>Ga0335077_10005712_pt1 | contig 15280 bp, 16 predicted proteins | sample Lox_Sample_31_FD_207151 | JGI IMG/M metagenome (GOLD analysis project Ga0335077, IMG submission 207151) | Soil microbial communities from Loxahatchee National Wildlife Refuge, Florida, United States - Lox_Sample_3.1 | ecosystem: Environmental > Terrestrial > Soil > Wetlands | place: USA... | reverse complement strand
GAGCTCCGTGCGGGCTGCGTTGACGTGCTCGTAGCGCATTGCCCAGCCGTCGGCGTCGGTAGAGCCGTGGAAGACGATCGGCACGTTCACGCCGTCCGGCACAGCATCCAGGCAACGGCCGGGTCAGACCCCGGCCGGCCGGTCGGAACCTCTCATGAGACTCTCATAGAGGCGCTGATACCGTGTCCGCCGCGTGATCGAAGCACAGGGCCTCACCAAGGACTACGGCGACAAGCGCGCGGTCGACGGGCTGACGTTCACCGTCCGGCCCGGCGTCGTGACCGGGTTCCTCGGCCCGAACGGCTCGGGAAAGTCGACCACGATGCGGCTGATCCTCGAGCTCGACGCCCCCACCGCCGGTGACGTCACGGTCAACGGCAAGCACTACCGCGACCACGCCGCGCCCCTGCACGAGGTCGGCGCGCTGCTCGAGGCGCGGTCCGTCCACACCGGCCGCTCCGCGTACAACCACCTGCTCGCGCTCGCGCAGACGCAGGGGATCCCGAGGAGCCGCGTCGACGAGCTGATCGACATGGTCGGCCTCCACGAGGTCGCGAAGAAGCGCGCCGGCGGCTTCTCGCTCGGGATGGGCCAGCGGCTCGGGATCGCGACGGCGCTTCTCGGTGACCCGTCCACGGTGATGCTCGACGAGCCGGTCAACGGACTCGACCCGGAGGGGATCCTCTGGATCCGGCAGCTGCTGAAGCGGCTCGCGTCGGAGGGACGGACGGTCTTCGTCTCCTCGCACCTGATGAGCGAGATGGCGCTCACCGCCGACCACCTGATCGTGATCGGGCGCGGGAGGGTGATCGCGGACACGAGCACCGAGGACTTCGTCGCGCAGGCGTCGGGGAGCCTCGTGCGTGTCCGCTCGCCGCAGGCGGCGCGGCTCGCAGAGCTCCTCGCAGGGCCCGACGTGACGGTCACGCCGGTCGACGGCGACGGCCTGCTCGACGTGAAGGGCCTCAAGGCCGCGCAGATCGGCGACCTCGCCGCCGGCAACGGGATCGCGATCCACGAGCTGACGCCCCAGCAGGCCTCGCTCGAGGACGCCTTCATGGAGCTCACCCGCGAGGACGTCGAGTTCAAGGCGCTCGAGCAGGAGGCGGTCGCGTGAGCGCCGTCGCCGCTCAGGTCCGCGTGACCCAGGCGCGTGTCGCGCTCTCGGAGTGGACGAAGCTCCGCTCGGTCCGCTCGACGCGCTGGTCGTTCCTCGCGGCGATCCTGTTCGCGATCGGCCTCGGCGCGCTCGTCTCGGCGATTGCCGGCCATCACTACCCGCGGATGGCTCCACACGAGCAGGCGACCTTCGATGCGCTCGACGTGAGCCTGGTCGGCGTCCAGCTCTCGCAGCTCGCGATCGGCGTGCTCGGCGTGCTCGTGATCACGGCCGAGTACTCGACCGGGATGATCCGGGCATCGCTGACCGCGGTGCCGAAGCGCCTGCCGGTGCTCTGGGCCAAGGCGCTCGTCTTCGCCGCGACGACCGCGGCGCTGATGATCCCGGCGGCGCTGATCGCGTTCTTCGTTGGTCAGGCGATCCTCTCCAGCCATCACATCGAGACGTCGTTCTCCCATCCGGGCGTGGCGCGCGTCGTGCTCGGCGCAGGTCTCTACCTGACCGTCGTCGGCGTGTTCGCGCTCGGGCTCGGGGCCATCGTGCGGAACACGGCCGGCGGAATCGCGCTCTTCGCCGGGATCATGTTCGTGATCCCGCCGCTGCTGAACGTCCTTCCCGCGAACTGGAACAACGCCGCCTCGCCGTACCTGCCGCTCGCGGCGGGCGAGGCGATCATGTCGACCTCCTCGGGCAACCACCTCTCGCCGTGGGTCGGGCTCGGGCTGTTCTTCCTCTATGCCCTCGCGGCTCTCGCCGTCGCCGCGGTGCTACTGCTGCGCCGCGACACCTAGCATCAGCGCAAGCGCCTCCTCGATGTTGTCGAGCGAGTTCGCGTACGAGAGGCGCAGGTAGCCCTCCCCGTAGTCGCCGAACGAGGTGCCCGCGAGCACGGCGACCCCGGCCTCGGTCAGGAGCCGGTCGGCGAACTGCCTCGCGTCGAGGCCGGTGCCGGTGATGTTCGGGAAGGCGTAGAACGCGCCGCGCGGGGTCACGCACGAGATCCCCGGGAGCTCGTTCAGGCCGGCGACGACGAACTCGCGCCGCACGCGGAACTCGGCCAGCATCGCGTTCACCTCGTCCCGGGGGCCGGTCAGCGCGGCGACTCCGGCCAGCTGCACGGCGGGAGCGGTGCACGAGAAGGAGTTGATCATCAGGCGCGTGATCGGCTCCACGAGCGGCTCGGGGAGCGCCGCGTAGCCGAGGCGCCAGCCCGTCATCGCGAAGGTCTTCGAGAAGCCGTCGACGAGCAGCGTGCGCTCGAGCAGCCCCTCGTGCGAGGCGATCGTGTCGTGCTCGGCGTCGTAGAGCATCTCGGAGTAGACCTCGTCGGAGAGGATCCAGCAGTCGTGCCCGGCGAGCACGCGCGCGATCTCGGCGTTGAGCTCGCGCCCGACGATCCCGCCGGTGGGGTTCGCCGGCGAGTTGAGGATCACGAGCTTCGTGCGCGGCGTGAGCCTCTCCGCGAGCGCCTCCGCCGTGAAGGCGAAGCCTGCGTCCTCGGTCAGCGGCAGCGGCACCGGCGTCGCGCCCGCCCAGCGGATCACCGACTCGTAGATCGGGAAGCCGGGGTTCGGGTAGATCACCTCGTCTCCCGGGTCGCACGTGGCGAGCACGCCGAAGAAGAGGAACGGCTTCGCGCCCGGCGCGACGAGCACCCGCGCGGGGTCGATCGCGAGGCGGCGGTGGCGGGAGAGATGGTCTGCGCACGCCTCGCGCAGCTCGGGCAGGCCGGGGGCCGGGCAGTAGTGCGTGTGGCCGTCGCGGAGCGCCCTGGCGCCCGCCTCGACGATGTGCGGCGGCGTGGCGAAGTCGGGCTCGCCGATCTCGAGGTGGACGATCCGCCGCCCTTGCGCCTCGAGCGCCCGCGCCCGCGCGAGCACCTCGAACGCGGTCTCCGTCCCCAGCCTGTCGAGGCTTGCAGCGAGCATCGAAGCGGGTTATACGTCAACCGGCATGGCCGTGAGAGAGACTCCGCCGTTTCGCGCCGACCACGTGGGCAGCCTGCTGCGCCCGCCCGGGTTGCTGCGCGCGCGGGACGACTTCGCCGAGGGGCGGATCGACGCGGACGAGCTGCGCCTCGTCGAGGACGACGCGATCCGCTCGATCGTGGCGATGCAGGAGGACGTCGGCCTCCGCTCGGCGACCGACGGCGAGTTCCGGCGCGCCTCGTGGCACATGGACTTCATCTACCGGCTCGACGGGGTCTCGAAGGCACCGGGCGAGATCACGGTGCAGTTCTTCAACGAGCAGGGCGAGCTCGAGTTCACGCCCGCCGCGATCCACGTCGACGGGAGGCTCGGCGTGTCCGAGACGATCTTCGGCGACGACTTCGCCTTCCTGCAGCAGACCGTGACGAGGACCGTGCCGAAGCTGACGATCCCGTCGCCGAGCATGGTTCACTACCGTGGCGGCCGCGCCTCGATCGACGAGTCGCTCTATCCGGGCCTCGACGAGTTCTGGGCCGACCTCACGGCCGCCTACCGCGACCAGGTGCGGCGGCTCGGCGAGCAGGGCTGCACCTACCTCCAGTTCGACGACACGAGCCTCGCCTACCTCAACGACCCGCACCAGCGCGAGTACGTCGCCTCGATCGGCGGCGACCCCGACCGACAGCACGTCGAGTACGTCCACCACATCAACGAGGCGCTCTCGGCCCGGCCCGCCGGGATGGCTGTGACCACGCACATGTGCCGCGGCAACTTCCGCTCCTCGTGGGCGGCCGAGGGCGGCTACGACTTCGTGGCGGAGGCTCTCTTCAACGAGCTGGAGGTCGACGGCTTCTTCATGGAGTGGGACGACGAGCGCTCGGGCGGCTTCGAGCCGCTCCGGTTCGTCCCCGAGGGAAAGCTCGTCGTGCTCGGCCTCGTCACGACGAAGCGGGGCGAGCTCGAGGCGAAGGACGAGCTGAAGCGCCGGATCGACGAGGCGTCACGGTTCGTCGACGTCGACCAGCTCTGCCTCTCGCCGCAGTGCGGCTTCTCGTCGACGGTCGAGGGCAACGTGCTCTCGTACGACGACCAGGTCGCGAAGCTGCGGCTGATCGTCGAGACCGCCGACGAGGTCTGGGGCTGAGCGCTACCGCGCCAGCAGCTTGACCGCATAGGACTGCGTCGCGACCCCGCCGCTCGTGACGATCAGGAGCACGTGCCTCCGCTCGGCCGCCGTGTCGAGCCGGATCGGGTCGTGCGTCACCACGCGCCCCTTCGGGCCGCCCACGATCACGACCGCGTGGAAGAGCTTGGAGGAGCTCGCGATCCCCAGCTCCAGGGTGCGGCACGAAGACGGCACGGCGATCGGGACGAAGTGCATCGAGAGCGGATCGATCCTGGCGCGGTGGATCTCGGCCGAGTGCCTCGCGCTGAGCGTGTAGGTCGGGTCCGGCCTGGCCCCCGCGCGATAGAGGCCCACGGCGAAGCGGAAGAACACCGAGTCGAGCGAGCCGTCGCGGTGCCGGCGCAGCAGGCCGTCGAGCAGGTCGAGCCCGAAGCCGAGCTTCTTCTTCGCCGCCGCCTTCCGGCCGAGCGCGGCGAAGTACTGCGGCAAGAGCTTCGGCTCCCCCTGGGCGAGGGTCGCCCACCACAGTGCGCCGCCGTAGCAGTGGTCGCAGTAGAAGCGCTCGTCGAAGAGCGGCCGCCACGGCTGCGCGAGCCACTCGTCCATGTAGTCCGTGCTCACGAGATCGTCGATCGTCGGCTCGACCAGCAGCGACATCGCCTCGGCGCTTCCCTCGGCGACCCAGTGGGGCATCTGGCCGCCGGGGACGTACGCGTACTGGACGACGTGGAAGAGCTCGTGCGCGACCGTCCCCGCGAGGCTGCCGCGCGCGAGCCCGGGGCTCTGGTCGAGGTGGGAGGAGACGATCACGAAGCTGCCTCCCTGCGCGCTGACCGGGGCGAACGTGAGCCCGTACAGGTCGGGGTTGTGGAAGTGCTTGATGTAGATGTCCGGCAGCGGGTTCGGGCCGCCGCTGTCGGCAAGGGGGGTGCGGAAGCCGCGTGCCGCGTAGTAGGCGAAGGCAGAGTCCGCGGCGGCGCCGACCTGCTCCACGTAGTCGGGGACGCCGTCGCCGTTGTCGTCGTTCAGCGGCGGCGCGTCGAGGCCGGTCGTGACGTAGTGGACGACGGCGCCGGCCGTCACGTACGGCTGGGCCTCCATCGAGGTGTACGCGTACGGGCCGCCGGCGACGGGGCGGGCCAGCGGGCCGGTCGGCGAGGTGCCCGTCGGAGCCGGGACCGGGCCGGGCGCCGGGGGCGCCGGGGCCGGGGGCGTCGGGGCCGGCGGAGTCGGGCTCGGCGGCGTGGGCGAAGGAGGTTGAGCGGGCGGGGAGCCGGTCGCCACCGTGAAGCGGACCGGTGTCGTCACGTGGAGCTCCGGCAGGCAGAGCTTCTTGCCGGCGACGGTCTCGCAGTGATCGCTGCGCTGGTAGAGGAGCGCCCAGTAGTACTTCCCGTCCGGAAGGGTCACCGTGCAGCTCGTCCGCCCGTGCCCGCCCGCCGGCGCGTCCGGCACGCAGAGCCCGACCCGGCCGTCGGTCAGGCCGATCCCGCTCCTCGTGGGCGAGGTCGCGACCTGGATCTGCGGGAAGCTGTCGCCGGCCTTCAGGTCCACCACGAAGGTCGGCTCCGACACGGTGAGCCTGGCGCCGGCGGCGGGGCTGACCGTCGAGCCCGCGAAGGCCCCCGGCGCCAGCGCGAGCGCGACCGAGAACGAGACCACCAGAGCGCGAGCCACCCCCATCGAACCCTCCCCGGCGGGCCGCACGCCGTTTCATTCGACACAACTGCCACATAAACCGTCGGCCGGGCACGGGTGGCGCGAGACCCCGAAGAGGGTGATTCGCGCCTAGATCGAGAAGGTGGCGATCACCGACTCGGCGATCACGCGCATCGGCCGGCCGGAGTTCTGGCTCGCCTTCCGCAGGCGCTTGAACGCTGCCTCCTCGGTGAGCCCCTCCTTCACCATCAGGATCCCCTTGGCGCGCTCGATCGCCTTGCGCGAGGCGAGCGCCTCGGCGAGCGACTCCGCCTCCTCGCGCAGAGCGGTGAGCTCGCCGAAGCGGGCGCGCGCCGTGGCGATCGCCGGGAGCAGGTCCTGCTCGCGGAAGGGCTTGGCGAGATAGCCGTAGACGCCGACCTCTGCGGCCCGTGCGACGAGCTTCCGCTCGTTGAACGCGCTCACGATCACGATCGGGAGCGGCCGCTCCTCGAGGATCCGCTGCGCCGCCTCGATTCCGTCGAGGCGCGGCATCTTCACGTCGAGCACGGCGAGGTCGGGCCGCTCCGAGCGCGCGAGCTCGAGCGCCTCGACGCCGTCGCGCGCCTCCGCGCAGACGTCGAAGCCCGCGGCCTCGAGCATCCCGACCAGGTCGAGGCGGATCAGCGTCTCGTCCTCGGCGACGAGCACCCTCATGCGTCACTCGCCTCGACCTGGAGCGAGCCGTCCTCGTCCCGCCGGAGGCGAACGGCCCAGACGTGCCCGCTCGTCGAGGGCAGCTCGAGCTCGACCGGCTTCGGCGGTCGCGCACCGAGCGCCCGGCGCGCCCGCAGCAGCTCCTCGTGGCGGGCGACGGCGGCGCGAATCGCGGGGACGACGTCCGTCTCGCGGAACGGCTTCACGAGGTAGGCGAAGACCCCCGCCGCGATCGCCCGTTCCACGACGCCGCGGTCGGAGTGGGCGGTGAGCATCACGATCGGCGTCGGCCGCTCGGCGCGGATTCGCCGGGCCGCCTCGATCCCGTCGAGCACGGGCATGCGCAGGTCGAGGACGCAGACGTCGGGCTCGAGCTCGCGGGCCAGCTCCACCGCCTCGGCGCCGTCGCGGGCCTCCCCGCAGACGGTCATCCCGTGCTTCTCGAGCAGCCCGCGCAGGTCGAGCCGGATGATCGTCTCGTCCTCGGCGATCAACACCCTCACGCCGCACCTCCTTTCCGGACCAACAAAAAAGCCCCCACGAGCCGGGGGCTCGTGAAGGCGACGGTGCCTCGGCGGCCGCTTCGCTGCGACCTTCCGACGAAGACGGTAGCAGGTCTTGGAGGACCTGCTACCGTCGGGACCGTTCGGCTCGTGGGTGTCGTCGCCCCCGGGCCGCGGCGATGCCGCCGGCCTCTCGACATTCGAATCGAAAGGAGGGTGGTACATGCTCGCTTGCGAGTACGAAGCGGTCCGTCATCTCCTGACCGCGCCGAGGATCGCCGGTCGCACGGCACCGTTCATCGGCGAGGACGACTTCGACTTCCCCGGCCTCGAGTCCGAGGCGGCGACGATGTCGGGCGGCGAGGAGATCCTCGTCCGGGTCGCCGAGGAGCTCTGGCTCGCCGAGAAGCGGGTCGGGCTCTGGGAGCTGGTCCGGCGCCTCGACCACGAGAGCTTCGTGCGGGTGCTCGAGGCGCTCCGGATCGGCCGCCGCTCGCACGGCCAGAGCGCCGCGACGTTCGATCGGGCCGCGTGAGCTAGCTAGCAGATGCGAGGGAGCGGGTCGCCGACGAGCATGTCGACGACGCGGCTGCCGCCGAGGCTCGTCTCCAGGAGGACGAGCCCCTGCGGGTCGGCGCGCACGGTGCCGACGATCGCCGCGTCGGCCCCGAGCGGGTGCGACCGCAGGATCGCGAGTGCCTGGTCGGCGGCGTCGCCCGCGACGACGGCGACCAGGCGCCCCTCGCTGGCCACGTAGAGCGGGTCGATCCCGAGGATCTCGCAGGTGCCGATCACCGCCGGCCGCAGCGGCAGCGCGCCTTCGTCGAGCGAGACCGCGACGTCCGCGGCCTGCGCGAGCTCGTTCAGCGCGGTGGCGAGGCCGCCGCGGGTCGGGTCGCGCATCCAGCGCACGGCGCCGCCGAGCGCGAGCAGTGCGAGCGCGAGCTCGTGCACGGGCGCGGTGTCGCTCTCGAGGTCGACTTCGAGCTCGAGCTCGCCGCGGGCGACCATCACCGCCGTCCCGTGGTCGCCGATCGTGCCCGAGACGAGCACCCGGTCGCCCGCCGCCACCCGCTCGGGACCGAGCTCGACCCCGGGCGCGACGAGGCCGATCCCGGCCGTCGTCACGTAGACCCCGTCGGCCTTCCCGCGCTCGACCACCTTCGTGTCGCCGGTCGCCACGGGCACGCCCGCCGCCGCGGCGGCCCGCGCCATCGAGGCGGCGACCCGGCGCAGGTCGGCGACCGCGAGGCCCTCCTCGATCACGAACCCGGCAGAGAGCGCGAGCGGCCGCGCGCCCGACACGGCGAGGTCGTTGACGGTGCCGTTGACGGCGAGGTCGCCGATGTCGCCGCCGGGGAAGAAGATCGGCTTCACCACATAGGAGTCGGTCGTGAACGCGAGGCGCGAGCCGTCGAGGTCGAGCAGAGCCGAGTCGGAGAGCGGGGCGAGCAGCGGATTGTGGAGCTCCTCGAGGAAGAGCCCCTCGACCAGGGCCCGGGTCGACTTGCCGCCCGCGCCGTGCGCGAGGGTGACGAGCTCGTCGCGAAGCTTCGGCCGCCTCGGCCTCACGCGGGCACGCGGTCGCGCCGGGTGTCCAGCCGCCCGTAGTTGTAGTAGGCGGCGCACGCGCCCTCGCTCGAGACCATGCAGGTGCCGATCGGCCGCTCCGGGGTGCAGGCCGTCCCGAACACCTTGCACTCCCACGGCTTGATCGCGCCGATCAGCACCTCGCCGCACTGGCACGCCTTCGGATCCTCGATCCTCGTGCCGGGCAGCTCGAATCGCGCCTCGGCGTCCCACGCTGCGAACTCGGGCCGGAGCCTCAGCGCGCTCGCCTCGATCCAGCCGAGCCCGCGCCACTCGAAGGTGTCGCGCAGCTCCATCGTCTCGTCGAGCGCGGCGAGCGCCCGCGGGTTGCCGTCGCGGCGCACGACCCGCGTGTACTGGTTCTCGACCTCGCAGCGGCCCTCGCGGAGCTGGCGGACGAGCATCACGGTCGCGTGCAGGATGTCGATCGGCTCGAACGCGGTGACAACGACCGGCTTGCCGTAGTCGCGGACGATGAAGTCGTACGGGCGCGTCCCGACGACGGTCGAGACGTGGCCGGGCGCGATGAACGCGTCGAGCTGCAACCCCGGCGAGTCGAGGATCGCCTTCAGGGGCGGCCCGATCGTGACGTGGTTGCAGAAGGCCGAGAAGTTGCGCACGCCGTCCGCGCGGGCGCGGAGGAGCGTGACCGCCGTCGCCGGCGCGGTCGTCTCGAAGCCGATCGCGAAGAAGATCACCTCGCGCTCCGGGTTCCGGCGGGCGAGCTCGAGCGCGTCCAGCGGCGAGTAGACCATCCGCACGTCGGCGCCCCGCGCCTTCGCCTCGAGCAGCGAGCCGCGGCCGCCGGGCACCCGCATCATGTCGCCGAAGGTGGCGAAGATCACCTCGGGCCGCTCGGCGAGTGAGATCGCGTCGTCGACCCGTCCCATCGGGATCACGCAGACGGGGCAGCCGGGGCCGTGGACGAAGTCGATCTCGGGGGGGACGAGGTCCTCGAGCCCGTGCTTGTAGATCGCGTGGGTGTGGCCGCCGCAGACCTCCATCACCTTCAGGGCCCGGCCCGGCTCGACGAGGCCGTCGAGCTCGTGCACGAGCGCCTTCGCGAGCTCACCCGAGCGGAACTCGTCGACGTACTTCACGGCGCGACCTTCTCGAGCGCGATCCCGGCGTGGCAGAGGAGCCGCTCGCCGACCGCGACCGGCTCGACGAGCTCGATCCCGACCAGCTCGCGCGCCCCGTCGACCTCGACGGTCGCCGTGACGCCCGCGACCTCGACGACGGTGCCCGTCACGGCCACGTCGCCGCAGGTGATGCAGCGCTCGTTCACGAGACCGCGCTCTCCCGGATCTCGCGCAGCTCCTGCTCGTACGCCTCGCCCATCTCCCGCAGCAGCTCGAGCGTCTCGCGGGCCTGCTCCTCGTCGATCCGCTCGAGCGCGAAGCCCACGTGGATCAGCACCCAGTCGCCGACCCCGGCCTCGGGGCAGAGCGCGATCGAGACCGAGCGGCGCACGCCCGAGATCTCGGCTCTCGCCAGTCCCGCCTCGGAATCGACGATCTCGACGATCTGTGCCGGGATCGCTAGGCACATTTGGCAATCCTCCTCGCCGCGACTGCGGCCTGCCCGTAGCTTATGCCCCCGTCGTTCGGCGGCACGAGCCGATGGGAGAGTACACGGAAGCCGAGCGCTTCGAGCCTGCCCCGCGTCGAGTCGAGGAGCCGCAGGTTCTGGAAGCTGCCGCCGGAGAGGACGACGAGGCGCGGCTCGGCGGCTTCGGCGCACGCCTCCACCGCGCCGGCGGCGACCGTCTCGTGGAACCGCGCGGCGATCTCGGCTCGAGGCCGGCCGGCCTTGAGCTCGGAGGCGCACGTCGCGACGAGCCCCGTGGCATCGCCGAATCGCCACGGATACGGCTCGGCCGTCTTGCGGCCCGCGAGCTGTTCGAGCTCGACCGCGGCCTGCCCTTCGTAGCTGACGCGCTCGCGCACGCCGAGCACCGCCGCGACCGCGTCGAACAGCCGTCCCACGCCCGACGAGAGCGGCGGCGCGAGCTTCAGGCTCTCGCGCACGCGGGCCCACTCGGGCCAGGGCACCGGCATGCCCGCCCGCTCGAGGTGGAGGGCGGCGACGCGCCAGGGCTCGCGGATCGCGGCCTCGCCGCCCGGGAGCGGAACGGGCTCGAGGTGGGAGAGGCGCTCGAATCCCACCAGGTCGCAGCGCAGGAGCTCGCCGCCCCAAAGCGTCCCGTCGGTGCCGTAGCCGGTGCCGTCGAAGACGAGCGCCAGCGCCGGCCCGTCGTCGCCGTGCTCGGCCAGGCAGGCCGCGGCGTGTGCGTGGTGGTGCTGGACGCCGACGAGCTCTGCCTCCTGCTCGAGCGCCCACTTCGTCGAGAGGTACTCGGGGTGGAGGTCGTGCGCGACGACGTCGAGCTCGACGTCGAGCATCGCGAGGTAGAGGGCGAGGTCGGTGTGGAAGGCGCGGTAGGCCGGCTCGGAGTCGAGGTCGCCCAGGTGGGGCGAGAGGAACGCCTCGCCGCCGCGCGTGACGCAGAACGTGCTCTTCAGCTCGGCGCCCGCGGCGACGATCGTCCGCGACCCGCCCGGGAGCGGCAGCGCGGCCGGCGCGTACCCGCGCGAGCGACGGAGCGGGAACCCGGCGCGGACGACGGAGTCCTCGCAGCGGCGGTGGATCGGCCGGTCGTGGGCGAGGAGGGCGTCGGCGATCCCGGCGAGCCGCGCCCGCGCCTCGCCGTCCTCGAAGGCGATCGGCTCGTCGGAGAGGTTCCCGCTCGTGAGCACGAGGGGACCGCCGAAGTCCGCGGCGAGCAGGTGGTGGAGCGGTGTGTACGGGAGCATCACCCCGAGCCACGGTGAGCCGGGCGCGACCGCCTCCGCGACCTCGCCGCCGCGCCGGCGAAGGAGCACGATCGGCCGCGCCGGCGAGCGGAGCAGCGCCCACTCCTCGCCGGAGACCTCGCAGAGCGTCTTCGGGGCGGCGCTCATCAACGCGAACGGCTTCTCCTCCCGCCGCTTTCGAGCGCGGAGCGTCGCGACCGCCTCCTCGTCGCGGGCGTCGCAGGCGAGGTGGTAGCCGCCGAGGCCCTTCACCGCGAGGATCGCGCCGGACCGGAGCAGCGCCAGCGCCTCCTCGAGCGGCATCGAGAGCCGCGGCCCGCAGGCGGGGCAGGCGATCGGCTCCGCGTGGAAGCGCCGGTCGGCCGGGTCCTCGTACTCGCGCCTGCAGTCGGCGCACATCGCGAAACCGGCCATCGTCGTCGACGCGCGGTCGTAGGGCACGGCCCGCACGATCGTGAAGCGAGGGCCGCACTGGGTGCAGTTGAGGAACGGGTAGCGGTAGCGCCGGTCGCCCGGGTCGAAGAGCTCCGACAGGCAGTCGTCGCACGTGGCGACGTCGGGCGGGATCGCGGCCGCTCCGCTCGACGGCAGGCTCGGCACGATCGAGAAGCGCCCTTCGGCCAGGAGAGGCAGCGACTCGGCTGTCACGGCCTCGACCCGCGCCAGCGGCGGCGCGTCGGTGCGCAGCGAGGACGCGAAGGCGTCGAGCGCCGCGGTGTCGCCCTCCGCCTCGACCGTGACCCCGTCGCCGTCGTTCAGCACGAAGCCGCCGAGACCGTGCCTCCCCGCGAGCCCGTAGACGAACGGGCGGAAACCGACTCCCTGGACGACGCCGCGAACGAGGAATCGGCGCCGCTCGTGTGGAGAGTCCCCGCCAGAATCGGTGTTCATACCGATGTAGGCTAACCCTGCCGTTGCGAGAGTCAGCGAGGAGTGGAACGCCTGCCTGACGCCCAGACCAGCGTGATCGAGCCGGAGGCCCTGGACGGCCTCCTGGAGGCGTTGACCGGTCGAGGCTTCCGCGTCGTCGGGCCGACAGTCCGGGACGGCGCGATCGTCTACGAGGATCTCGAGTCGGCTGCCGAGCTCCCGATCGGCTGGACGGACAGCCAGGACGCGGGCACCTACCGGCTCGAGCGCCGCGACGACGAGGCGCGCTTCGGCTACGCGGTCGGCCCGCACTCGTGGAAGCAGTTCCTGCTCCCGGCGCGCATCCGGCTCTGGCGCGCGAAGCGAAGCGACGACGGCTTCGAGGTCGAGGAGGAGCCGCTCGAGGACGTCCCCCTCGCCCTGATCGGAGTGCGTGCCTGCGAGCTCCACGGGATCGCGATCCAGGACCGGGTCTTCCTCGGCGGGAGCTACGCCGACCGCGACTACGCCGCACGGCGTAAGGACGCATTCGTCGTCGCCGTGAACTGCTTCGAGCCGGCCGGGACCTGCTTCTGCGTCTCGATGGGGACTGGGCCGAAGGCCGAGGCCGGCTACGACCTCGCGCTGACCGAGATCCTCGACGGCGCGCACCGCCTGCTCGTCGAGGTCGGCACCGAACTGGGCGCGGAGATCCTCTCGGAGCTCCCGCACCGGGCGGCGGAGCCCGCGGACCTCGAGGCTGCCGGCGCCGCGGTCTCGGGCGCCGCCGAGAAGATGGGCCGCCGGCTCGACGTCACCGACATCCGCGACCTGCTCGCGCGCAATCTCGAGAACGAGCGCTGGGACGACGTCGCCACGCGCTGCCTCACGTGCGGCAACTGCACCCTGGTCTGCCCCACGTGCTTCTGCCTCACCGTCGAGGACCACACCGACCTCACGGGCGACCAGTCCGAGCGGACCCGGCTCTGGGACTCCTGCTTCACGCTCGACCACTCCTACATCCACGGCGGCAGCATCCGCCCGTCCGGCCGCTCGCGCTACCGCCAGTGGCTGACCCACAAGTTCGGCACGTGGCACGACCAGTTCGGCAGCTCGGGATGCGTCGGCTGCGGCCGCTGCATCGCCTGGTGCCCGGTCGGGATCGACGTGACCGAGGAGCTGACCGCGATCCGAGCAAGCGAGGGAGCCGATCATGGAGACGATTGAGACCATCCTCCGCGACGTGCCGCTCTTCCAGGGCCTGACGCCGGAACAGCTCGAGCTGATCGCCGGCTGCGGCTCGAACGTCCACTTCAGCGAGGGCGAGCTGCTGTTCCGCGACGGCGAGGAGGCCGACACCTTCTACGTACTGCGCCACGGCGGCGTCGCGCTGGAGACCTTCGTGCCGGCCCGCGGTGCCGTCACGATCGAGACCATCGACGCCGGCGAGGTCGTCGGCTGGTCGTGGCTCTTCGCTCCGTACCGCTGGCACTTCGACGCGCGAGCTCTCTCGCTCGTGCGGGCGACGAGCTTCGACGGCGCCTGCCTGCGCGGCAAGTGCGAGGCCGACCCCGTGCTCGGCTACGCGCTGATGACCCGCTTCGCGCAGGTGATGATCGAGCGCCTGCAATCGACGAGGCTCCGGCTCCTGGACGTCTATGGCTACGCGGGCAACTGAGCTCCTCGCGCCCGGGCCGATGGCCCCGGCGCCGTTTCGCGTCACCCGCCGCCGGCGCGAGCTGCCGGACACGTGGACCCTCGAGCTCGAGCCCGTCGCGGGCGAGCGGCTCCGGGTCGAGCCGGGCCAGTTCACGATGCTCTACGCCTTCGGCGTCGGCGAGGTGCCGATCTCGGTCTCGGGCGAGGTCCGGGGCCCGCTCGTCCACACCGTGCGCGCGGTCGGCGCGGTCTCGCAGGCGATCTGCTCGGCGGCGCGCGGCGACGTGCTCGGCGTGCGCGGCCCGTTCGGCAACGCGTGGCCGGTCGAGGCGGCGGCCGGAAGCGACGTCGTCGTGGTCGCCGGCGGGATCGGGCTCGCGCCGTTGCGCCCGGCCGTCTATGCGCTCCTCCGGCGGCGCCGGGAGTACGGCGAGGTGGCGCTCCTGTACGGCAGCAGGACGCCCGGCGACCTTCTCTTCAGCAAGGAGCTCCGGCAGCTCCGCGGGCGATTCGACCTCCAGGTCGACGTCACGGTCGATACGGCGGACGCGCGGTGGCAGGGCAAGGTCGGCGTGGTGCCGAAGCTGGTGGCCGGCGCGCGGTTCGACCCCGGCTCGTCGGTCGCGCTCGTCTGCGGGCCGGAGATCATGATGCACTTCACGGCGCGGGCCCTCCTCGACCGCGGCATCCCGCCCGAGCGGATCTACCTCTCGATGGAGCGCAACATGCGCTGCGGGCTCGGCCACTGCGGCCACTGCCAGCTCGGCCCGACGCTGATCTGCCGGGACGGCCCGATCTACCGCTACGACGAGATGAAGGAGCTGATGGCGGTGAGAGAGCTGTGAGCGGGCCCCGCAGGCCGACGCTCGCCGTCTGGAAGTTCGCCTCGTGCGACGGCTGCCAGCTCTCGCTGCTCGACTGCGAGGACGAGCTGCTCGCGCTCACCGGCGAGGTCGAGATCGCCTACTTCCTCGAGGCGACGAGCCACGAGGGCAAGGGCCCGTACGACCTCTCGCTCGTCGAGGGCTCCGTCACGACCGCGCACGACGCGAAGCGGATCAAGCGGGTGCGCCGGCTGTCGAGGAAGCTCGTCACGATCGGCGCCTGCGCGACCGCGGGTGGCGTCCAGGCCCTCAAGAACTTCGCCGACGTCGACGACTTCATCTCGGCCGTCTACGCCTCGCCCCAGTTCATCTCGACGCTCGAGACCTCGACGCCGATCTCGGCCCACGTCCCGGTCGACTACGAGCTCAACGGCTGCCCGATCAACAAGCGCCAGCTGCTCGAGGTGATCACCGCCTTTCTCCACGGGCGGCGGCCGAACATCCCGTCGA
>Ga0335077_10005711_pt1 | contig 15282 bp, 14 predicted proteins | sample Lox_Sample_31_FD_207151 | JGI IMG/M metagenome (GOLD analysis project Ga0335077, IMG submission 207151) | Soil microbial communities from Loxahatchee National Wildlife Refuge, Florida, United States - Lox_Sample_3.1 | ecosystem: Environmental > Terrestrial > Soil > Wetlands | place: USA... | reverse complement strand
TTGTCGTGTTGCTGCCCGATGTCTGCTGCGGAAAGTTCACACTGCCTTTGTTGACATAGACGCAGCCGGTAGTGGAGTCGCAGCCGTAAACCGGACGGTTGATACCGCTGCCCGAGACCAACGCAATACCACCCGCGGGCAGGCCGGCGCCGGCCATGCTGATGTCTTTCACCAACATGCTTTCGGCTCCGCGGACATCCTGTTGCATCTCGGATTTCTGCTGGACGGCGAAAGTGGCGCCGAGTCCTTTGCTGAAGATCTGCACGGCCGCTCCCACCACGATCATGCCCAGGGCAAGGGAGATCATCATTTCCAGCAAGCTGAAACCGCGGATTTTGGCCAAACTGTGACGATGCTGCATAAGTTATGGTTACCGGTACTGCGAAATGTACGACGTAAGCACATAGCTCTTCTTAAGGGAGGTTCGCGGAATGTTGTATTGAACCGTGATGGTGACATAGCGCAAATCGCTAAGCACGGTTCCGCTGGAGTCGGTCACGGAGGTGATCGCGATCTGGCGCTGATAGTTGGTCAAGGGAAGGGAGATGTCGTCGGCGGTGCCGACGATGCCGTCAGGCCCAGGGAGCGTCAAGGTGCGGGCGCCGGAATCATCCGTGGTCCCGACAATTCCATCGGCGCCGGCATTCTGGATCGATTTATAGCCATCCGCAAAAATGCCGCCGAGGGAGACATTGTCCACCGAAGACCAGGAGAGTTGCGTGGTCTGGCGAGCGGTGACGATGCTCTCCATGGCTTCGGAAGCGAGTTGCTTCGCGATCATATCCTGCTGGGCAGTCTGGGTAGTGGCGAGGGCGAGACTGAAGACTCCTAGAAGAGTGACCAGGCCTACGGTCAAGACGACCATCGCGACCATAACTTCCACCAGCATGAAACCCGACTGGGCGCGGCGGGCCGCCCGCTTGCGCCCTTTTCCGATTCTCAAGGTCACATCCGCCTCCAGTACGTCCCGCTGCTGCTTTTGTCGAGTTGCCAACCGCGAATCCTGCCCGAGAGACCCCACACGGTAATCGCGCGGGAGCTGTAGAGATCGCTGGTACGCTCCATGTACACAATGCCATTGTTGATGTTGTTAGTGGCGTCGCGGGCGGAGCCATCCGGGCAGAAGTAGATCGTTGTGCCGCCTCCGCCACCGACCCCCTGGTCGAAATCAATGGCGACTTTGCCAGTGCCGAAACTATCGGGAGCCGCGGTCGGAAGATTGGAATCCACCTGAAACTGCATGTCCGTGGGCAAGGTGACGGTGCGGGTCGTAAACCAACTGCCCACGCTGCCGCCGCCGCCCTGACAGACAGTCGTGTTTGGCTGACTAATGGTGACCGTCCCTGGAGACGTGAAGGTCACGAGCAGCACGCCGCGCTCCGCGACGGAGCGGTCATGCGCCTGACGAAGCGAGGCCAGCACCGAGTTGAAGGCATTCGTCGCGCGGATATTTTTCAGGGCCGGCATCAGGCTGATGAAGAAGACGCTGCTGGCGATCAGCGCGATGGCCACGACCGTGACCATTTCCAGCAGGGAGAAACCCAGCATCCGGTGGGCAGTACGCGGCGACGGTTTTGCCGCCACCGGTTTCGTACCTTCGTGTTGTAAAAACATGAGGCCTCTGTTCTTCCTTCGCCCGTTCACGATGACGCTGGTGTTTGCCCGCGGAGCGGAGGGAGTCGCGGTCCGCCTCACGTTACCTGCGGACCGTCCGCGTAAACCCATCGTAGAAACCGCCTATAGCAGCGTCAAAACACTAAAGTCGGGTCTTTTCCGGCTGGACTTACGTAACGTAATGACAGCCCGGAACTTCGGTCATTGTGGCAACCCAACAAACCACTGCGAAGAAGTCGTCGCTTTCTGGTTCCTGATTGTCGATTCGTCGCCGGATTCATTCCTAAAATCAACAATCAAAAATCAAAAATCGAGAATTCTCCGGTCCGAAAGGCACTAACGCTTGAAGATACTGCCAGTAACCCGTCTGCTCCAGATGACCGAAGTCACCAGCCAGTGGCGGTACGAAGCGGCATCACCACGGTAACTTGTCGGCGGTTCCGGGAGAGTCCTAAGATCGCGCCAGTATGGCGCTGACATCTCTGGTAGTGTGTGCCGACGCCAAGGCCGTTCAGGTCTTGAGCCGTGCCTTGCAGGAACTGGGCATGACGGTGGAACATTGCGGCGAGTTCGCCGCCGCCGCCAAACGCCTGGCAGCCGAGCGCTACGATGCGCTCCTGGTGGATTGTGGGGACGAGAAAGCCGCCGCGGAAGTGATGGCCGCTGCCCGCTCCTCCAACGACAACAAGAATGTGCTGGCGATCGCCATCGCCGACAGCCACAACAACGTGCGCGAAGTGTTCAACCACGGGGCGAATTTCGTGCTCTACAAGCCGCTTTCCGCCGAGCGGGTTGCCACCAGCCTGCGGGCGGCGCGCGGACTGGCCTCGCATGAACGGCGGCGTAAGCCGCGGGTGACGGTTCCTACTTCAGCCACGATTTCCTATGCTGACGTGGAGAGCGCCACCGCCAGCCTGATGAATCTGAGCGAAGAAGGCGTGGGCATCAGTTCGCGGCGCAATGTTCCGCCGCGCTGCAAGGTGTACTTCGAGTTCACCCTGCCGGGCCAGGTTTCAGTGGTCCGTCTGTCGGGCGACGTGGTGTGGCAGGACGCCTTTGGGCGAGTCGGACTGCGCTTCGCCCGCTTGCCGCACTCTTCGCAAAAAGTATTGAACACCTGGCTTTCGGAAAACCTTGCCGGGCAATTGCAGGCGGCTCCCGACTCTGAGACGGCAAGATTGCCGATCGAGGTAAAGGAAACTGAAGGCGACGCTGAGGACGGAACCTCTTCTTCCTCGGACCGCCGCACCCGGACCCGCTATAACTGCCGGCTAAGCGCCGATGTATATCCCCTGGGCAGTACTACACCCCAGCACTGCAGCCTCAGCGATATCAGCTTCGGAGGCTGCTACGTGGAGACCAACGAGTCTTACCCCACCGGCACAGCGGTGGATATTGTGGTTCGCACCCAGGATATGAAGCTGCGAGTGCAGGGAATTGTGCATGCGACCCATCCCGGTTTCGGGATGGGAGTGGAGTTCACCTTGCTTCATGACGAACAGCGCGAGCAGGTGCGGCAGCTTGTCGCCGCCCAGGAAGCGGCCGCTGCAGCCGAGGTTGCGAGCGAGAAGTAGGCGAGCCCTGTTCCGCTGCCGGGAGATTCTAACCGCAAGGGCCGCGAACAGCTAAGGACCGCAAAGAAAACTCAGAGCCGCCTCTACGGCCGTTCAGAATCGATAGTTCTTCCTCCTCCTTCCGGCAATCTCGCGCCGGTTATCATTAGTCCAGACTTCCTCCAGTCTCACCACGGTGCCTGCGTGCATATCCGTCCTGCCACGGAAGCTGATATCGACGCCATGTTGGCCCTCGAGCACGACGCTCCTGGCGCGGCCCAATGGTCTCGCCAGCAATATCAGAGCGCGATGCGCGTTCCGGAGCGGCGATGGCTGGTGATCGCTTCTGACGATGAACCCGGCATTCTCGGCTTCGTGGTGGCGCGATCTTCGGGGAAAGAATCGGAAATCGAGAACATCGTAGTGACTGCTTCCGCCAGGCGGCGCGGGTTGGGCACGCGACTGCTGAACGAAGTCGTGCAGTTGGCGCGGTCCGAAGGAGCGGAGGAGATCTTTCTGGAGGTGCGCGAATCCAACCGGGAGGCGCGGACATTCTATGAGGGATTGCAATTCGTCGAGGCCGGCCGGCGCTGGGATTACTACCGTGAGCCCGCGGAAGACGCCATCCTCTACCGGCGAACGCTGGCCGGGCCGTCAAAGCGGCAGGCGGTTCTCTAATCGCAATAACCGATGCCGCGATTCAGTCTTCATCCCGCGGTTTGTCATTGCCGATCTCGTCGCTGATATCCTGCACGGGCGTGGAGATCACATAGGCGCCGCTGGCCCACTTGCCGAGATCGAGCAGGCGGCAGCGCTCACTGCAGAAGGGGAATTCGGGGTCCTGGGCAGTCACCGGCTTTTTGCAGGTGGGACATTTCAGCTTCAGTGCAGGCTTGCGCGGCATTTCCGTGTCTCTCGCAGACCGTTTGTGGCAAATCCGTGGAGAAGTAGCTAGCTACGTATCTCGCCGGATACTGGCTGCTAAATCAGTCTATGATCTGCGCCACCAGATCGTAGTCGTGGGCTTCAGTGATGCGGCAGCGGTAGAACTGTCCGGCCTGCGGCTCCAACCCTTCGGGAACGTCATTCACCAACACGGTCCCGTCAATTTCAGGCGCGTGCATCGGCGTACGGCCTTCCAGCAGCAATTCGGTCTCGCTGGATTCTCCTTCCAGCAGCAGATCGCACTCCTGCCCGATGAGTGCCTTTTTTTTCTTGCGGCTGATTCCGCGCTGAATCTGCATCAGGTGCTTGCGGCGGCGTTCGATCTCGCGGGCGGAAAGCTTCTTCTCCAGGGAAAAAGCTCCCGCACCTTCCTGATCGGAGTAGCTGAAAGTTCCCATCCAGTCGAATTGTGCTTCGCGCACGAACTCGCAGAGTTCCTCGAACTCTTTTTCGGTCTCGCCGGGGAAGCCGGCGATGAACGACGTTCGCAGCGTCAGGCCGGGAATTGCCTTCCGCATTTTTTCGATGGCGCGTAGAAAAATTTCCGCACCGCCGCCCCGCTTCATCCGCTTGAGCACGCCCGCAGAGGCGTGCTGCAAGGGCACATCGATGTAAGAACAGATATTGTCATGAGCGGTAATGGTCTCCAGAAGTTGGCCGGTAATCTTGTTGGGATATGCGTAAAGAAAACGGATCCAACGCAGACCTCCGATGGCGGCCAGTTTCTCCAGAAGGAGGGCCAGGCCGTTCTGCAGTCCAAAATCCTCGCCGTAGCAGGTGGTGTCCTGGCCGATCAACGTAATTTCCCGCACTCCCGACCGCGCCAGGCGCTCGGCCTCGGCGATGACCGACTCAAAGCGGCGCGAACGGAACTTCCCCCGCAACTGCGGAATAATGCAGAACGTGCAGGGATGGTCGCAGCCCTCAGCAATCTTGATGTAGGCCGTGTAACCCGGTGTGGCAAGAATGCGGGGCGTGGCTTCGTCGTAGAGGTAGTTCGGCAGATCGGCGATGGCTCCATCCCAGGATTCGCGGGAAAACCGTCCTTGCGCGGCCCGGGCCTCGGCTTCGGGGCGGGAATTGAGGATTCGAAAAGGCGAATCCGCCGGGCTGGAAGCGATTCCTGCGGCGCTGAGGATGTTCTCCAGTTCCCCGGTGCCTATGACGGCGTCAACCTCAGGGATGTTTTTGCGTATCTCGTCACGAAAGCGCTCCACCAGGCAGCCGGCGACCACGAGTTTGCGGGCGCGGCCCTCGGTTTTGTGGCGGGCCATCTCCAGAATTGCCTTCACTGACTCCTGCTGGGCGCTTTCAATGAACGAACAGGTATTTACTACTAAGACATCTGCTTCTTCGGCGTGCGGGGTGAGTTCGGCGCCCGCCTGGGCCAGCAGGCCCATCATGACTTCGCTGTCCACCAGGTTCTTGGGACAGCCCAGGCTCACGAAGCCGACGCGGCGTCCGCCAGAATGGGCTTCCGGGGCGGCATTTGCCGGATCGACGACAGGCGGCGGGACGGGAGCAAGTGGGGAGGTGGGAGGCATGCGAACTTTGATTCTAACACCGCCATCGCGAGCCTCCGGGTTGTCTCCCGCAAGTGACTGAGGTCACAAGGGGGTTCCTATTTCGCAAGCACCCAATTTTGCAATTGCCGTGCTACTCTAATGTCATCCACCGTTCGTTACCTGCAGGAGGAAAGATGGCGCGGAATTGGTTTGTGGTGACAGTGGTGTTTTCTCTTGTGCTGCTGGCTGTGGGCGCTGCAGCCCAGAAGAACGACGTTTCGGCCAGCGTGGGCCGGGTTTTCATCAGCGACCAGGGGGTCAGCGGGACCAACCTCGCGGACAGCAACATCCACTTCGGCGACGCCCTCAGTTACTCACTGAGTTACGGGCGGCGGATTTCCGACCTGGGGATAGCTTCGCTCACTGTCGAAGTGCCCTTTGTCCATGATCCAGGCCTCGATCTCCACTATTCCGGCATGACCGAACCCAAAAGCTACAGCGCCATTTTCCTGGCGCCTTCGCTGCGGGTCAACTTCCTGTCCTCTACCGCATTCTCACCTTGGGTCAGCGGCGGGATCGGTTTTGCCCACTTTAGTTCCAGTTCCCAGCTGGAGAACGGGGGAACCACCCCTGGAGACCTGAGCGTGACCAGCAAGGCAGTCCAGCTCGGTCTGGGCCTGGACGTGCGGTTCTTCGGGAACCTGAAAATCCGCGGGGAAGTGCGTGATTTTTACACTGACGAGCCGAATTTGGTTTTGAATCCGCAGAAAAACATGCACAACTACTTTGCCGGCGCGGGATTTGTCTGGAGCTTCTAACTCCGACGACATTCCGGCTGCGGCGTCAATCGTTGCGGGCGGCGGCTGAGACTTCTTCGTAGAGTTCGGCCAGCAGCTTCGCGTCTTCCGCCTGTTTGCCAAACCGGGCACCTTCGTAGTGCCACGTAAACCGCGCCACCGTGGCCCGGAGAGTGCCGTCTTCAATGGAATTCAGGAACTCCTCGGGAGTCTGCCGGGGAGACTTCCTCCAGCCGCGCCGCGCCAGGGTGCGCGTCATGCGCTCATACCAGACGGTTGCCGCCAAGGTGGGCGAGTGCTCAGGGTGTGCCGCCAACCGCCGTTTCGCCAGCCAGGACCATAGCCGCCGGGTGTTGATCGCAAGCAGTATGAGGCCCACGGCCAGTATCGCCAGTATCGTCGAACGGCGAGGAGACCTGGAAACCGCCGCCTGAACGTTTCTCGCGCCTTGCAAGAGTCCAGAGTAATGCCTGCGGTACCAGCGCTTCAGGGCAAAGAAATGCTCCCGAGTATTGCGCGCTGCTTGTTCGCCCAGAGCTTGCTGATGGCCGGCGTCATAGTTGACCACCCAGTCGCGCCAGAATGAGCGCATGGCGTCCACATAGAGTGCAATCCGGCCCCAGCCCGTGGGGTTGGTGGCTGGTCCGCCCGGAGTTGGATCGAAGCTCATCCACCCATATCCGGGAAAGTAAACCTCAACCCAGGAGTGGGCATTGCTGGCGCGAATCACGTATTGCGACGTCAGATCGTTGAACTCGCCGGTGCGAAAGCCATTGACCAGCCGCGAAGGGATGTCCAGGTCGCGCAGCATGATGGCCATGGCGGAAGCGAAATATTCGCAGTGCCCCCGCCGCCGCTCGAACAGAAAGTCAGCCAACGGATCGGCCGGCGTGGTGCGCGGCAACTGCAGGGTATAAGCGAAGTTGGCGCGGAGATAGCGTTCAATCGCCACCGCCCGGTCGAAGTTGTTGTCGCTGCCGGAGGCGATCTGTTGCGCGAGGGAGCGAATGCGGGGATCCAGCTGGGGCACGGGGAGGTAGAGCGCTTCGATCGCTGCGGGATAAGGTCCGGAAGCACGGCGGAGTTCCGCGGGTCCAGGGACCTTGATGTTTGACCAGGCGTCGTAGCGGCCTACGGGACGCTCCGGATCCAGGTTGAAGACCGCCCCTCCGCTATCCATGCCCAGGACGCGATAATCACCGTGGAGTTCCAGGGGCTTTTCCGCCAGGAAGAAGACGTTGGTTCCGATGGGCTCCATCAGGACGTGGTAGTGAATCGCGTTGCCCATCGCCGCGGGCAAGAGACTGCGGCGGACATCAGGCGGGTAAACCGCAAAGCCTCCGCCGGCTAAACGTTCGGTGACATATTGCGCGCGGGGGCTGCTCCAGTTGCGGCCGTCAAAAGTGCTGAGGTACACGCCGCGCCATTTCAGATCGAAGTTCCCTCGCTGGTCGCCGTCAATGGCGATGTGCATCACCACGGCGCTCGACTGCTGAATCTCCCCAATGCCGCCCAGTTGAACCTGGTCGCTGAAGCCGGCGACGTATTGGTTGCGCGGGGCGAAGGATCGCAGGTATCCCCCCGAGACCCGCGGCAGAAGAAAGAAAATTCCCGCGGCGCCGACAAGAATGAGCAGGACAATGACTGGGGATATGCGGATCAACGACAGAGCGAGAGGCCGGCCGGTATGCTTGGGCTGAACGCCCGCGGCGTCCGAGGCCCTCTTCATTTCCATCAGTATTACGGTGGCCACCGCGGTGAGCATGTAGAGGGCGAACGTGGTGAGGAACACGCTGTCCACGGTGAGGACCGCTGCCGCCAGAACCATCAGAAACGAAATCACCGCCAGGAAGTAGTGGTCGCGGTCGCGTTGCTCGGAGAACAGGCGCACCACCATGACGAACAGCACCAGGTGCACGGTGGCGCTGATGAAAGAGCGGGAGATCAGCAGATAGTCGGCGATGTAATAAACCACGTAGCCGACGGTGAGCAGGGTGGTCCAGGGCTCGGTGACGACCATGCTCTGCCCGGTGGCCAACATGTAGCCGCGAATCAGCAGGGCGCTGCCGACGAAGAGGACGGCGACGAGGTCGAGGCCGCCGGTCGATGCCAAGGTTGCAAAGCCAGTCAGGGCAAGCAGATAAACGGCAACTTCAAGGTAAAACTGGAGGGGTGGGATCTCCCGTCTCACCGATTCCGCTGCCGCGCCCGACATCCGGTTATTGTTCGCCATTTTGCGGAGGAAGGAAAGATTACTTAGAGAGTACTTTCAGAGACTGAGTTCGACAAGATGAGGTTGGCCGCCAATTGAGGTGTGAACCACGAACGATGCCGTTCGGATAGGGGTTTGGGTTGCCGGCGGGACGCCGGCGCTACCTATGAAACTGTTAGAATCAACAAGGTCAGGCATCGGTCCCGCGCGACGCACTCTCGCCAACCCCGCCAGGTCCGGAAGGAAGCAACGGTAACGAGCTCTGGCGTGTGCAGTGGGCCGCCGGTGCCTGGCTTTTGTTGGCAATCTTTGGCCACGCTTTGCAGACGCTGCGGAAATTGTTTGCGCACCCCCGCCGTTTCAGTGATTGGCCGCCGCCGGGGAAGAATCTTCGTTGCCTTGGCGGATGGAGAAGCCCACACAACGGGCAGTCCGAGTTCAGTTACAAACTAGAGCACCACATTCATGAACGCAGATGGACATTGCCCCTGCCGTGGTGCAGAATAGCCGTTCGCACTTCAGCCTCGGAGAAGCTACTCCAGTGAGCCCGCGAGCACGAGTCAAGATCAGCGCCCTCGGTACTTACGTCCCGCCCCGTCTTCTCACCAATGCCGACCTCGAAAAGATGGTGGAAACGAGCAACGAGTGGATCCTGCAGCGGGTAGGAATCCGCGAGCGCCACATTGTGGATAAGGGCGTGGCGACTAGTGATCTGGCGGCAGAAGCGGCGAAAAAAGCGCTCTCCCAGCGCGGCCTGGAGCCGACGGATATAGACGTCATCATCGTAGGCACAGTCACACCCGACATGTTTTTCCCCTCGACCGCCTGCCTGGTGCAGCACAAGCTGGGGGCGAAAGGCGTATGGGGATTCGATCTCTCGGCTGCATGCTCAGCCTTTGTGTACGCCGTGCAGACGGGAGCCCAGTTCGTGGCATCCGGCACGCACAGCAAGGTGCTGGTGATCGGCGCGGACGTGATGTCTTCCATCATCGACTACACCGACCGCGGCACGTGTGTGCTCTTTGGCGATGGCGCGGGCGCAGTGTTACTTGAGCCGGCCACTGACGATACGCTGGGGATTCTCGATTTCATTCACGAAGTGGACGGCTCCGGCGGTTGCGCACTGTACATGCCGGGCGGCGGTAGCCTGCATCCCTCGACTTGCGAAACCGTGAAGTCGAAGATGCACTTTGTTCATCAGGACGGGCAGGCAGTCTTCAAGTTTGCGGTGCGCAAGCAGACCGAACTCTGCGAGAAGCTGCTGGAACGTAACGGCCTCAAGGGCAGCGACATCGACGTTTTCATTCCCCACCAGGCCAACCGGCGCATCATCAGCGCGACCGCGGAACGGCTCGGCCTGCGCCCGGAGAGCGTGATCATTAACATCGACCGCTTCGGCAACACTACTGCGGGCACTATCCCGCTCGCCATGGAAACCGCGTTGCAGGAAGGCAAGATGAAGAAGGGAAGTCTGGCTCTGGTGGCTTCCGTGGGCGCGGGTTTCACGGTGGGAGCAACGCTATTGCGCTGGGCTTATTAGGCAGTCGGTGCTTGCGCGCTACAGCCACCCTTTGGCGCGGGCGATTCGCGCCGCTTCCACTCGATTGGCCGCCCCCAGCTTGCTGATGGCCTCCGATAAATAATTTCGCACTGTACCCTCGGAGAGCCCGAGATCGGTGGCGATATCGCCGCTGGCGCGGCCCTCTCCCGCGAGGCGCAATACCTGGCGTTCACGGTCGGTGAGCGGATCGGGCTCGGCCCAGGCCTCGGCCGCCAGTTCGGGATCGATGACCCGCAAGCCCTGATGCACTCGGCGCACCGCGTCGGCGAGTTCCTCGGCCCGCGCGTCTTTCAGCAGATAGCCGGAAGCTCCAGCCTCCAGCGCGCGCCGCAGGTAGCCGGCACGCGCAAAAGTAGTCACGATGATGACCCGCGTGCCGGTGCGCCGCCGCTGCAGCTCTTGCGCGACTTCCAGGCCGGTCATGCCCGGCATTTCGATGTCGGTGATGAATACCTCGGGCTTCTGCGCCAGGACCGTGGCCAGAGCCTCCTTTCCGTTTCGCGCCCGGCCCACGACGCCGATATCGCCTTCGATTTCGAGCAGAGCTGCCAGCGCGCCCAGGACCATGCCCTGATCTTCCGCGATGACCACGCGGATGGTTTTCTTGGCTTCTTTTACTGGAGGATTCACAGCCAGCCACCTACCTTCTCGGGTGCAGTCGCCGCCTCCATGCCAGCCGAATTGTGGATAGGAAAGTGAATGGTGAGCTTGGTGCCGGCGCGGGTGTCACGTTCCACGGTTCCGCCCAGCGCCTCGATGCGCTCGCGCATACCGCGCAGGCCGTTGCCTTCCGCCTGGGAGCCGCCACGGCCGTCATCGTGGATTTCCAGGCAGCAGCTACCGTTGACCGGCGTGAGGCGCAAGCTGCAATTCCGGGCTCCAGCATGGCGAACGACATTGGTTACCGCCTCGCGCACGACGAGCGCCACCACGCTTTCTTGGGCGGGGCTCAGCCCCAAGCTTGCCGTTTCGGCATTCACTTTCACACCCGCGGTTTCCAGAGTCGACTTGGCGTGGCTGAATTCGGCTTCGAGGCTCTGCGCGCGGTAGCCGCGAATGGTATTGCGCACATCCGCCAGCGCCTCGCGGGCAATGCGCTCGACATCCGCAATTTCTTCTTCGGCCTTCTTCGGATCGCGGGCCACTAACTTGCCTGCCAGTTCGGATTTCAAAATGACCACCGACAATGTGTGCCCGAGAACGTCGTGCAGGTCGCGCGCAATTCGCTCGCGCTCCGCCACTTTCGCCAGATGCTCGATCTCTTCCTTGGCCATGCGCAGCTTTTCGTTTTGCCGGTTACGCTGGGCGAAGAAAATGTTGCCGGTGCCGATGAGAGCGCTGAAGCCACCGGAATAGAGCAGGAACCAGCCGCCAAGATGGAAAAGCCAGGTCTCGAGCGCAGCCGCGCCGACCACCAGGGCCAGCATTTTTGCGGCGCCGAATTCGGTATTGGCGAGGAAGGGACTGAAGGCGGCACAGTAAATAAAGAAAGTCGCGGAACCACCGTTGAACGGGGCGTAGCCCATGCCCAGCAACAACAGGCCGAAAAGAAAATACCAGGAGCGCGGCGGCTTGTTCCAGAAGATGCCGAAGAACAGCGCTACCCCTACGGCTCCGCCGATGCTGTTGATCAGCCACCATTTGGCGTTGGCGTGATCAAGCCAGGGCTGCAGGAAGAAGAACCCGGAGTAAGGCAGCCAGATCAGGGCGATCCAGCGATGCCGCTTGCTCTCCGCGTACGACCTCTTCGTGCACAAGATTTTTTCCGAGAAACTGCCATCCATAACTAAGCCCGCTTCCGATCCCTATTTTAAGCTGCCCCGAGCGGTGCAGGTCATCTACTTGTAATCTCCGGATTGCATGCTCGGGCCGGGGCTCTTCCGGAAAACCTGTCGGCCGGCAGCCGAGTTTTGCCGCGGTGAAAGCTAGCCATACGTCTTTCCTTCGTCTCTCTGGAAGCCGATGCGCGCGATGCCCAGCGCGACCAGTGTGAATCCCGCCAGAAATTCCCAGTCGTAAAGCCGTGGCGCCAATGGCGTTCCGGCAACTATGCCCAAGGCCAATTGCGCCAGATGATACGGCGGCAGGAACTTCGCGGTGTGCTGCAGGAACTGGGGCAGAAAATTGATCGGCACCCACAATCCTGAGGCGAACGACAGTGGAAGATAGAAGACATTGACGATCGCCGGCGCCGAATTGGGTCCCGCGAAGGAGCCGATGGCCAACCCCATGGCGCAGAAGGGAAGTGAGCCGATCACCAGCGTGCCTGTGAGACGCGCCGCATCCAGCGCCGAAAAGCGAACGCCGCCGAAGAGAGTCCCCAGCGTCAGCAGCGCCAGCACCACGATGAGGCTGAATGCCATGCCCACCGCGAACTTGGCCACGAAATAGGCGAAGGGTGGCATGGGGCTGGCGCGTTTCACCTGCAGCCATCCCAGGCCGCGTTCCACTGCCACGCCGGCGCCGTTGGCGAAGAGGGAAGCCCCCATGACGCCGAAGGTCCCGTAGGTAGCGATGAGATAGCTCTGCACCGTCACTCCGCCTGCGTTCCCGCCCCGGTTCATCAGCAGCCCAAACAGCACGTAGAACATGATCGGGAACACCATGGTGGAGACGGCGTAAATGGGCAGACGCAGATATTTCAGGAACTCGTACTTGATTTCCAGGGCGAAGATGGCGGCGCTCTGCGCGGCAGTGCGCGTGGGGTTCGGCAAAGTGATCGCGGTGGACATTTTTCCCCTCACAAAGTGAAAGTAGCGCCTTTGCTGGCGCGGTTAGGCGTTTCCGGTTTCCTGCGTGAGCGCCAGAAATGCGTCTTCCAGCCCAGCGCTGCTTACTTCCAGGCTGCTGAGACCGCGATCGCGCAACAGCAATTCCCGGACCACCGGCTCGGCTTCGACCGCCTGAATTTCGAGGGCTTCGCGGTCCCGGCACACCTCCCGCACCCCGGGCAGCATGCGCACCTCTTCTACCGCCAGGCGAGTGACGCAACGGATCGTCCGCCCGGCAGTTTGGGATTTAATCTCGGCCGGCGTTCCCGCGGCGATGATCGACCCCTTATTGATGACCACTACGCGGTCCGCCAGGGCGTCGGCTTCCTCAAGGTAGTGAGTTGTGAGCAGGACGGTTTTACCTTGCGCCACCAAGCCTCGGATCTGCTCCCACAGCATGCGGCGCGCTTCCACATCCATGCCTACGGTAGGCTCATCGAGGAGCAGGATATCGGCATCGCCACACACCGCCAGGGCAAACAACACGCGCTGCCGCTGTCCGCCGGAAAGTTCTCCGAATTTACGGTTCTTGATCGACTCAAGCCCCGCGACGGCCAGGCTTCGCTCCAGCGGGAGCGGCCTGGGGTAATAGGAAGAGAACAGCCGGATATGTTCGCGCACCCGCAAGGTCTCTGGAACCTTGCCCACTTGCAGCATGGCGCCGATCCGCATGCGCACCGCCGGATGGACAGGGTTTCCGCCAAACACCCGCACCGTTCCCGCCCCCGGCTGGGCTAGCCCGAGCAGGAGTTTCACTGCAGTGGTCTTGCCTGCGCCGTTGGGACCGAGCAAGGCGACGAGTTCTCCGGCGCGCACTGAAAAATCCACATTGCGAAGCGCCTTCACCGGGCCGTAGCTCTTGCTTACTCCGGTCAGCCCGGCCACTACGGCAGATTGTTGGCGACGATTGGGGGACTCGATTTCCGGCAGAGTTGCGATCATACGTCTTGACCTCGCCCCGCGGCGCGCCGCGAGTGAAGCCATCATGGACCAGACGGAAATGGCGTAGTAGTGGAGAACATCACAGTCTGCGAGTGACAAATGTCATCGTCCGTTGGCCCAGAGTAAGCGGCATTGGCTGAGGATCGGCAGTCGCGCCCGTTCCATTTCCCGAACACCGTGATCCGGCGGGCGCGCCAATTCCCGCTCCGGGTTATATAATCCCTGAACCTGGTTATGCAGGCGGTTCTCCCGGCCACGCGAGGAAGTTGCTTTCGCGGAGAGGGCTGACTGGCCGCAAGCTTCCGTTCCCCCGGAGTCTTACGCCGGTCCCCACGGTTACCGGCGTGCTGGCAGATGATCAACGCCAGGATAGAGGTGTGTGATTCCTAAAGCAGGCGCGCGAGGTGCCATGCAGATTCGGCCGGGGATAGAACTGGCAGGCCTAACCGACGTCGGTTGTGTGCGGGAAAATAACGAAGACAGCTATTCCTACTGGGAGCCTGCCCGCGATGAAGAGTTCCCGGGCAAGGGCCGGCTGTTGATCGTGGCCGATGGCATGGGTGGCCACGAAGGCGGGCAGGAAGCCAGCCACATCGCGGTCGAAACTGTGCAGCAGACCTACGCCAGCGCGCAGGAGGGCGACCCGCGCTCCTGGCTGCTGGAAGGCTTTCGCGCCGCCCATGAGCATATCCAGCAGTTCGCCGCCGGGCATCCCTTGCTGCAAGGCATGGGCACCACGTGCAGCGCGGTAGCGCTGTTCGGCAATCACTTTTACTACGCCCATGTGGGCGACAGCCGCCTCTATCTGGTGCGCCAGTCGCACATTTACCGGCTTTCCCGTGACCACTCCTATGTTGGCCGGCTGGTGGAGCAGGGAATTATCAGCCCGGAGGAGGCCGCGACTCATCCCCAGCGCAACATTCTGACCGCGGCCCTGGGTTCGGGCGCGCTTCCGGTTCCCGAATCTCCGGAGCGGGAGATCTCGGTCGAAACCGGCGACGTTCTCCTGCTGTGCACCGATGGCCTGTGGGGCCTGGTGACGGATGACGAAATCCTGAAAGCTCTGAGCGCGCCTTCGCTGGCAGGCGCTTGCGCTGCCCTGGTGCAGCAGGCGAAAGACCGGGGTGGCGCGGACAACATCACCGTGCAGGCTGCTCGCGTACAGGCTGCGGCAGTTCAGCAGAGCTGAGCCGGGGCCGGTCGCTTCGTCCCTGCTCAGGACGATTGTTCGCAATCCCGGGCGCAGCCGCCCATCAATGCCTAGTAAAACAATCGGGTTTATGTAATTATTGCAAGCATGAAGATTTCCCAGAAAGGCCTCTACGCCCTGCAGGCGATGATGATGCTGGCCCGCCGCTACAATCAGGGCGCCATCCGCATTC
>Ga0335077_10005709_pt1 | contig 15292 bp, 12 predicted proteins | sample Lox_Sample_31_FD_207151 | JGI IMG/M metagenome (GOLD analysis project Ga0335077, IMG submission 207151) | Soil microbial communities from Loxahatchee National Wildlife Refuge, Florida, United States - Lox_Sample_3.1 | ecosystem: Environmental > Terrestrial > Soil > Wetlands | place: USA... | reverse complement strand
ATTGGGTACTTGATATTCAAAAAGGCAATTTGAAACCCGGCGGCAAACTCATTCCTGCAGTAAACCCGCTCATTTTTTCCTGGATTGCCGATTCGACTTTTCTCGCCGCATCGTTCATCGCCGCTGCAAGCAGGTCTTCTAGCATTTCTTTGTCTTCTCCGAGCAGGCCTTGATCGATAAAAACCTTTTTCACGTCATGGCGGCAGGTCATAATTATCTTCACCATGCCAGCCCCCGCTTGCCCTTCAATTTCGAAGTCAGCCAGCTGTTCTTGCATCTTTTTCATGTTCTCTTGCATTTGCTGGGCTTGTTTCATCAGATTCCCTATACCACCTTTTATCATCCTCTGCTCCTGACTGGCTATTGAACGGGTTTTATCGAAGAATCTATTACCTTGGCGTCGAAGTTTTCCACCAGCTCGCGCACGAAAGAATCTTTTTCGATAGCTTCGATCGCGTGCATTTGGCGCTGCTTTTTGTCTCGAAGTTCTTTCTCTGCAGGAGAATTGCCGTTGCCACCTATCGCAAAAGTAACGGCTATACGGATACCAAAATAATCGCTCAACGCGAGCCTCAGCTTTTCCTGATACGATTTCTCCAGCAAATGCTTGTGCAGATCAGGAATGCGCAGCTCCAAGCTGTCGCCAGTGTAGTTCGCGAGTTCGCAATGCTGCGCGAGCATCTTTGCCATACCCCCAAGCTTTAACTGAGCCACCAGGCCTGACCAGTCTCCGTCAAAGCGGTTTTTTTTTAAACTCCCGTCGGTTCCAGTCTTAACCGACTCACCGCCCGTATCAAGCAGTGATGGCTGCACCGCGGTCGCCATAGAAGATTTTTCTTGCTGGAGACTGAGCACTGGACTATCCGCGGGCATGAACGTCAGCATGCGCAGTAAGGTCATGGTAAAACCGGTGTGTTCATCGGGCGCAAGATCGATTTCATTGCGTCCTCTTACAGCGATATCGTAGAACAATTGTACATCTTCGTGACCAAAATCGCGAGCCAATTCAATAACCTGTGCCCGTTCTGGCAAATCTGCTGGAAGGGCGTCGGGCACAGTTTGCGCCAGGGCAATTTGTTGCAATAGCGTGGCCAAATCCTGCAGGGCGGCTTCCAGTGAAAGGCTGCGACTTGCCATTTGTTCCACTTGTGCGACAAGCGCAGCCCCATCGCGATTTAGCAGCGCCCGTAGAATTTCGAACAGGTATGTCTGGTCAATTGCGCCCAGCATTTCGCGGACACCGCTATCAGTTACCTTGGCCGCGTCGTGCGCAATCGCCTGGTCAAGAAGGCTCAAGGCGTCGCGCATACTGCCTTGCGCGGAACGAGCGAGCAACAGCACTGCTGACGGCTCGGCGGAAATTTTCTCGTTTTCCAGCACGCGTTGCAGGTAACACGCGATCACCGGCGACGGAATCTGCTTCAGATTGAACTGCAGGCAGCGCGAGAGCACCGTGACCGGTATCTTTTGCGGATCGGTGGTGGCAAGAATGAATTTGACATGCTCGGGCGGCTCTTCCAGGGTTTTCAGCATGGAATTAAATGCCTTTGCGGACAGCATGTGCACTTCATCTATGATATAGACCTTGAATCGTCCGCGGGTGGGCGCGTATTGCGCGTTGTCCAGTACCTCGCGCATGTTGTCTATGCCGGTATTGGAAGCGGCGTCGAGTTCCAGTAAATCAATAAAGCGTCCTGCATCGATCTCGCGGCACGGCGCGCATTGGCCGCACGGCGCTGAGGTAATTCCATTTTCGCAGTTGAGCGACTTGGCAAGGATGCGGGCCAGTGTGGTTTTGCCTACGCCGCGTGTCCCTGTGAATAAATAGGCGTGATGCAGGCGTTTTTGCTTTAAAGCATTCGTTAGGGCTTTGACGACATGTTCCTGCCCCACCACTTCATTGAAAGTTTTGGGGCGCCACTTGCGCGCGAGAACGTGGTTCACGGATACGGTTACTAGTTGAAGTGAATCTGAAAACGGACCAGCTGAAGGTTTAACCCCGGATTTGGCGCTTTAATGCTCGCGTTCGACATGTGCTGAAAGCGGTAACTAAGGTCATATATGCCGTGCTCTCCAAAGCGAAAGCCAACCCCCACATGTTCGCCAAACTGGAAAGCGGTACCTGATTTTACACTCTCGGTTAGGGTCGTACGCGTCCAAAGGTGTGCCCCAACGCCGGCGTCAAAGTAAGGGGCAATTGTCGTAAGGTCAGTTTTCTGGTAGCGAAATGTCGGGGTAAAACTGAAATCCCCAGCGTCATTGCTGACTAGCTGACCGCTTCGCGCAAACAAACCGCCTACCGAAGCATCCCAGTATCCTCCGAGATGCCAACCGTGCGCCGCGAACCATTTTTGACTCCAGTCCCATTGCATCCCAACACGTAACGCATCAATCCCGTCCCCATAGCCGGCCTCTATCGAAACGCTGTCAACTGCCCCTGCATTGACACTTGCAATAACAAACGGAATCAAAATAAAGATTCTGATTTTTTTCACTCAGATTTGATCACTTGAATTGATAATTGTGCCTGCATCATAGAACAAAATCATTGTGGAGGCGAGCCTTGCCCCGGCACTTGCAGAAATAGCTGTGGCTGCTTCCTTCCGGACCTGACCAAATTTACTATCCTGCAATGCGGGGAGGCCCGCCATAACCGTTCATAGCGCGTTCACAGATCACCAGTTATTTCAAATTTTCGCCTACAGCGTAGGGAAACCGATTCCGCAATACGCCAATTTTTATGGTCTGTTACTTTACCGGAAATGCTTGCGTAGGGTAATCTGCTTCTGTCTGTAGCGAAGATTATTAGGCGCGTCGGTAGCTTTAGCCCCATCACAGTCCATGTTGTGCTTCAACAAATCCCCGAAACGGGCGGGATGAATGATCGCTGCGAGATCGCATTCCAGAACCGGAGTAATTTTTTTCAATAAATAACGAGCCGGACGGCGAGCACAAGCTAGCGGGGCTTCGGCGTTAGATCGAACGTCAAGGCGCGTTACAGGTGGCGACCGATTTTCAGTGCGCGATACGTCTCGTGCCGTCTGAAATGTGTTGCAATATGTCGAGTAGTATTTTTCGACCCCCAGGTATAAATTAATGTATCACAGCAATAGTATAATATAATATATTGATATATAGCAATATTATTAAAAACGATAATTGCGAGTATTCCTGAATCCGTTGCTAATGTTAGAATTCAAAATAAGCGTGCGCGCCGTCCGTGTTAATAGAATTTTCAAAGTACGAGGCGTATCGCAACTGAGTGATACCGTTTCGACTATTGTTCACAAGTACTAATAACGCGTTCTCAAAATAGCGGGCACACCTTTTTCATTTTAAGCATTTTCCTCACCCAAGTTAGACGGAGGAGTCCATGTCATCAACCATTGAATCGGTCCTTGTCGAATCACGAGTATTCCCGCCCGACCCCGCTCTCGCAAAGAAATACAATGTGCCGAGCATGGAGGCGTATGAAAAACTTTGTGCCGAGGCAGAACGCGATTTTGAAGGATTCTGGGGGCGACTGGCCAAACAACACTTGCTGTGGCACAAGCCGTTCACCAAAGTGCTCAACGAGACCAAGGCGCCGTTTTTCAAGTGGTTCGAGGACGGTGAGCTCAATGCCTCCTACAATTGTCTTGACCGCCATCTTAAAACCCAGCCGGACAAAGTCGCGATAATTTTTGAATCGGACGACGGCAAAACTACGAAAATCACGTACAAGCAGCTTTATCACACGGTCTGCCAATTCGCAAACGGATTGAAATCGCTTGGAATCAAGAAAGGCGACCGCGTGCTCATCTACATGCCTATGTCTATCGAGGTGGTGGTCGCAATGCAGGCTTGTGCCCGCATCGGAGCCACGCATTCGGTAGTGTTCGGCGGTTTTTCGGCCAAGAGCCTGCAGGAGCGCATTGTAGATGCAGGCGCAGTAGCCGTAATCACTGCCGACGGTCAACGCCGCGGCGGCAAGGAAATTTCACTAAAACCGGCGGTGGACGAAGCGTTTGCTATGGGTGGTTGTGAAGCGGTGAAAAGCGTGGTGGTTTACAAACGCACAGGCAGCAGCATTGCAATGCTAGCGCCGCGTGACAAGTGGTGGCAGGACGTGATTAAGAACCAGCCGCAGGAATGCGAACCAACCTGGGTAAATGCAGAGCACCCGTTATTCATCCTTTACACGTCTGGCTCGACCGGCAGACCAAAAGGCGTGCAGCACTCTACTGGCGGCTATTTGCTATGGACAATATTGACGATGAACTGGGTGTTCGACAGCAAACCGAGCGATATCTTTTGGTGCACGGCGGATGTTGGCTGGGTGACAGGCCATTCTTATATAACCTATGGTCCCCTTGCAGTAGGAACCACTGAAGTTATGTTTGAGGGGGTTCCGACCTACCCGGATGCCGGCCGGTTCTGGAAAATGATACAGGACCATAAGGTAAACGTGTTCTACACCGCACCCACTGCCATTCGCTCGCTTATAAAAGCCGGGGCCGATTTGCCAAAGAAGTACGATCTTTCCTGTTTGCGAATACTCGGTACCGTAGGTGAGCCGATCAATCCAGAGGCATGGATGTGGTACTACGAAACCGTGGGAAATAGCCGCTGCCCCGTCATGGATACATGGTGGCAGACAGAAACCGGTGGTCATATGATCAGCCCGCTACCGTGCACACCGCTGAAACCCGGCTCGTGCACGTTCCCTCTACCCGGTATCATGGCTGCAATCGTGGATGAAACCGGCCGCGATGTGGAAAAAGGCAAAGGGGGGATTTTGGTCATCAAGAGGCCCTGGCCTGCGATGATTCGCACCATCTGGGGCGATCCCGATCGCTACAAGAGTTCTTATTATCCGGAGGATTTCAAAGGCAAGTACTACCTCGCAGGCGACGGAGCCAGCCGCGATGAAGAAGGATACTTCCGTATCATGGGCCGAATTGACGACGTGCTTAACGTGGCTGGGCACCGTCTCGGCACCATGGAGATCGAGTCGGCGCTTGTAGCCAACACCAAGTTGGTTGCCGAAGCTGCGGTGGTCGGGCGCCCCGACGATATGACCGGCGAAGCGGTTGTCGCATTTGTTGTATTGAAAGGCGCGCGTCCGAATGGGGAAGACGCCATGAAAATTGCAAAGGAATTGCGCGACTGGGTGGGCAAAGAGATCGGGCCAATCGCCAAGCCAAAAGACATTCGCTTTGGTGATAATCTGCCCAAGACCCGTTCCGGTAAAATCATGCGACGCCTGCTGCGTTCGATCGCCAAGGGCGAGGAAATCACCCAGGATATTTCAACTTTGGAAAACCCGGCGATCTTGCAACAACTTAAGGAGACGGTCAAATAAGCGCAAGCGGTCAACACAGCCAAAAAAAGGGCGCTATTTTGCGCCCTTTTTTGTTTTTCCAGGTAAGACGGCCACTATAATGCGTTTATGAATGCTTCACATATTCGCGCGGGCACGCCATGAAATCTTCTTTGATTAAGGGACAACGCTTAGTGGCGCTTTTCTTGCTGGGCTGCTTGCTGTTCAATTATCCCCTGCTTTATCTCTTTAACAGCGACAGCCGGGTCTTCGGCATCCCCCTGCTTTACGCCTATATCTTTGGCGCTTGGACCATGCTGATCGGCCTGATGGCGTGGGTCGTTGAGGGAACGGGTCGCAAGGGCTCCAGGGACTGAAAGCGCGGAAGCAAAATGCTCCACGGCTGGGTTGTCATCGTTTGCTCATTTACCTATCTTGGCATCCTGTTCGCCGTCGCCTATTACGGGGACAAGCGCGCGGATGCAGGGCGCAGCATCATCGCCAATCCCTATGTGTATTCCCTGTCGCTCGGTGTTTATGCCACTGCGTGGACCTTCTATGGCAGCGTGGGGCGTGCAGCAAGCAACGGCGTTGGTTTCTTGCCGATTTATCTTGGCCCCACTCTGATGATTGCCTTATGGTGGCTGGTCCTACGCAAGATCATACGTATTAGTAAGATCAACCGCATTACGTCTCTGGCCGATTTTATCGGCTCGCGCTACGGTAAAAGCGCGTTGCTTGCTGGACTCGCTTCCATTATCGCAGTCGTTGGTATCGTTCCTTACATTTCGTTGCAGCTCAAAGCCGTATCCACCAGTTTTACAATTCTTTTGCAATATCCCCAAATCGTCATGCCTATCAATCTTGGGACCGTTCCGATCTTTGGCGATACGGCGCTTTATGTGGCGTTGCTGTTGGCCGCATTCACCATTTTGTTCGGTACGCGGCATCTGGATGCCTCGGAACGCCATGAAGGCATGGTAGCCGCGATCGCCTTCGAATCTCTGGTGAAACTTCTAGCCTTTCTGGCAGTGGGAATTTTCGTTACATTCGGTATATATCACGGGTTCGCGGATATATTTGCGCGCGCGGCCATCAATCCAAAATTACAACCCCTGCTTGCGCCCCTGGGTGGAGTTGCTGGAGGTTACGGAAGTTGGGTTTGGTTGACCATATTGTCGATGTTCGCAATCATGTTTCTGCCGCGGCAATTCCAAATGGCCGTCGTCGAAAACGTAGATGAGAATCACTTGAATAAGGCAATGTGGCTGTTTCCTCTCTACATGCTGGCCATCAATATCTTTGTACTGCCGGTGGCTTTCGGCGGCTTGATGCATTTTCCCAAGGGAGTTGTGGATGCCGATACCTTCGTCCTTACGGTGCCTATGGCGGAACGACAGCAAGGCCTTGGCCTGCTGGTTTTTATCGGCGGACTGTCTGCCGCTACCGGAATGGTAATTGTCGAAACCATCGCTCTCAGCACCATGTTGTGCAACGATCTAGCAATGCCGGTGTTGCTGCGAATGAAAGTCTTGCGCTTGGGGAGCCGTAAGGATTTGAGCAATCTGCTGCTCGGCATTCGCCGCGGGGCCATCGTATTAGTACTGCTTCTGGGCTACGGGTATTTCCGTCTGGCCGGTGAGGCTTACGCACTGGTTTCCATCGGATTGATTTCGTTTGCCGCAGTAGCGCAATTTGCGCCGGTCATCCTAGGAGGAATTTTCTGGAAAGGCGGAACAAGATCGGGGGCACTCGCCGGATTGAGCATCGGATTCCTAATATGGTGCTATACCCTGCTTCTCCCCGCGTTCGCGAAATCGGGCTGGCTGCCCATCAGTTTTCTTGAACAGGGTCCTTTTGGTATCGCGCTGTTGAAACCGCACCAACTATTCGGCTTGACCGGACTTGACGTAACCACGCATGCGCTGATTTGGAGCATGCTCGGCAACATCGGCGCCTATGTGGGTGTGTCTTTGAAAAGCCGCCCCAACGCGATCGAGCAAGCCCAAGCCACCTTGTTCGTAGATGTTTTTAAGCAAACCGGCGACGTGGGCGGCTCCCGTTTCTGGCGCGGTATTGCGTCCGTTCCCGCGTTGCACGCTTTGCTACGGAGATTTCTCGGGCCGATACATGCCGATGCAGCTCTGACTTCTTATGCGAAGCAGCGTGGGTTGGATACTATCAGCGAAATTGAAGCGGACGCAGACTTGGTGCATTTCGCTGAGACCCTGCTGGCGGGTGCAATCGGGGCGGCGTCAGCGCGGGCAATGGTGGCGTCAGTCGTTGAGGAAGAACCGCTGGGCATTGATGAAGTACTGAATATCCTCGAGGAAACTTCCCAGGTCATCGCTTATAGCCGCAAATTGGAACAAAAGTCTCGCGAGTTGGAAGCAGCATCAGCAGAATTAAGGACCGCTAACGAGCGCCTTGAAGAGCTGGACGAGCTCAAAGACGATTTTGTTTCGACCGTATCTCACGAACTGCGCACACCGCTAACTTCAATTCGCGCTTTGTCCGAGATATTACTCGGCCACCCGCAATTGGAAATATCAGAACGCAGCAGGTATTTAAAGATCATCATAAAGGAAAGCGAAAGACTCACCCGCTTGATCAATGATGTTTTGGATCTGTCCAAGATCGAGTCGGGAAACATTGAGTGGAACGTCGCTGACGTGGACCTGAGAGAGGTTATTGGGGACGCGGTCTCGGCAACGGATCAATTGTTCAAGGAGAATAACGTCACATTGGAAGTTCAGCTTCCCAATAATTTGCCAGCCGTCCGCGTGGACCGAGATCGGTTGATGCAAGTCGTCATCAACATGCTCTCCAATTCAGTCAAATTCTGCGACAGACGGGCGGGAATGGTTTCGATTGGCGTGCGGCAAAGCGCACAGTCGCTGCGGGTAGACGTGCGGGATAACGGACCCGGCATCAGTCTTCGAGATCAGCAAATTATCTTCGAAAAATTTCGTCAGGCAGGCGACACTTCACAAGGAAATCCTCAAGGAACTGGGCTGGGCCTGACTATCAGCCGTCACATCATCGAGTATTTCCAAGGCCGACTATGGGTCGAAAGTGACATAGCACAGGGTGCAACCTTTTCATTCACCCTGCCTCTAAAAACAGAAATCAATTCCCAGATTCCGGACCTGGAGACAAATTTGGAAACCCCGGATTCCCGCCATGGCTAAGAAAATACTTATCGTGGATGACGAGCCCAATATTGTCGTCTCGCTGGAGTTCTTGATGGAGCATTGCGGTTATACGGTCAGGGTTGCGCGAAATGGCGAGGAAGCCTTGCGACAGGCGGACGCCTTTAAACCGGATCTGATTCTTTTGGACGTGATGTTACCGTTGAAAAGCGGCTTTGACGTGTGTCAGAAAATTCGTGAAAACAGAACCTTTCAGTCAACCAAAATCGTCATGCTCACTGCCAAGGGACGCGATATCGAAGCTACCAAAGGCCTCGCTCTGGGTGCCGATGCCTACATTACCAAGCCTTTTGGCACCAAAGAATTGCTAGACCAGGTTGAGCGCCTGCTGGGCGAATCTTAAGTAGCGTTGCAACGCGGGGAATTGCGCGCCGCTTCAGCTCTACAAGTGATCTTCGAGCATATAGCCGCGACCGTACAGCGTACGCACCGTAATCCCGCTACCGTCTATTTTTCGGCGCAGACGATGGACATACACTTCGATCGCGTTGTGGCTAACTTCCTTGTCGTAATTGTAAAGCTGCTCGACCAAATGCTCTTTGCTCACAACCCTCCCAAAGCGGCGCAGCAAAATCTCCAACACGCCGACTTCGTGCGTGGAAAGGTCTAGCGTCCTACCGTTGATGCTGGCAACGCGGCCCACTGTGTCATAGCTCAACCCCGCGTAGCAAACGATCGGTGTACCCCCCGCTCGCTCACGCCGCAGAAGCGCGCGCACCCGAGCCTGTAGCTCGTTAAGGCTGAATGGTTTCGCTAGATAATCATCGGCGCCAAGATCGAGACCCATTACTTTTTCTTCGGGTTTTTCGCGGCCCGATAAAATCAGTACCGGCAAAGATGGATTATGGCGCCGCAACCGACGTAACACCTCGAATCCGTCCAGTTTGGGCAACCCGAGATCCAAGATCAGCAGCCCGAACACGCCGCCCTTGAGCGCCTCGTCTGCCGCCACGCCGTTTGCAACCCAGTCGACCGCATAGCCGGCTTGCGAGAGCGAGAACCGGAGCGCTTCTGCGAGTGCCGCGTCGTCCTCGGTAATTAGGATTCGCAACGCCTGCCTCCTTCCCTATGTCATCTATCGCGACGACACCGCGCAACCTCGGTTAACCTAATGAAATTGCAGGTTTTATTGATTCTGTTCTGCTATCACGAAACAACAGGTGATGCCGAAAGCAGCAGCAACCTGAGGCGTATGGTTCAGAATTTTGTAAGTATTATTCCATAAGATGGTTTGCAGCGGAAAACGAATAACATAAGGCGTTTTTCGTAGCCCCTGCCATACTGGAGCGGGCCACTTATCCGGCACCTAAAATTAGAGAGCCTGCGCAATGACCACAATGGCCGGGTGGTGCGAGTCGGAGCGGCAAGCATTAGCGATTCGTTTTTTTGCCTGGCGCTAAAGAAGCGACCGCCGATTCAGAAGCACGATGGAGGCATGCTGCCGAGCGGCATTTCGGCTTAAAACCTAAAAGATCTAAGGAGGAGACAACTATGGAACTCGCTAAGGATTTCCGGCGCGTAATTCTCGCCGCGTCGGTCGGGAATGTCATCGAATGGTATGACTTCTATATTTTCGGAAGTTTGGCTGCAATCTTGTCGGTAAAGTTTTTCGAAAAGAGCCATCCAGTCGCGGCTCTCCTGAGTACGATTGCGCTGTTTACGGCTGGATTCTTGGTCCGCCCACTTGGCGCATTTCTGTTCGGATGGGTGGGCGACCGCGTAGGCCGCAAGTACACGTTTCTCATCACCTTGAGCGGCATGGGCATCGGCACAGGCTGTATCGGGTTAATTCCCACTTTCCAATCCATCGGTCTGGCAGCGGCGTTTATCCTCTTCGCTCTGCGGATGATCCAGGGCTTGGCGCTGGGTGGTGAATACGGAGGTGCCATAACCTACGTCGCCGAGCATGTGCCGGATGAGCGCCGTGGCTTCTACACCGGGTGGCTGCAAACCTCTCCCACGCTTGGGATCGTGGTGTCACTGGCCATAATAATCGGGACCAAGGCATACCTTGGCGCCGACGCATTTAACGAATGGGGTTGGCGTGTCCCGTTTCTATTCTCTTTTGTATTGGTTGCAATCGCAATCTACATCCGCCTGCAGCTACAGGAAACGCCGATCTTCAAGGAGATCAAAGCCAAGGGCGAGATGACGAAGAACCCGTGGAAGGAAGCTTTCCTTAGCAGGAATATCAAGTATGTTCTGATTGCAAGCATTATCGTGATCGGCGAAGGGGTCGTCTGGTACAGCGGGCAATTCTGGGCTTTGTTCTTCCTGCAGCAGGTGTCGAAAGTGGATGTCGTGACTTCGGCCTACATCGTGGGGATCGCGCTGCTTATCGCAACGCCGACGTTGATTCTTTTTGGCTGGCTATCCGACCATATTGGGCGCAAGCCCGTCATATTGACCGGGTTCCTGCTCGCGGCGGTCACCTACTATCCCCTGTATTCATGGCTCGGGCAGGTTACCCAGCCGGGCAACATCAACTACCCCACCGCAATTTTCATTATTGTCATCCTGGTGGCTTATGTTGGGATGGTTTACGGCCCGATTGGAGCGTTTTTGGCGGAATACTTCCCTGGCAGGATTCGCTACACTTCAGTGTCTGTTCCCTACCACATCGGCAATGGCTGGGGCGGTGGGCTGGTACCCTTAATTACCGTAGCGGCCTATAAAGCGACGGGGAGCCTCGGCAACGCACTGATTTATCCGATTGCGGTGCCCGCAGTGTGCTTCCTGCTTGGCCTTTTGCTAATGCCGGAGACACGCCATCACAGCATCTGGGAACCCGGGAAGACTCATGCGCATGCGCGGTAGATAAAAAGCATCCAATTAGTGCGCAAAGCCCGCCCTCGAGGCGGGCTTTTTTTTGCACTTCGCACTAAAATTGCAGAATTGCGGAGAGGTGACCGAGTGGTTTAAGGTGCACGCCTGGAAAGCGTGTGTACGGTCAAAAGCCGTACCGGGGGTTCGAATCCCCCCTTCTCCGCCATCGGTATACCCGTGGCAGGAGCGAATTATCGAGTTAAACACCGTGCAGCGAATTGGAAACATGATTTTTTACCGCAGCCGGACGTTGCACGATAGCCGCAAACGTTTCGTCCCTGAATAACAGGTTTTTCCTGCGCCCTATTGCCGCTGGCTCTGCACTTGCATACACGGTTTCCGATTTCGGCCGTGCGCCATCAGTACGAGGGGACGTCCTCAAACCGCGCCGCCGCGAGCGCGTTCTCTTATCGGCGCCGCAAGCAGCCCGTCTGCTTTCAACCTCATCCTTTCAATTGGCGCTGGCAAAAAAATTGTTTTGCCTTTTCTTGCCTCGCTCATACCAGGTAAAGCCGCACCTTGTCGCCGTTCACCGCGTATTTTGATTCTAGTTTCTGTTTCAGCATCGTGCTCGGCAAGACTTTCGCCGCCGAGTTGCATTTCCTGTTCTGTCTCTGTAACACCAACCTTTGAAGCCGAAACACTTCTTCCTAAACGGCGTGTTATACGTGTTCCGGCTAGCCGGAATGGCATGTCACTGTGCGCACCGGCAAAAACGTCAAGCGGACGCTTTGTGGCTCTCGATCCCCGGTTTGATCCGGTGACCCGCCTGTAATTGAACCGATAACACGAGGTCTCCAGAAACTTAAAAGTGCGGAAAGTAATCTTATTGTTAAGATGCGCTTAAGGTGCAACGCTTATCATGGGATGCGTGAACATAAACGAAAGGAGTTAACCATGAAGTCGAACGCTATCACTAAAGCGATTATCGTAACGCTGATGCCGTTATTCATTGCCGCGTGCGATTCCAATGGAATGGCCGCCGCAGCGCCTTTTCCGGCAAAGACCGACCATTCGCTGCCCGCGCAAAGCGCCCAGACGCAAACGCTCGCCCTGCCGAACTTCAGCGAAATTGTGGCTCAGGAAGGACCGGCGGTGGTAAACATTACCGTAACGAAATCCGCCACGATTGCGGAACGGTCAATGCCTTTTGATGAGAACGATCCGTTTTTTCAATTCTTCAAGCGCTTCCAGGGTCCCATTCCGCAGCAGATGCCTATGCACGGTCTCGGGTCAGGTTTCATCATCAGCCCGGATGGCTACATCCTGACTAACGCTCACGTTGTCTCCGGCGCAACCGAGGTGAGCGTGAAGCTGACCGACCGCCGCGAATTCAAGGCTAAAGTCATCGGCACCGATCCGCGCACAGATATCGCGCTGCTCAAGATTGACGCTCAGAACCTTCCTACAGTGCGTATCGGCGATTCGTCGAAAGTCAAAGTCGGTCAATGGGTGATGGCAATGGGCTCGCCGTTCGGTTTCGACAATTCGGTGACAGCCGGGATCGTGTCAGCCAAATCGCGCACCTTGCCTGACAGCAATTACGTTCCGTTTATACAGACCGACGCTCCCATCAACCCGGGTAACTCCGGCGGGCCGCTATTTAATTTAGATGGCCAGGTGATCGGTATCAACTCGCAAATCTATAGCCAAACCGGTGGTTACATGGGCCTTTCATTCGCAATTCCTATTGACGTTGCGATGAACGTGGAAAACGAGTTGCAACACTTTGGCAAGGTGACGCATGGACGGCTTGGCGTCACGGTGCAAAACGTCTCCCAAAATTTGGCTCAAGCGTTTGGGCTGAAAAAACCCGAAGGTGCCTTGGTAAGCTCGGTGGAGAATGGCGGTCCTGCGGCGCGCGCAGGCATTAAGCCGGGCGATATCATTATTGCTTTCAATGGCAAATCGGTCGACCAATCTGCGACTCTGCCCTTGATCGTGGGCGACATGAAACCCGGGCAGATAGCCAGCGTGCGCATCTGGCGCGGCGACGGCGAGCACACGCTGAACGTGACCGTGGGCGCGCTCCCCAACGAACAAGTTGCATCGGCAAATCTGCCAGCGAACAACAACTCCGGGCGGCTGGGGCTGGTGGTGCGGCCGCTCACCCCCGATGAGCGCGACCAGCTTCAAGCGCAAGGTGGTCTGGTAGTCGAGCAAGCGGGTGGCGCCGCTGCGAAGGCAGGGGTCGAACCCGGCGATGTGATCTTGGCAATTAACGACCACCCGCTGAAGAGTGTGCACGAGCTGCGCCGCGTGCTTGACAAGTCGGGCAAACATGTAGCCTTGCTGCTGCAACGTAACGATGAACGGATTTACGTGCCGGTCGACCTCGGTTGACCGTGTTACGTGAAGGTGCGGCGGCCGGACGGCGTCTGGCCGCCGTTGTTTCGAAGTGTTAACCTAATTTGGAGGTGTGAACATGAAAGCGAATGCTAAACTCGCGATCGGGGCCTTGGCGCTTGGCCTCGCGCTTCCTGCAACGGCAGCAGTTATGATGCAAAACGCGCTCCCCAGTCCCAAGACAGAGAACGGTATCACCTATTTGGATGGCGGCTTCGGACAGGACCAAGCGATGGCGATGTATGCGGAGGCAAAACAATATCCGCTGAGTATGGTATTTTCTGCAGACAAGAACAATGAATACCTCGCCGACGTGAACGTTACCATCAAAGACAAGGCAGGAAATACAGTGCTGACTACGCTTTCGAGCGGGCCAATCCTGATGGCGAAGCTTCCTGCAGGCGAGTACACGATAACTGCCGAAGCAAACGGCAAGACTCTCTTCCGCACGGTAAAGGTTCAGGCTAACGGCGACACGCGTCTTTATCTGCATTGGTCGCAGGCAACCTAAAGGTGCGCAGACAGAGGGAGACATTAGATGCGGGTGTTGCTGGTCGAAGACGATCCAATGATTGGCGAGAGCATCCGCAAAGGGCTGCGCCACGAAGGTTACGTAATTGACTGGGTGCAGGACGGTCGCGCGGCGGAGATCGCGATTGAGAACGAGCCCTATGCTCTGGTGCTCCTGGACCTGGGTCTGCCGCGCAAGGACGGGTTTGCGGTGCTCGCGAGTATTCGCGACCGCAAGGTTCGTGTGCCCGTGCTCATTCTCACCGCCCGCGATGCGATCTCGGACCGAGTTAAAGGTCTGGATTCCGGGGCGGATGATTATCTAGTAAAGCCGTTCGATCTCGACGAGCTTGCCGCGCGCATGCGCGCCGTGCAACGTCGGCATGCCGGACGCGCGGAGCCTGTGGTGGTGTACGGCGCGCTCGCTCTCAATCCCGTCACGCACGAAGTCAGGCACCGAGGGCAGCTGGTTCCCGTGTCGGCGCGCGAATTCGCGCTGCTGCAAGCTTTACTCGAATGCCCAGGGGCAGTCTTGTCGCGCACCCAACTCGAGGAGCGCCTCTACGGCTGGGGAGAAGAAGTGGCCAGTAATTCTGTTGAGGTACACGTCCACAACCTGCGCAAAAAACTTGGGGAAGGAGTGATCCGCACCGTTCGAGGCATTGGCTACTCGATCACAAGTGAGCGCGCATGAGCGGCACAGGTTCTTTCGATCGGAAACACTCGAGCCGTCGCTCTATGTCAATACGCAAGAATCTTCTGTTGGCACTGCTCTCGACTCTGCTCCTTTTGGGCCTGGCCACCAGCGCGGCCACCTATTTCGCCGCGCGCCGGGAAGCAAATGAGCTATTCGACTATCAGCTTAGGCAAATGGCATTGTCTTTGCGCGATCAAACGTTGCAAAGCCAAAATACGTTTTATCCAGGTTTCGATTACGATTTTATTGTACAAGTGTGGAATCCAGGTGGCTCCTTGGTATATCTGTCCAACCAGAACATTCTCTTGCCGCAAAGTAAATTTGGTTTCAACACGGTCGCTGTGAACGGCGAAGACTGGCGTATTTTTACCATGAATAATGACGGCAAGATCGTACAGG
>Ga0335077_10005707_pt1 | contig 15295 bp, 12 predicted proteins | sample Lox_Sample_31_FD_207151 | JGI IMG/M metagenome (GOLD analysis project Ga0335077, IMG submission 207151) | Soil microbial communities from Loxahatchee National Wildlife Refuge, Florida, United States - Lox_Sample_3.1 | ecosystem: Environmental > Terrestrial > Soil > Wetlands | place: USA... | reverse complement strand
CAAAGCAAAATGACAATGAGTAAAGGCTTAGTGGAGCGTTTGCGTCGATGCCCGCGTGTTGCATTGCATGACGAAGCCTCCAATCCCGGGTTGCCCGCACCGGCCAGAAGTAATTGGAGTCCTGCTTAGGCATTATATTGCGGGACGCACAAAATGCCAGTGAATTCGCTGGTCCCGGCAGGTTACGAAGGTACATGTACCAATCTGATGAAATTCCCGCAGCCCGGCTGGCTTTCCGCCACAATCGCAAGAATCGGGCCTAGGTCGTAGCCACCGAATGCTGGGGCCATCCGCACGATTGCAGTTTGATTGCCAACGTTCTGAGTTTTCTCTAATCACCGAGAAGCGTGCAACTGGCCCTTGCCAGACAGGATGCAAAGGAACAGGGAGCGAGCGATGATGATTGGCGCCGGTCGGATGACAGCTACAGCCCGCGCCGACAGTGGCGCCTTAGAAGCTCGACGAGAAGCGTGGGTCCGGGGTTGCGTACAGATGTGTGAGGACGCTCGTCCGCTTTGACGGCGATCTCGCTTGGGAGTTTGCCTTGATTCGCGCCTTGGGCATCCGGCCGGAATCGGAGGAGCCCATGGCGAAGAGATCCAGAAAACGGTGCGAGGAATTGCCAATCTTGCACCCGCATGCAGCCGGCATCGATGTAGGTGCAAGCGAGTTGTTTGTTGCAGTCAATCTGACTTTCTTGCCCCCATCGTATGGGCCGGGGTTCCAAGTTTTCTCCAATCAAATACAAAGGCTTGGCTGGTTCCCGCATTTCACGCAAGACTGGCGCCTCATGGAGCGCCGCGCGATAAAATGAATGCGACTTCTTAGGAGGACAGGATGCAACGAACAGCCACTGCCCACTGGTCGGGTGGTTTGAAAGACGGCAAGGGGACCGTTTCCACACAGAGCGGAGTCCTTAACCAAACCCAGTACTCGTTCAGCACGCGATTCGAAAACGGGGTCGGCACTAATCCAGAAGAATTGATTGCAGCGGCGCACGCCGGGTGCTTTTCGATGGCTCTATCCGCCCAGCTCGGGGAAGCGGGTATGAAGGCTGAGAGCATCGATACCAAGGCGACCCTGACTTTGGAGAAGACCGAAGCCGGTTTCACCATTACAGCGGTGCACCTTGACGTGGCCGTGAAGATCCCTGGCGGCGATCAGGCAAAGTTCGACCAGGCAGCACAGAACGCTGAAAAAGGATGCCCGGTTTCGCGCGTCCTCAACGCCAAAATCACCATGGCCGCAACGCTGCTTGCCTGATCGGATGGCTGTCCGGCGGGAGACTGGGCAGCCCGTACTTCCTGGTTCTGTCACCCAAAGTCCGAAATCTAGAAGCAGGCTCGAATGGCTTTGGCGGCGTCGGAACCGATCGCTGATCAGCTCTGCGCGCGCAGGATTTCCCGGATTTCGCGATTGATACGCGCCGCTTCCTGGGCAGCTTTGTCGATCAGTTCCAACCACTTCCGGTTGTTGTCGTCGAGCTTCACCTGCGCCAGAAGATAAGAAGCCTGCATGATGGTCTCGATGGAATTACTAAGATCATGGGAGAGAGTTCGCAGCTCAGACACGGTCTCGCTTGGGGGATTGTTGTCCTGTTCCATGGTGGATCGCCCGCGTCCTTCTTGCCGGGCCTTTGCCCGCTCGAGAGTGGCGAGCTGAACGTCCAAAGGTTAGATGCCAGTAGAAGGTCTTTCGTTGTTCGCGCTGCCGCGACGGCAAACATAGCATACTGATCAGATCGCTTGCCTAAACAACAGAGCGCCTTCCGGGTTGCCGCTTCTGCAAACGCCGGGGCATGTTCGGACGTCCGGATATCCGGTTCCGGGTTTCCTGCCGCGGCATAGGGCTGATATGATTCCGCCCATAGTTCCTGCGGGGTAGTGTCTCCATGGGTCGAATCCGGCTGAAAGCAAAGCTGGTGCTCGCCATTAGCGGCATGGTGGTGGCGCTTGTTGTCATGTTCTCGTACCTGTACGTGTCGCATCTGGTGCGGCAACGCACGGGCGAGGCTTACGACGGCGCTGCGCTGGTCGCCAAGGAGATTCGGGAATTCGCTCGCGCAGCCTCCCAGGTGGACCTCTCCAGCAGCTTTGCCGAAACCAACGATCCCAAGCAAGTCCAGGCGGCATTGGAGCGAGCGCTGGGAAATGATCAGGGGCTCAACGTTCTGCTGCAATCCATCGTTGGTTACTCGCAGACCATCTCCGACGCCGCCATAGTCGACGTTAACGGTCGTGCCATCGTGCACAACGATCCTGCCGTCATTGGGACCGAGCTCGCGAAGCGGGAGGATTTTGCCCAGGTCCGCAATGGCAATTTCCTGCAGCAGTTGAAAGTGGTGTATGGCAAGCCGAAGGTTTACGACGTCAAGTTGGGAATCCAGCAGGAAGGACGACCCTTTGGCGAGATTCGGGTCGGCATCTCCACCGTCTTCCTGAAGAGCGAAGTGCAACAACAGTTGAGCCGGGCCATTGAGTTCTCCATCATCGCTATTCTGGTGTCACTCGCGCTGGCCGCGGGCGTTTCCAATATCGCGTTGCGGCCGTTGGAGGCGATCGGCCGCCGTCTCGATCAGGTGACGGCCGCCGTTCCCGGCAGCGCGCCAGAACCCGATCCACAGGTCACCGACGAATACGGACTGGTCAATACCAAGATCGATCGCCTGGGGCGCCAGATCCGCGACGTCAAGGAAGTGTTCAGCGCACTGAAGGAAAACCTCGACCAGATCATGGGAACTTTGCAGGACGGTCTGGTCCTGTTCACGCGTGATACTCGCGTGGTGCTGGTCAGCGCGTCAGCCGAGCGTTTCATTGGGCGCTCGCGTGAGGAGCTGCTGGGCACCATGATGGAAGACGCCTTCAGCGACGCCAACCGGCTGGGCCGGCTCGTTCTCGATGCCTTTGCTCTGCACCGGCCCATTCCGCCCCGCGAGATCGAGCTGGAGAACGGCCGTCGCGTCCAGGTCACGCTCGATTTCATCGCGGAACGAGGGGAGCGCATCGGCGCGCTGCTCACCATGCGTGACGCCGAATCGGTCCGGCGGATCGAGAACGAGATCGAGCTTTCGCGGCGGTTGACAGCCATCGGGCGCCTCACCTCAGGCGTGGCTCACGAGGTCAAGAACCCCATCAACGCCATCGTCGTGCATCTCGAGTTGCTGCGCGAGAAGATGCGGGCCATCGACCCCGATACGCGCCGTCACCTGAACATCATCGGGCGGGAAATTCATCGCCTGGACCGCGTGGTGCAGACGCTGGTGGACTTCAACCGTCCGGTGGACCTGCGCCTTTCTGACTTCGACTTGCGCCGTCTGGCAGAAGACGTTGTTTCGCTGGCTTCCCCTGAGGCCGCTCGCCAGGGCGTGGACATGAGGACCAGCTTTTCTCGCGAACCCCTGCTGGTGCGCGCCGATGCCGACCTCATTAAGCAGGCGTTGCTCAATGTCGTCTTGAATGGCGTGCAGGCGATGACCGACGGCGGAATCCTCAGCGTCGGCGCCTACAGCAACGACAGCGCAGCCACCATTGAGGTGCGCGACCAGGGAAGCGGCATTGCGCCCGAGATCCGCGATAAAATTTTTAACCTGTATTTCACCACCAAGCGCGCCGGCAGCGGCATCGGCCTGGCCATGAGCTATCGGGTCATGCAACTGCATAACGGGGCCCTTGATTTCGTCACCGAGATGGGCCGCGGCACGACCTTCCGCCTGGTGTTGCCGCTGACCGCTGTACCGGAGCGCGAAAGCATTGCAAGTGGTCGTTCGCTATTGAACGGCAAGGAGGCACACGCCTCGCTTCCGGGTTTATGATGTGCTAAGCACTCCGGCTCGCCGGCTTCGGCTGTCGTCCCCGCGCAAGCCCGCGTAGCAGAGCTTTTCCACTTCGCATGATTCGGAAGCGCCAACTCGCCCTCGTTCTTGTGGCACTGGGACTGCTCGCCGGCGTTGCCTGTGAGAAGCAGAAAGCCCAGCTTCCAGCGAAGATCCAGGCTCCCACGATTGCCTCGGCGAATTCCGACCAGATCCCGGAGATCGAAGTGCCGCCCGAACTGCCGGCGCAACAGCAGCAGGCTGCGGTCGAGGAGCCTGCGCCCAAGAAGGCGCCGCCCAAGCACAAGAACGCCAAGAAGCCAACGCAGCCGCCTCCGGTGACCCAGGCCAGCTCGACGGTTGCTGCCAATCACCCGCCAGCCAGCGGCCCGGCCGAAACAACCACTGCGGGACCTGCGCCGGACATAGCCATTGCTGCCGATGTCAGCAGCAAGACGCTCTCCCAGCAGAAACAGTCGACCACCGAATTGCTCGACTCCACCGAGAAGGACCTGAAGGGTCTGAACCGCAACCTCAGTCGCGATGAGGAGACCATGGTGACCCAAATCAAGTCTTACGTCGCCCAATCACGCAAGGCCACCAGCGATGGCGACTTCGAGCGTGCCTACAACCTCGCCGTCAAGGCCCATTTGCTCTCCGACGCTCTCACCAAGAAGTAATCGCCCCCACGGAACGTCATTTCTTGCCGGCGGCGTTGACCTTGGCCAGCATCTCTTTCGCGGGTCCTTGATAAGGTCCATCAATGGCCGCAGCCTTCTGCAGCGCAGCTACTGCATCGGCTTTGTCGTTACGCTTGGCGTAAGCCCAACCCAGACGGAAGAGCGCGGCCTGCTGACCTTGTGGATCATCCTGCAGCATACTGACCGCTGTCTTGAGCTCCGGCACTGCAGCCACCAGCTTGTCCTCTCTCAGATAGGCATAGCCGAGCGTGGAATGCGCCAGGCCCGCTGACTCTTTCTGGTTCTTGTCGGTCGCGCCGCTGGTCAGTGAGATGACTTTGTTGCAGTACGTAGCGGCCTTCGCCGCCTGCTTCGGGTCTTCGGCGTAAGCGTTGGCCAGCAACAGCAGCGTAGGAATGCTGTCGGGATTGGCGGCCAGCGCCTTCTCGCCGTAGGCCACAAGGCGCTGCGGCTGATTCAACTGCTGCAGGCTGTACAACGCGAGCTGCGAGACCTGCAACTCGTATTGCGACTTGGGGAAGGCAGGCGTGAACTCCTCAATCTCAGCCATACGCTTCGAGGGGTCCTGCTCGGCCGCGATCGCACTGTAGGCTGCGCCTTCCAGGAAGTCATATCCGTTCTTGGCGGAGTTTTGTTCCTCCTTCACCTGCGTCGCCCAATCCGCATCGGAGACATCTGCTGGTTTCGGCTGGGTTGCGATGGAATGGAAGACTTTCGCGCCTTGCGCTGCGTAGTCCACAACCTTGCTGTAGTCCTTCATCGCTTGCGCAACGCCGGCCTGCGAGACGATGATGTCAAGGTTGTTGGGATAAAGCTCCAGCGCCTTGTCGCCATAGGTCAGCGCCTTGGCTGCGTCGCCGGCGGACAGGTACTGGATGGAGAGCTGCCACTCGCCGTAAGCCAGCGCCGGCTTGTTGTCGGCGTATTTCTGGATGAACTCCTCATACGACGCGATACGCTTCTGCGTATCGTTCTCCGCGGCAATGGCGGAGAGGTCTTTGTCTTCCGGCGTTCCGGCAGGAATGACGATCTTGGTGTTCTGCGACCACAATGCGCAGGAGAACAGGAGCGCTGCGGAGAGCAAAACTTGACGCAGGAAACGCATGATGCACCTCCGAGTCAGGGGCAAAGGTGTTTGCGGTTCGGGCCTGGAGTACCTGCGGGAAATCGTAGCTCTTTCCGGCAAAGCGCGCTACGAAATTCCTAGCGAAGCGAGGACAGAAGGTTCATGCCGGCCGCTGCAAGCTTGGCGGCGTTCGCGTGCGTCTGAGCAAGTCGCCAAGATGACTGCGTCTCCCCAACAAGTCGCTGAAGCGGAAGATGAACGGAAGAGTTCGTGTTTACCAATAGATAAAATCAGGAGGGAATCACTGATTTCCCATTTTGGAACAATTTTACTGATTGGTTACTACCCCCTCCCCCATACCCAGATATGTGTAATCAATGGGTTGGCGGGAAATTCCCCGCAAAATATTCCAGTCACGTGGGTTACACGTAAAATACCAAATCCAAAGCACTTACAGACCGCAATTCTCCCCGCTCTTGGAGTTCGCCGAGGCCTGGCATTAACCAAGGTAGTACTCGAACAGGGTCACACTGACTACTGGCTGCTGACCACGGACAACCGCTTTTCAAAGATCGTTCCGCCCTCACTTGAGCGAAGAAACACCACACCCCTCCCTACAAGCATACTGATCCGCGCGCCCTTGTCAGTGAGCCGGGTCACCGGTCGCAGTGACTCGTAACCTGCGATGGGTGGGGCACGCGCCTTGGACGGGGGCAGCCGCGGGCTAGCTGGTACGATGCCTGTAGATCACAACCTTTTCATTCCGGAAAACTTCATCGGCATCCCGCAGAATGACAAACCACTTCATGGGGTCGCGCTCGATTGACTTCTTGAGCTGCGAGTCGGCAAAAACGTACTCTATCCCGCTCCCCCAAAACTGGCGCGCCCGGTTTTCATCGTCCCAGTCCTGATAGTTGTTGAATAGTTTTGTGTACCAGTCCCTGCGCTCGTTAAGGTCAACCGACATGGCCCAATGCCCCCACACCACGGTGTTGCCGGCAAATGCGGGAATAAGGCGGCTGGTTGACAGGGTGGCGAACACGACTTCGTTGGGCTTGCTGGTCTTTCGCAGCAGCTTCAATCCCTCCAGCATCTCGTTGCTGATGTAGTAAGCGCCCTCCGCCATCGGAAAGCACGCAAGCGGCTCCGCGTAATGGCTGGATGGTGCGTCTCCGTTTCCGAAGTTTGTGCCGGCTCGGGGGTTCTCACGGTTTCGGATTGGCCGCCACTTCTGCCGCGTGTGTCCGGGCGCGATTGGCGTCCTCCGTCCGTCCTTGTCTCTCATAGAACTGCGCCAGGCGTCGCCACGGCTGGGGAACATCAGGCGCAAGCCGGGCCGCTTCTTCCTGCCAGGAGATTGCTTTCTCCATGTCGCCCAGTTCATCCCACGCGCCAGAACGTCCCTGCGCCACGGTGAAGTCGAACTTTCCGTTGTCCACTGCTTTAAGGTTGGGGGGCGCACTGCGGACGGCCTCATCGAAAGCTTTCAGGGCCTCGGCGGGCTGCCCAGCTGCAACGTAGGCATAGCCGAGCTCAACCAGCACCTGCTGTGGAGCCTGGGAGAGTTGGGCGGCGTGTTTCAGCGCGACCAGGGACGACGGAATACGGCCTCGTTGGTGGTAGGTCGCGGCAAGCGCTCCCCAGGTGACCTCGCTCGGATTCAGGGCGACCGCAGTCAGGTACTCCTGTTCTGATTCGCCCAGGCTACCGCCGGCAAACAACAGATTGCCCCGCAGCCAGTGAAGAAACCAGCTGTCGGGAAAGATAGACAAGGCGTTAACGGTGGCCGCCAGCGCCTCCGTGTTGCGGCCCAGAGCGGAGAGAACGGCAGCCGCGTTCGCCCATGCATTGAAGGCTTCAGCGCCGTTGCCTGCTGTCGGTCGGGCAGGCAGCGGCGCTGTCTGGCAATCCACGGGAAAGCGCTGAGTCAGCGCTTCCGTCTCCGGCAGGCGGCGCACGAAGACGGCAGAAAGCTCATCCAGGTACACAGGTCGCCAGAGTTTGCTTTGACACCAGTCTTGCAGCCTGATCATTTGAATTCCGTCGAAGCGTCCCAGCGGCAGGAGCACCGAATTGATGTTGTAGCGGCGTGTGTCCTCCTGCCATGGGGCGGAATCCGGCGATAGAGTCAGCAACGTGTCGTGTCGTTGTATCCGTTGCACCCCGAACAAGGGGGCCCGGCCGTCAATGTAGTCGCGGCGCTGGGGGCCAAGGCTCCAGATAAAATAACCGCCCTCGTCATAGGTATTGAAGATTTCTCCGGGAATCCCCTGGCGAGCGACGAACTCCGCCGCCCGTTGTGGAAACCACCAGCCCAATCCCGGGCCGAATGTGCTTGCCGTTATGCCTTGGAAGTAATGACGGTTGGTTGCCAGGTCGAAGCAGCGCAGACCAACCAACGCCGTCAGCAACGCGACAACACAGGCCGCGATCGGCCAAAGCACGCTGCGCGATGTCCGGGCAGCAACGCGGGCCATCTCCCCGGAAAGTACGTATCCGCCCACTACGACCACCACGCAGGCGAAGACTGCTCCCATGCGGACATAGTGCACCGCAGGATAGGTCGCCGCGAGCAGCATGACAGCAGCGCCCAGCCGGAACCGGAGCACCGCCAGGGCAGCGGCGGCTACGGCAATGCCCAGCAGCAGGTAAATGGTGCCCCGCGTCTGGCGCAACGAGAGATTGCTGCTGATGGCAAACCAGTTCAGAGGCACGCTGGTCCACTCCGTGATGAGCAATTCATGCTGAGCATTGACGCGCTCCTGGCGAATGAGGGCGCGATAGATTCCCCAGCCCCAGGGATTCGCCAGGGTGGTCAGCAGTGTGCAGAACAGCCATCCTGCTGCCTGGCGGAGCCGTTGCTGTGCGGTGCAACGGCGAACGCTGCCCGCCACCATCTCCAGCGCCTCCACGACACCGTAGGCCGCAATCAATCCGAGACCCGAAACAAAGCCGAGGTGCAGATTGACCCAGGCCACCATCAGCAGCGGCAGCCACCAAAGCGGGGCGCGGCCGGTCTGGTAGTTCTCCCAAAGCAGCGAAAGAAACGCTGCGAACAGGACGACCGTAAACATGTCGGCCCGCGGGTTGATGCGCGTGGCGATCAGAGGAACGGCAAGAACGGCGATGGCGGCGGTAACCACCGTGCCGCGCCGGAGTAGCAGCGCCACCGCAGCGGCGCAGGCCGCGGCGCCGAGACAGGAAATCAGCGAGTATCCGCCGAGCAGATAGGCTGCGTAGAAAATAAGGCCGGCGCCGACAGGGTAAATCCAGGGCTCTCCTGCGGCGGTATAAGAGAACAGATCGGTCGAAGGAACGTGATGATGTTGGGCAATCCAGCGTCCGGTGGCCAGTTGCCAGCCAAGATCAAAATCGGAAACCGTGTGCAGGCCGGCCAGCAACGCGTACGCAAGGGCGATCGCCGACAGACTGAAGAATAGTGCTCGCGGAAACGGAGAATCGTCGGTTGACGATGTGTGGCTTCCGGTCTGACTTGGTAAAACGGCGGGTGAAGTCATGCGCCTTGATGCCAGCTATTGTAGCGGGTGGAGTTGAAGGGGTAGTCCGGCGAGCGGAGGACGTACGCACTCGCCGGGTATTCGCGCCCAAGTCGGGCCACGGTAAGTGGTCCTCCGCCAGCTCGGCGGGGGCGTCGTCGTGCATCGCCGCGCAGGGGTCGTTCATTGCGCGTGCCAGTTGCGACTCGTTGATCCAAACCGCCTTCAGCGGAGTCTTCGAATTGCCGGTCTTGATCCAGATGCGTGACAGCCTGGGCTGGACCATCACGGGATTATTGATTCTGGCGGTAAACAGCATGGTTCCTCCTCACCCCGCAGGGCGGGGTTGCGCATGGCTGCGCGGCTTTGGAGGGTGATCCTGAAAACTTCGGCAGGTTCACTCGCCCGGTTCACGTGTACTCCGTGACCGGACGAGCGCTGCGCTTCAGACGTGCAACGCGGGACGGGCCAGGGAGCCGGGAATTGTGAGCTTCCGGTTACTCGGAGGTTCGCATTTCATAAATTCGCCAAATTCGTTGGCAACGTTAGTTTAGACGATATGGCTGCGGTTTGGTTGCGAAAATCGGCGGAGCATTTCACCACTGGGGGTTGTGGTGCTGCTTGTTCCAGTTTTTCATCGCCTTCGCCTGCGATTTTTGCGCCTTCTTTTGTGCCTTCTGCTGCTGCTTCATGTACTTCTTCGAGCTGTCCTGTGTGGAACGCGGGCGAGCATGGGCGGCGGGCGGGTCAACAAGCGCCAGACCGAGAAGGATAGACAGCGTATATGCGGCGGCCTTTTTCATGAGCTCTCCATGCAACCGGCTCTTGCTGGATTTTACAGCGGAAACGCTTCCTTGTGCCTCCTGACTCTTGGAGGTGGTATCGGGTTCCTCTTCGAAGGGCCAGTGCTACGCACGTGCTGAAGAAGTTCGAAGAGCCGGTCCTTCACCGACTAAATCGGCCGGCGATGCCAAAACATGAATGTCGCCTAGTTCCACCGTCGTGTGAGTCCGGTCACGCCTCCTTGTGACCTGCCGTTTTCATCTGCCCTGCCCACGCGATTAAACTGGAATGTCGTAATAGCGAGGAATTATGAGCACGATTGCTGTCACCAAAGGTCCCGGCAAGCCTGTCAAGATGGACCCTTCGTCCGACGTTTACCGTTCCGAGAGCCATCCACTCGATCCGTTGTTTATGCCTCAAAGTGTCGCTGTAATCGGCGCATCGGAGCGGCCGGGCAGCGTTGGCCGATCCGTACTGTGGAACCTGCTGAGCAGCCCGTTCGGCGGCACCGTCTTCCCGGTGAATTCCAAGCGCTCGAATGTGCTGGGCATCAAGGCCTATCCCAGCCTGAGGGAGCTGCCGGACAAAGTGGACCTTATCGTGGTCTCCACGCCTGCCGACACCGTGCCCGACATCATCGCTGAGGCGGTGGAGATGGGCATCCCGTCCGGCATCGTGATCTCGGCGGGATTCAAGGAGACCGGGGAGCACGGCCAGGCGCTGGAGCGGCAGATTGCGCAGACGATTCGCGGCAAGATGCGGCTCATCGGGCCGAACTGCCTGGGAGTGATGAATCCGGTGCGGGGGCTGAATGCGACGTTTGCGCATTCGGTGGCGCGGCCGGGAAATGTCGCGTTCATCAGCCAGAGCGGCGCGCTGTGTACGGCGGTGCTGGATTGGAGCCTGCGCGAGAATGTTGGCTTCAGCGGCTTTGTCTCCATCGGCTCCATGCTGGACGTGAACTGGGGCGACCTGGTGGACTACTTCGGCAGCGATTCGCGTACCCACAGTATCGTCATCTACATGGAATCGATCGGCGATGCGCGGTCGTTCCTCTCCGCCGCGCGCGAGGTCTCGCTCAACAAGCCGGTCATCGTCATCAAAGCAGGACGCACCGATGCCGCTGCCAAGGCTGCCGCGTCGCACACCGGCGCGCTCACGGGCAGCGATGACGTGCTGGACGCTGCCTTCCGGCGCTGTGGCGTCCTGCGTGTCAACAGTATTGCCGACATCTTCTACATGTCGGATGTGCTGGCCAAGCAGCCGCGGCCGCGCGGCAAGCGGCTGTGCATCCTGACGAATGCCGGCGGCCCCGGCGTGCTGGCGACCGATGCTCTGGTTGCCAATGGCGGTGAACTGGCCGAGCTGTCGGACGAAACGATGAAGTCCTTCGACGCGATCCTGCCGCCGCAGTGGAGCCACAACAATCCCGTGGACATCCTGGGCGATGCCGAGCCCGAGCGCTACGCGAAGTCGCTGGAGATCGCCGCCAAGGACCACGGCATTGACGGCATGCTGGTCATCCTCACGCCGCAGGACATGACCAATCCCACACAGATTGCCGAGAAGCTCAAGCCTTACGCCAAGGGGCTGGGCAAGCCGGTGCTGGCGAGTTGGATGGGCGGCGCGGAGGTCGCAGCCGGGGACCAGATCCTGAATCAGGCGGGAATCCCGACCTTCCACTTTCCTGACAGTGCGGTGCGCGCCTTCAATTACATGTGGCGCTACTCCTACAACCTGAAGGGGATCTACGAGACGCCCACCCTGCCCCACCACGCCGATGCGTCGTTGCACCGGGAGCAGGCCGAGCGCATCATCCGCGACGCGCGCGAAGCGGGACGCACGATTCTCACCGAGTACGAATCGAAGCAGTTGCTGAAGGCCTACGACATTCCTACGGTCGAGACCCGAGTTGCCGTTACCGAGCAGGAAGCACTAAAGGCGGCCGAGGAGATCGGCTATCCCGTAGTGCTGAAGCTGTATTCGCTCACCATCACGCACAAGACCGACGTAGGCGGCGTGCAACTCAACCTGCGCGATGCCAACGCGGTGAAGACGGCGTTCCAGGCGATCAAGCAAGGAGTCACAGAAAAAGCCGGCCCAGAGCACTTTCAGGGCGTGACCGTGCAGCCGATGGTGAAGCTTGACGGCTACGAGCTGATCATCGGCAGCAGCCTCGACGCGCAGTTTGGACCGGTCATTCTGTTCGGCGCCGGCGGCCAACTGGTGGAGGTGTTCAAAGACAGCGCGCTGGCGTTGCCACCGTTGAACTCTACGCTGGCGCTTCGGCTGATGGAACAGACGAAGATCCTGACGGCGCTGAAGGGCGTGCGCGGCCGCAAGCCGGTGGACATCGCAGCGCTGGAAGACCTGCTGGTGCGATTCAGCCAGTTGGTAGTTGAACAGCGCTGGATCAAGGAAATCGACATCAATCCGCTGCTGGCGTCGCCCGAGCGGTTGCTTGCGCTGGATGCGCGCGTGGTCGTCCATGGCCCAGAGATGACCGAGGAGGATCTGCCCGAGGCGGCCATCCGTCCGTACCCGATTCACCTGGTCAGCGAGTGGACGATGAAGGACGGCAACCCCGTGACCATCCGGCCGATCCGGCCGGAGGATGAACCGGCGATGATCGAGTTCCACAAGAAGTTGTCAGAGCGCAGCGTCTATCTGCGTTACTTCCAACCCTTGAAGCTAACGCAGCGCACCGCGCATGATCGGCTGACGCGGACCTGCTTCATCGACTACAACCGCGAGATGGCGCTTGTGGCCGAGCGAAAGATTGACAGCGATCATAGTGAGATCCTTGCCGTAGGCCGTCTCAGCAAGCTGCATGGCCGGGACGAGGCCGAGATGGCGGCAGTTGCCATCGACGCTGCTCAGCACAAGGGCCTGGGCACGGAGCTGTACCGGCGGCTGGTCCAGATCGCGCGCGATGAGAAGCTGAAGCGAGTCATCTCCAACATGCTGCCCGAGAACCGCGAGATGCGGGCGGTATGTGTGAAGACCGGATTCAACATGTACCACAACATGGAAGAGAACATGATCCGGGCGGAGCTGGATTTGTAGGCCACACAAGAGGCGCAGACAGGTTAGGACTTTGCGAATAGAGGATTGGATTGGTCTGAGAACATTTCGCTTACGGCAGACAGTCCTGCCCGAGGGCATTCACCTGGCTGCGGCTGACGAACTCCATTTTCCCGTTCTTCTCCTCTCGAACCGTGTGCAGCCACCCGCATCCTCCCGGAAGCTGCAGACCCAGCTCGGCCGGCGTTATGGATTCTTCCCGGACCGGTACCAGCTGCCCCTTTGACCAGCGGTAGGATTCCCGGCGATAACACGGCTCGCACTCCCCTTTCGAATAGGAAATCACCGTACGGGTCTTCGCATCAGGGCTGGGATTGGTGAGCTGCGACAACGGTTGCGAGAATTCAAAGCGTTTGGTCTCGGGGTCGTACAGCCAGATGCAGTAGGACGCATTGCCGTTCTTGAAAGCAGTCTCCAGCGCCAGATCGCCGTGTCCATCGAAGTTATAGTCCGTGGTGTATATCGTGCCGACCGGACTTTCACGCGGCACCGGTTCCGGAGTGCACACTTTCAACGCCTGGACCTGCTTCTGGCCTCGGTACACCAGCAGCTCCAGAATCTTCCCAATGGAGGGGCTCAGACCAAGTTCAACACCGTACCCCGGAATGCCGGGTATCGGATCGCCGGTCACCGCCTGTGGCGCCTGCCGGGCTTCGGCGGCAGGTGAGGATGTCGCAACCAGCATCCCGGCAGCAAACATGACTGCGATTCGGCATATCTTGTCAGGCATTTCTGTTTCGTCTCGGCGATGGACAATTGTCTGCTCCTTCGCATCGGGAGACAAGCCCCTTCCTTTGCAGTAATGGGAGGCATCGGGTTCAGACGCTGCTGCGCTGGCAAACCTGGGTTCTGCCGCTGGCTGCCCGAGCCGAGTCCCCGAAACTCACGGCTGTCATGTTATGATTCGGAACTTGCAGGAGTGGAATCGGCAGCGGTTGCCGGGATGACCTGTAAGGTCGTCGGAGGGATTGCGGCAAGCGCGTCCAAGGGGCGATACGAGAGAGCGTGCCTAGCGAAAAACAGGTGAAGTGGTCGCAACTCCGGGTTGGCGTGACCGTTCTTGTTGCCCTCATTACTCTCGCCGTCCTTATCTTCCTGATGACCGGTACGACGGGTCTGTTCACCAGGAAATTCATCTTGCGTGCCTACGTGGACAACGCCGGCGGGCTGCGCGTGGGCGCGCCGGTGCGCCTGCAAGGCGTGGACATCGGCAACGTCACCCACATACGCGTGGTCTCCGATCCCAAGCGCGTGCTGGCGCCGGTGGAGATCCTCATGAAGGTCACCACCAAGTATGAAGAGAGCATGAACACCGGCTGCAAGGTGCTGTTGTCAACCGCAGGCGTCCTGGGCGAAGTCTTTGTGGACGTGGACTGTCGCGCCGCCAAAGGCGGCCCGTTGCAGAGCGGCGCCGAGCTGCCTACCGAAGACGTCCCGCAGTTGCAGGACGTGGTGCGGGCGAGCCAGGGGACGCTGCAGAATGTTGACACCCTGGTGAAGCGGTTGGACAACATCCTTAGCTATATTCAGAGCGGCCAGGGATCCATTGGCAAGGTCATTTACGATTCCTCGCTGTTCGATCGCGCCAACGCTATGCTGACCCAGTTGCAGGAAGTAGTGGGCCAGATCAACTCGCCTAACGGCTCGATCGGCAAGCTCATCAACAGCGACGAGCTGTACAACAAGGCGAATACGGCCGTCGACAACGTCAACAAGATGATTGACGAGATCAACAGCGGCAAGGGAACCATCGGCAAGTTCCTGAAAGACCCTTCGCTTTATGACAACGCCAACAAGGCGACGATTGAAGCCAACAAACTGATCACGGACATTAACGCCGGAAAGGGCACGATTGGCAGGCTGGCAAGGGATGAAGCTCTGGCGAAGAAGATTGACGCCACGATCACCCGCCTGAATGCCATTGCCGACAAGCTCGACGAAGGGCAAGGCAGCGCGGGAAAGTTCCTCAACGATCCCTCGCTGTACAACAACGCCGACCAGCTCCTGGTGGAGACGCGGAACCTCATCGCGGCCGTAAGACAGGACCCCAAGAAGTACCTTACAATCCACCTCAAGCTCTTTTGAGGAGGATGGCTGTGAAGAAATATGGGGCCGAGTTAGTGGGTACGTTCGTGTTGGTTTTCGGCGGGGTCGGCAGTGCCGTACTGGCTGGATCTCACATTGGATATCTGGGCGTGGCTTTTGCCTTTGGCTTGTCGCTTCTGGCGATGGTGTATACCATTGGCCCGATCTCCGGATGCCACATCAATCCGGCGGTAACGCTGGGAGTCTTACTGGCGAAGAAGATTGACGCCAAAGATGCGGTTGCTTACTGGGTGGCGCAGATTGTGGG
>Ga0335077_10005705_pt1 | contig 15297 bp, 11 predicted proteins | sample Lox_Sample_31_FD_207151 | JGI IMG/M metagenome (GOLD analysis project Ga0335077, IMG submission 207151) | Soil microbial communities from Loxahatchee National Wildlife Refuge, Florida, United States - Lox_Sample_3.1 | ecosystem: Environmental > Terrestrial > Soil > Wetlands | place: USA... | reverse complement strand
TGCGCTTTGCCTTCACCGGGGCGCTCGGCGCACACGATGCCACGCGGCGCCTCGATCGCGGCATCGTGCGTACCCTGTGGCTCTCGGCACCCGAGCTGGAGGCCCAGGAGCCGCGGTTGCGCAGTCCGCTCGTCCTGCGCTGCGTGCACGACTTCCTGCAGGGGCAGTTCCAGAGCCTGGACGCGGTGGCGCAGCTCGACCTGGCGAGCGCCGCCGCGGTGGCCCCGACCACCCTGCTGTAGCGCGGCCGAGCCGCTAGAATCCTTTCCATGTCCAGCGGCAGCCTGCCTTCGCCCGGTCCGGGCACCCGTGTGCTGGTCGGCCTGTCCGGCGGCGTCGACTCGGCCGTCGCGGCGCTGCTGCTGAAGCAGGCCGGGTGGGACGTACAGGGGCTCTACATGAGCAACTGGGAGGAGGACGACGATGGCTACTGCACCGCCGCCCAGGACTTCCAGGATGCGCGCGCGATCGCGGGCGAGCTCGGCATCCCGCTGCATCGGGTGAGCTTCGCGGCCCAATACCGACGGCAGGTGTTCGCGTACTTTCTCGCCGAGCATGAGGCCGGACGCACGCCAAACCCCGACGTCCTGTGCAACCGCGAGATCAAGTTCGGCGTGGCGCTTGACTGGGCACGCCGCCTCGGGGCGACGCACTTGGCCACCGGCCACTATGCGCGGCTGCTGCCAACGCCCGACGGCGTGGGCCTGTTCAAGGCGCTCGATGCCGCCAAAGACCAGAGTTACTTCCTCAGCCAGGTCGCACGCACGGCGCTCACGCAGGTGCTCATGCCGCTCGGCGAGCTCTGCAAGGGCGACGTGCGCGCGCTGGCGCGTCGTGCCGGTCTGCCCGTGCACGACAAGCCCGACAGCACCGGCATCTGCTTCATCGGCGAGCGTCCGTTCCGGGACTTCCTGGCGCGCTATCTGGTGAGGAATCCCGGGCCGATCGAGTCCGACGACGGCGAGCGCCTCGGCGAGCACGAGGGCCTGGCCTTCTACACGCTCGGCCAGCGCGCCGGCCTGCAGATCGGCGGTCGCCACGGCCGGCCCGAGGCCCCCTGGTACGTCGCCGCGAAGGACGCGGCGCGCAACACGCTCGTGGTCGTGCAGGGGCAGGAGCACCCGCAACTCTTCAGCGCGTCGCTCGAGAGCGGGGACTGGCACTGGCTGGCCGCGGCGCGCGCTGGCTCCTGGGCTGCCGGCGTCAAGGTGCGCTACCGCCAGGCCGACCAGGAGGCGCAGCTGCTGAGCACTCCCCACGGCACGATGCAGGTTCGCTTCGAGCGCGCGCAGCGGGCCGTCACTCCGGGGCAGTACGTGGTCGCCTACGAGGCGGAGCGCTGCCTCGGAGGCGCGGTAATCGAGCGCACCTTGCCCGCGATGGCGCGCGCCTCCGCTGCCTAGCGCAAGCGGGCGCCGGCAGCGCCCGATATAATTAGCGACTGGCAGCGGAGAGAGCCATGACGAACAGCTTCCGGGCGCGCTCGACCCTCACGGCCGGGGATCGCACTTACGAGATCTTCAGCCTCGCAGCACTCCCCCAGGACAAACTCGCCCGCCTGCCCTATTCGCTCAAGATCCTGCTCGAGAACCTGCTGCGCTTCGAGGACGGCATCAGCGTCACGCGCGCCGACATCGAGGCGCTGCTCGAGTGGGACCCGCAGGCCACGCCTGCGCACGAGATCGCCTTCACACCGGCGCGGGTCATCCTGCAGGACTTCACTGGCGTGCCCTGCGTGGTCGACCTCGCGGCGATGCGTGATGCGATCGTGCGCCTGGGCGGGGATGCCGAGCGCGTCAATCCGCTGAACCCGGCCGAGCTCGTGATCGATCACTCCGTACAGGTGGACGAGTACGGTTCCCCCGGGGCCCTCGCCGCCAACACCGCCATCGAGTTCGCGCGCAACAAGGAGCGCTACGCGTTCCTGCGCTGGGGGCAGAGCGCGTTCCGCAACTTCGCGGTGGTGCCGCCGAACACCGGCATCGTGCACCAGGTGAACCTCGAGTATCTGGGGCGGGTCATCTTCGACGCCGAGAGCAACGGCGCACGCCGTGCCTACCCGGACACCCTGGTGGGGACGGATTCGCACACCACCATGATCAATGGCCTGGGGGTCCTCGGCTGGGGCGTGGGCGGCATCGAGGCCGAGGCGGCGATGCTCGGGCAACCGGTGACCATGCTCATCCCCCAGGTCATCGGGTTCCGACTCGAAGGGAAGCTGCAGCCGGGCGCGACCGCCACGGACCTCGTGCTCACCGTGACCGAGATGCTCCGCAAGAAGGGCGTGGTGGACAAGTTCGTCGAGTTCTTCGGCGACGGGCTTGCGAACCTGCCGCTCGCTGACCGTGCCACGATCGCCAACATGGCACCCGAGTACGGCAGCACCTGCGGTCTCTTCCCGATCGACAACGAGACGATCCGCTACCTGGAGCTTTCGGGTCGAACACGCGAGCGCATCGACCTTGTCAGTGCCTACGCCAAGGCGCAGGGCATGTGGCGCAATCAGGGCGCAAAGCCTGCTCGCTACACCGACGAGGTCGAGCTGGATCTTTCCACCGTTGAGCCGAGCCTCGCCGGCCCGAGGCGTCCTCAGGATCGCGTGCCGCTGAAATCAGCCAAGTCGGTCTACGAGACCAACGCCAAGAAGACCGCTGCCGAGCGCGCCACGCGCGGAGGCGCCGGCCAGGGCCGCGCGCCCGTTACCTTAGACGGCAAGCCGCAAGAACTAACTGATGGCGCCGTTCTCATCGCCGCCATCACCAGTTGCACCAATACCTCCAACCCCTCGGTCATGCTTGGGGCGGGCCTGTTGGCGCGCAAGGCGCGCGAGAAGGGGCTGAAGGCAAAACCCTGGGTGAAAACCAGCCTGGCACCCGGGTCTCGTGTGGTAACGGATTACTTCCAGAAGGCTGGTGTGCTCCAGGACCTGGCAGCGGTTGGATTTGATCTGGTCGGGTACGGCTGCACGACCTGCATAGCCGAAGGCACGCCGGTGCTGCTTGCAGACGGCACGTCCCGACGCATTGAGTCACTGCCCGACGCTGGTGGTGTGTACATCCTCGGGGCCAACGCCGAACGACGCCTGACCGCCGCGCCGCAAACCGAGCTGATGGCCCGAGGCGAAAGGGAATGCGTATCCCTCGTGCTCCAAGATGGCCGCACGCTCGTCTGCACTGGCGACCACCGGATCATGACGGCTGATGGACGCTGGGTGCGTGCCGACGAGCTCCGTGTTGGTCAGGATCGTGTTGTCATGGGCCTCGAGGCGCCGCTCGATTCCGTGGGAGCGGACGAGAAGGGATTCGTGCTCGAGGCAGGCGACGCACGGTTCACCATGGACTCAATGTACGAGCGAGCACGCACACTTGCCTTCGCGCGCCTACTCGGACATTTGCTGAGCGATGGCTCGATCAGTGAGCTTGGGCAAGCACGGATGAACGTTGGGCAAGCTATGGACCGTGAGGCGGTATTGCGTGATGTCGAGCTGCTGACAGGCAGGCGGCCTATCGCAACAGCATACGATGAACGCAAGTGGACAATTGTGCTGCCGATGGAGCTGACCCGCCGAGTCATGGCGATTGAGGGGGTACGTACCGGGCGGCGTATAGACAAAGCCCCAGTCCTTCCACGATTCATTCTCGCCGAGAACTGCCCCGTCTCAGTCGTCCGCGAATATCTAGGCGGCTTGTTTGGTGCAGACGGCCACGCGCCAACCCTTCATCGGTCACCGGAAAGTTGCACATTGGACCGCCCTGCTTATTCCCAGAGCAGTAAGCCGGAATTCGTCGAGGCTACTCGGACAATGATGTCCCAAGTCGTAGAGCTGCTTGTGCGCTGCGGAGTAAAGGCGCGTGGTTCGGTGATTCGGGAATACGGGGTCCGACATAGCGCATCCTCGTATCCGCTCGCGAAGGATGGCATCGCTCGGCGCGAGCTTCGTCTGCAACTCTCCGACGGTCTGTCATTCGTCGAAAGAATCGGCTACCGCTATTGCGTCGACAAGGCATTGAGGGCCAGTGCCGCAGCCGCGTACTGGCGAACGATCGATACCATCAATCGACAGCGGCTGTGGATGATCGACAGGCTTGAAATGCTGCATCAGGCTGACGCGAAACTTGCCTTTTCGACGACACGCGCCATTGCCGCGTCCGAACTAACAGCGCGGGAAACACCCGTATATCCATTTCACTCCCTCCTCGAGGGAGTCAGTGGATTTTGGCGTATTGGCGGATTGGGCCGTGAATTTCGTCCCCTCCATCGATCATTCCCATCTCCGGAGGTTTTGTTTACCGAGATGGGCGTGCGAAGCTGGTTCATAGCAGACCCGCCGGACGAGGTAGAGGATCCGAAGCGCTATTGCACTGCGAAGGAAGCCAAGTCACTGCCCACCTTCACCCTCTCAGTGACAGATCGCCGCTCAGTGGGCCAGCGCGCAGTTTTTGATATAGCAGTAGATGACACGCACGCGTTCGTCGCGGCGGGTGTCTCTGTGCACAATTGCATCGGTAACTCCGGACCTCTGAAGCCCGAAATCTCCGCCGCGGTGAAGACGGGGGACCTGACTGCCTGTGCGGTGCTGTCCGGCAACCGCAACTTCGAGGGCCGCGTGCACCCCGAGGTGCGCTTCAATTTTCTTGCATCGCCACCGCTGGTGGTCGCCTACGCACTCGCCGGCACGCTCGACATCGATCTCACCCGCGAGCCGCTCGGAACCGGAAATGACGGTAAGCCGGTGCTGCTCTCCGACATCTGGCCGAGCGCCCAGGAAGTGCAGGAGGCGCTCGCGCGCTCGATCGACTCACAGATGTTCCGCGCGAGCTATGCCGGTGTGTTCAAAGGCGATGAGAACTGGGCGCAGATCAAGGTGCCCAGTGGCAAGCTCTACAGCTGGGATGGCAAGTCCACTTACGTGAAGAACCCGCCCTACTTCGAAGGCATGACCATGACACCGCCGCCGCTCGCGGACGTGCGCAATGCCCGGGCGCTCGCAGTGCTCGGCGACTCAGTGACGACGGATCACATCTCGCCCGCGGGCAACATCGCCAAGAGCAGCCCGGCGGCACGCTACCTCATCGAGCAAGGCGTCGAACCGAAGGACTTCAACTCCTACGGCGCACGGCGCGGCAACCACGAGGTAATGATGCGCGGTACCTTCGCCAACATCCGCCTGCGCAACCTCATGGTGCCCGGCGTCGAGGGTGGCTACAGCGTGCACTTGCCCGATGGTGAGCAGGGCTCGATCTACGACGTCGCCATGCGCTACAAGAAGGAAGGCACACCGCTGGTCGTCATTGCCGGGCGGGAGTACGGCACGGGCTCCTCGCGCGACTGGGCGGCCAAGGGCACGAAGCTGCTCGGAGTCAAGGCGGTCATCGCCGAGAGCTTTGAGCGTATCCACCGCTCGAACCTCATTGGCATGGGTGTCGCACCCCTGCAGTTCCAGTCCGGCCAGAGCGCAAGCTCGCTCGGACTCACGGGGCTCGAGCGATACAGCATCGAGGGCCTGAGTCGTGCCGATGCACGCGAGGTGACCGTCACCGCCACTCCCGAAAAGGGCAAGCCCATCCAGTTCACGGCGCGGCTGCGCATCGACACGCCCAAGGAGCGCGAGTATTACCGCCACGGAGGCATTCTGCAGTACGTGCTGCGGCAGCTGGCCGCGGCGGGCGGCGGCGCCTGACCGAACCGGCCGCGACTGCCGCCGCGAGCGAGCGGGCGCCGCTGGTCGCGGTGTTCGATCTGGACGGCACCATCACGCGGCGCGACACGCTGCTGCCGTACGTCCTGGGCTTCCTCTGGCGCCACCCCTGGCGACTGCCGCGTATGCTGGGCGTGCTGCCTGCTTGCCTCGACTTCGTCCTTGGACAAGCCGATCAGGGCGACGTGAAGGCAGCGTTCCTCCATGCAACGCTTGGCGGCGTGGTGCGCGCTCCGCTGCAACACTGGACGAGCCACTACCTGCGGCACCTGCTGGCGCGCGGGATCCTGCAAGACGCACTTCGGCGTATCGAGCACCATCGTCGTTCCGGGGATTATCTGGTTCTGCTAAGCGCCAGCACGGATCTCTACGTGCCGGAACTCGCCGTTGCCCTCGGATTCGCCGAGACGATCTGTACCGGGGTTGAGTGGCGCGACGACGTGCTCATCGGTTACCTGACCACCCCCAACCGGCGCGGACAGGAGAAGGTGCGCTGCTTCGAGCGCCTGCGCGCACGGCACCCGAACCGTCGGTTCGCCGCCTACGGCAACGCCGGTGCGGACATTCCGCACCTGCGCATGGCCGACCGGCCGCTGCTGGTCAATGGTTCGCGCTCGGCCCGAGCCGAGGCACGCCGCCTGGGCATTCCGCAGGCAACCTGGCGCTGAAGGCGCGCTACATCGACGTGCGGATTTGCCACAGCTCCGGGAAGAACTTCAGCTCGAGCGCTTTAGCGAGGTAGGAAACCCCGCCGGTACCACCGGTCCCTGGCTTGTAGCCGATGATGCGCTCGACCGTCTTCAGGTGGTGCGCGCGCCAGAGCTGGAAGTTGTGGTCGAGGTCCACGAGGCGCTCGGCCAGCTCGTACAGGTCCCAGCCCGTGTCGGCGTTGTGATAGACCCCGAGCCAGGCGCCGGCCACCTCCTTGCTGGCGCGGTACGGCTGGCTGAAGTCGCGCGTCAGGTAGTCGGGCGGAATCTCATAGCCGCGCCGGCTGAGCAGGCGCAGCACCTCGTCGTAGAGCGAGGGAGACTCGAGCGCGCGCTGCAGGATCGCGAACGAGTGCGCATCGCGCTCGTGCACCCGGATCATGTCGGCGTTCTTGTTGCCGAACAGGAACTCGAGCAGCCGGTACTGGAAGGACTGGAACCCGGAAGAGCGGCCCAGGGCGTTGCGAAACGCCGAGTACTCGAACGGCGTCAGGGTGGAGAGCACCTCCCACACCGAGATCAGCTGTGTCTGCGTGCGCGAGATGCGCGCCAGCATCTTGAGGGCCGGGTCCAGGTCATCCTGGCTCACGCACCTAAGCGCCGCGGTGAGCTCGTGCAGCATGAGCCGCATCCACAGCTCCGAGACTTGGTGCACGATGATGAACAGCATCTCGTTGTGCTCGCTCGAGAGCGGCTGCTGCGCTGCCAGCAGCTTCTCCAGGTGCAGGTACTCGCCGTAGGAAAGCGAGCTGCCGAGGTCCCAGTGCACGGCTTCATCGGCCAGCTCGACCCGCTCGGATTTGTCAAACGATCCCGGTTCCTTCATGAGACAGATGGTACACGCCGGGCGCGGTGCGGCAACCGCCGCGCCGTCGCCGCAGCGGGGCGGCGGCGAATCCGCTAGGATCGCGCGCCAGTGTCCCCCCTGAGCACTTACTCGCCGTGACTGACAGCATCCTCGAGGTCCGTGACCTCGTGAAGCAATACCCGACGACCACCGCGGTGGCGGGCGTGTCCTTCGCAGTCCCGGAGGGCACCTGCTTCGGGCTGCTGGGCCCGAACGGCGCCGGCAAGACCACCACCATCGAGATCATGGAGGGCATCCTGCCACCGACCGCGGGCGAGGTGCGCTATCGCGGTGAACCCCTCGGCCCGCGCTTTCGCGAGGAGGCCGGGATCCTCTTCCAGAAGACCGCGCTGCAGGACTTCCTCACCGTGCGCCAGAGCATCGCCCTGTTCCGCGGCCTGTATGCGCGCGGGCTGGACGTGGCGGAGGTGATCCGCCTGTGTGCCCTGGAGAAGCTCGCCGACCGTGACGCGCGCAAGCTCTCCGGCGGCCAGCAGCAGCGGCTGCTCCTGGCGATCGCCCTGGTGAATGACCCGGCGGTACTGTTCCTCGATGAACCGACCACCGGCCTTGACCCGCAGGCACGGCGCAGCTTCTGGGAGCTGGTGGAATCGATCAAGGCGCGCCGCAAGACGATCCTCCTGACCACCCACTACATGGAGGAGGCGGAGCTGCTGTGCGATGAGATCGCCATCATGGACCGTGGGCGCATCGTGGCCCGCGGTGCGCCGCGGCGAATGCTGCAGGAGCACTTCGCCGAGGTGCTGCTGGAGCTGCCGCGCCAGGACTTCCCCGACAGTGCGCGTAGCCTGCCGCTCAATCTCATCGAGGGGCCGGAGCGCATCGAGATCAGCACCCACGACCTCGAGGGCACCCTGCGACAGCTGCTCGCCGCGAGCGTCCCGCTCAACCACCTGCGCATCCGGCCTGCCAACCTCGAGGATCTGTTCCTCGAGCTCACCGGCACGGAGCTGCGCCCGTGATCGGCCGGCTGCTCGCGATCCTGCACGCGCGCAACCTCGAGTTCCTGCGCGACCGCGGCACGCTGCTGTTCACCACGCTCCTGCCCTTGATGCTGGTCGTGGGCATGGGCTTCGTGTTCAGCGGCCCGGACCGGCCGCTGTTCAAGGTGGGCGTCATCGGCGCCTCGCTCGAGCGGCAGGCGGATGCGTTCCTGCACGAGCGCTACGTGCAGTTCGTGAGCGAGCCCGATGCCGCGACCGGCGTGAACAAGCTCACCCACCAGCAGGTGGACCTGCTGATGGACCTGCGCTCGCCGGTGCACTACTGGGTGAACACCGACTCCCCCAAGGGCTACATCGTCGAGAAGCTGCTGCTGGCGGCGCACCCGGACGCACAGCGCGAGGTGGTCACGGGCGCCGCGCTGCGCTACGTCGACTGGCTGTTCCCGGGGATCCTCGGGATGAACATGATGTTCAGCTGCCTCTTCGGAGTCGGCTACGTAGTGGTGCGCTACCGCAAGAGCGGCTTCCTCAAGCGCCTGCACGCCACCCCGCTCACGGCCTTCGAGTTCCTCGGCGCCCAGGTGCTCTCGCGACTGCTGCTGATCCTGTTCATCACCGTGGTGCTGTACGTCGGCATCAGCACCATCATCGGCTTCCACAATGCCGGCAACTTCGTGACGCTACTGCTGGTGGCCATCCTGAGCGCGCTTTCCATGGTGGCGCTCGGCCTCACCATCGCCGCGCGCTTCTCGAGCGAGGAGCTGGTCGGCGGGCTGCTCAACCTGCTCACCTGGCCGATGATGCTGCTGTCGGGCATCTGGTTCTCGCTCGAGGGCTCACCGCGCTGGATCCAGTGGGTCGCCCACCTCTTCCCGCTCACCCACGCGCTCGATGCCGCGCGCGCGGTGATGCTCGATGGCGCCGGCCTGCGCCTGATCGCCCCTAATCTGCTGTATCTTGCCGCGACCGCCCTCGCCTTCCTCGCCTTCGGCGCGTGGTCGTTCCGCTGGCGCATCGACTGAACCGGGAGTACGCACGTGCAGTTCCTGAGCGACAACACCTCCACCGCCTGCCCGGAGATCCTGGCCGCGCTCGCGGAGGTCAATCATGGCCGCGTGCACAGCTACGGGGAGGATCAGTGGACCGAGCGGCTCGACCGCTGCCTGGGTGAGTATTTCGGCACCGAGGTGCGTGCCTTCGCGGTTGCGACCGGCACGGCCGCAAACTCGCTCGCGCTCGCCACCCTGAGTCCGCCCTACGGCGCGATCTTTGCCCACCGTGAGGCGCACATCGAGACCGACGAGTGCGGCGCTCCGGCCTTCTTCTCCGGCGGAGCGCAGCTCGCCCTGCTGGACGGGGAGCACGGCCGGATCTCCCCCGACACCTTCGCGCGGGCGCTCGCCGAGCATCCTTCGGTGAACGTCGGCCTGCACAGCACCCAGCCTGCGGCGCTGTCGCTGACGCAGATGACCGAGTTCGGCACAGTGTACCGGCCCGCCGAGCTCGCGCGCATGGCAGCGCTGGCGCACGAGCGCGGCGTGAAGGTGCAGATGGACGGGGCGCGCTTTGCCAATGCCGTGGCCTTCCTCAACTGTCACCCGGGTGAGATCAGCTGGCGGGCCGGGGTGGACGTGTTGTCCTTCGGCGCCACCAAGAACGGCGCACTGGCGGCTGAGGCGGTCGTATTCTTCGAGAAGTCCCTAGTGCGCGACTTTGAGCTGCGGCGCAAGCGCGCCGGGCACCTCTTCTCCAAATCGCGCTACATCGCGGCGCAGCTGCTGGCGTACGTCGAGAGCGGGGTGTGGCGGCGCAATGCCGAGCGCACCAACGCGCTTGCGCAGCGTCTGGCGCAGGCGGCCAAGCCGTACCTGCTGCACCCGGTCGAGGGCAACGAGCTGTTTTTGAAACTCGGCGTCGAGCGGCGCGAGCGGCTGCGGACCGCCGGGTTCGAGTTCTACGACTGGGGACCGCCGCAGCGGGGCGAGGCACGGCTGGTCGTCTCCTGGGACCAGCCCGAAGAGGAGGTGGCCGCGCTGTGCGCGGCGCTGCCGCGCCTGTAGCGCCCTATAGCTCGCGCAGGCTGGTCGTCACCGGCAGGCGCGCGGCGCGCAGCGCCGGCAGGAATCCGCCGAGCATGCCGATGAGCACCGCAATGATCAGGCCGCGCACGACCAGCGCCGGGGTTACCTTGAAGCTGAACACCACCTGTGTGAAGTTCTGCCCCAGCGTCGAGACGGAGAGGTTGTTGAACAGCAGGTAGGCAATCAGCGCCCCGAGGACCCCGCCGGCGAGCGCCAGCAGCAACGCCTCCACCATCACCGACACCAGCACCGGGCCGCCACCGAAGCCGATGGCGCGCAGCGTGCCGATCTCCTTGCCGCGCGTGGCAACCGCGGCGTACATGCTGTTGAGGGCCGCGAACACCGCGCCAAGTCCCATGATGAGGGTGACGATGCCGGCGAGCGTGCCGATCGTCTGGCGGAAGCCACGCGTCTGGCCCGTGAAGTAGTCCTGCTCGCGCACCACGTCCACGTTCAGGCGCGGGTCGGACCCGAGCGAGCTCTTGATGCGCGCCAGCCCGTCCGCCCCATCCAGCGCGGCGAGCACCGAGCTCGAGCCGCTGCGCCCGAAGGTGCTGCGCGCTACGTTGATGTCGGCCCACAGCTCCGAGTCATGCGCATCCCCGGACTCGAAGGAGCCCACCACGGTCCACTCCGAGCCGCGCATGCGGATCTTCTGCCCCACGTTGGCGCCCTGGAACTGCTTGAGCACGCCCGCGCCCACGATCAGCTCGCGCAGCCCGGGGGTGAAATTGCGCCCCGCCGTGACCTTCAGCTGCGGGCGCAGCACGAAGGCGTCCGGCTCCACGCCGCGCACCGTGATGTTGGCGCCGTTGCGCACGTCGTCCTTGCGCACCAGCTCCGCGATCACCAGCACCTCGGCCGAGGCCAGCGGCTTGCCGTCCGGACCGCTGCGGATGCCGTCGGCCTGCTCGATGAGATCGGTCTGTTCGCGGTCGAGCCCGGAGTTGAGCTCGGCGTTCGAGCCGCCGCGCATGATGATGACGGCATCATTGCGGCCGGTCGCCTTCAGGGTGGTCTCGAAGCCGGTGTACATGGCGAGCAGCGCGGTGAACACCGCCACCACGCCCGCGAGCCCGACGACGATCACGAGCGATGGCGCCCAGCGCTCAGGGATGCTGCGGATGTTCATGCCGGTGATGGCAAAGGCTTGGCTCAGCACGGGTGTCTCCTTGGACTTCAGCGGCCGGCGAGGGCGTCCACGATCCGCAGGCGCCGCGCGCGCAGGCCCGGCAGCAGCCCGACCGCGACGCTCATGAGCACGATCGCCAGTACGCCGATCAGCCACACGTGCCAGTCGACGTACAGCTGGAACTGCCCGCCGGTGCCCTTGGCCACCAGCGCGCCGGCGCCGGTGGCGAGCAGCAGCCCGATCAGCCCGCCGCACAGGCACAGCGCGAAGGCCTCGGCGAGCACGAAGCCGAGCACGCTGCCGTCGGAGAAGCCCAGGGTCTTCAGCACCGCGAGCTCGGGGATGCGCTCGCGCACGCTCTGCGCCATGGTGTTGCCCACCACCAGGAGCAGCGTGAAGAACACCGCGAACAGGATCCAGCGCACGATCAGGCCGATATCCCCGATCTGCTTGACGAAGCTGACGTTGAAGTCCTTCTCGGTCTGCGTCTTGGTCTCGTCGGGGGAGTTCTCGAACATGGCATCGACGGTCCTGCTGACTGCTTCCGCCTGCGCTCCGTCGGCGAGCCTGAGGATGTAGAAGTTGGCGCGACCCTTGCCGAACTGGTTGGCCTCATCGAAGTAGTCGTGGTTGATGAACACCTGGTTGGTGCGCTTCTTGGCATCCTCGTCCTTGCCGTCGAATATCCCGACCAGGTCGAACGCCCAGGCCTTGCTGCCGTTCTTCTGCGGATAGATGTTGGAGGAGATCGGGATCTTCTCTCCCACCTTCCAACCGTACTGCGTGGCCACCTGGCGCCCCGCGATCATGGCGGTGCGGGTATTGGCAAAGGCCTGCCACTGCGCGTCCGGCATCACGAACTCGGTGTACACGTCGCGCTGGCGCAGCGGGTCCACCGCAAACACGAACAGCGGGGTGTTCTCCTGCCACACCCCGCCGAACCACTGCGAGTAGGCCACGCGCGCCACGCCCGGCACGGCCTCGAGCTTCGGCACCATGCTCAGGGGCAGCGCCACGGTGAAGGAGACCCGGGCCTGGGTGACGAGGCGCGTGGCGCCGACGAAGCTCGCGCCGGCGTTGAAGATGGTATTGAGCGACTGCAGCAGGCCGAACAGCAGGAACGCCATGATGACCGACAGCAGCGTCAGCACCGTGCGCGTGCGCTTGCGGAACAGGTTGGCGATTACGAGGCCGCTTCTGGTCATGCTGTGACTCCCGCCGGCTGAGGTCTCAGGCCGCCTGCTGCTCGAGCAACTGCCCCTTCTCCAGGTGCAGCGTGCGCCGCGCAAACTCCGCCGCCTTCGGGTCGTGGGTCACCATGACGATAGTCTTGCCGTGCTCGCGGTTGAGCACCTGCAGCAGTCCCAGGATCTCGTCCGCGGTCTTGCGGTCGAGATCGCCGGTGGGCTCATCGCACACCAGGAGCTGCGGGTCCGACACCAGCGCGCGCGCGATCGCCACGCGCTGCTCCTGGCCGCCGGAGAGCTCGCGCGGCTTGTGCTTGGCACGATCGGCGAGCCCGACCACCTGCAGTGCGACCGCGGCATTCTTCTTGCGCTGCGCGGCGGAGAGGTTGGTGAGCAGCAGGGGCAGCTCGACGTTGCCCTCGGCGGTCAGCACCGGCATCAGGTTGTAGAACTGGAACACGAACCCCACGTTGTGCGCGCGCCAGTGGGCCAGCTCGCCGCTGGAGAGCTCGTCGATGCGCCGGCCACCGACGCGGATCTCCCCCGAGGTCGGCTGGTCCAGGCCGCCGATCAGGTTGAGGAGCGTGGTCTTGCCCGAGCCCGAGGGCCCCATCAGCGCCACGAAGTCGCCCTTGGGGATGTCGAGCGTGAGCCCGTGCAGCACCTCGACCTTCTGCTTGCCGCGCTCGTACGTCTTGATGACGTTGCGGATCTCGACCATCGCTTCAGCCATACCGACCTCTTCTTCAGGGTTGGCGCACGCCCGTCAGCGGCACGCTCATGATTGGGCCACGCTCACCGCGCTGCCGTCCTTCAGCTGCGCGGGCGGATCCGTGATCACACTCTCGCCGATCGCCACCCCGGAGAGCACCTGGCGGGCATCCCCGAAGTTGCCGCCGAGGGTGACGGTGCGCCGCTCGGCGCGCTTGTTGGCGAGCACGTACACGACGTCGTGCTCGCCCTCGGTGCGGATTGCGCTCGCGGGCACCAGCGCGCCGCGCGGCGCGGGCGCGCTCGCCGCCTGCTTCGCCTCCTCGAGGAAGGACACGCGCACGCCCATGTCCGGCACGATGCGATCATCCTTGATGTCCAGCCCGATGCGCACCTTGACGGTGGCCTTGGAGCGATCGGCGGTCGGGATGATGGCGATCACGTGCGAGGGGATCTTCCAGTCGGGGTAGGCGTTCAGCACGGAAGCCACCGGCTGCCCGGGCTGCACCCGGTTGATGTAGGCCTCGTTGACGTCCACCTCGATCTCGAGGGAGTCCATGTCGACGATGGTGCCGATGCCGGTGCGCGTGAAGCCACCGCCGGCGGACAGGGGCGAGATGATCTCCCCGACCTGGGCGGCCTTGGCGATGATGACCCCGTCGAAGGGCGCGCGCACCGTGCAGTAGTCCAGCTGCACCTGCGCGGCGCGCACGTTGGCCGCGGCCAGGTCGATCTGCTTCTGCGCCTGCTCGATCTGGGCGCGCTGCGTGTCCGCCTGGGTGTGCGCCAGCTCCACGGCCTGCTGCGACACCAGGTTACGCTGCACCAAGTCCTCATCGCGGCGCACGTCGCGCTCGCTCTGTGCCAGCTGCACCTGGTACTGCTTGAGCAGCGCCTCGGCGGAGTGCAGCTGCGCCTGCGCCTGCGCGAGCGTGGCGCGCTGCGAGGTGTCATCGAGCCGCCCCAGCACCTGGCCGGCTTTCACGTGATCGCCCTCCTCGATCAGCACGGCGCTGACCGTGCCGGTGATCTGCGCCGAGACTGTCGCCTCGCGCCGCGCGGTGACGTAGCCGGTGGCATCGAGCACCGAGGCACCGCCGCCGGCGCTCGCGGAGAGCGCGCGCGCCGCCGCCACATGCACCGGCAGCGCCTTGGCGCGGCCGAGGATGAACCAGCCGACGCCGAGGAGCACGAGCAGCACGAGCGCGCCGGCGGGCAGCACGTAGCGGCGCACGGGCGAGGCTGGTGCCGGCGCCTCCGTGCGATCGATCCGCAGCTGCTGCAGCAGCGCTTTGTTGTCACTATCCGAGGGCATCCAGACGGGTTTTCGCGGCCCCGAGGGCGCGCAAAGATAACACAGGCATGCCTGTTTTCCGGACACGGAACGTACAGCCCGGAGCGTGCGCGCCGGCTGTATCGCCCAGCGGCGATCCGGCTCAGCCGGAGGCGATCCTTTGCATCAGGCGGCGGGCCTGGGCGTAATCCGGGGCCAGCAGCAGCGCATGCTCGAGGGCATCGCGCGCGCCTGGGCCGTCCCCGTGGTCGAGCAGATTGCGCGCCAGCAGCACGTAGGCCTCGGCGGCCCCCCAGCCGGGCAGCGGCTCGGTCCCGGCCCGCTCGGTCTCGAAGGCCGCCACCGTCTGACGCAGCTTCACCAGTGCGCGCTCGCGGTTGCCGCCCTGGCTCGGGGTGTGCTGATAGTCGCCCGCGGCATCGATGAGCAGCACGCGCGGATTGCGCGCACCGAGTGCGAGCGCGCGCTCGAGATCCTTGCGGCCGCCGTGCGCGAACGGCAGGTGCAGGCCGCCGCCTGCCAGCGTCGGGTCCTTGCAGGCCGCGCGCAGCGCCAGCGCCTCGGCGAAATCGGCCTGCGCCTCGAGGAGCGGATCGAGCTCCTTGACGCAGCGCTGCGCCAGCTGCGCCGCGCTGCTGCCGCCTGATACCGGCGTCTGCACGCTGAGCAGCG
>Ga0335077_10005703_pt1 | contig 15299 bp, 12 predicted proteins | sample Lox_Sample_31_FD_207151 | JGI IMG/M metagenome (GOLD analysis project Ga0335077, IMG submission 207151) | Soil microbial communities from Loxahatchee National Wildlife Refuge, Florida, United States - Lox_Sample_3.1 | ecosystem: Environmental > Terrestrial > Soil > Wetlands | place: USA... | reverse complement strand
AGTGCGGTTCAGACCACTCCGCTTGCGTCGGCGGCACCGAACTCGACATTGCTTACCTGGAAGTGGAGGAGTCATGCGCGAAGTCGTAGAGAAAAAAGTCCTCAGTGAAAATGACCGCCTGGCCGGGGAATTGCGCCAGCGCTACAGCGAACAAAATATTCTCTGCGTGAATCTCATCAGCTCTCCGGGTTCGGGAAAGACCGCGCTCCTCGAAAGAACTCTGGCGTCGTTTACGGAAAGCCGGCGCGTCGCGGTGCTTACGGGCGATATTCAAACCGATAACGATGCCCGCCGCCTCTCGCGTTTCGGATTTCCCGTGCGCCAGATCGTAACTGGCGGCACCTGCCATCTCGATGCCCGTATGATCGACCGCCACCTCAACGAACTTGGCTTTCGCGGCCCGGGCCTTCTGCTCGTGGAAAACGTTGGCAATCTGGTTTGCCCGTCCAGCTACGACCTCGGTGAAGCGGCCAAGGTCGTTCTTCTCAGCGTCACCGAGGGTGAAGACAAGCCTCTGAAATATCCCGGCATTTTCCATCGTGCTTCGCTGATGATTCTCACGAAGACGGACCTCCTGCCTCACGTCGAGTTCAACCCCGATCTGGCCCTTGAGAATGCTCGCAAAGTTCATCCCGAAATCGATTACATGGCCCTTTCTTCGCGGACAGGCGATGGTTTCGATCAATGGTTGCGTTGGCTGAACGCCCTTCAGCACAAAGTCCAGCAAACCGCCGCCGCTATCAATTCCTGAAGACTCTGCGATAATTCCTTCATGGGAGAATCGTCCAGCTCCGTCGTAGTGCGCAAAGCCATCGATGTCACCGGCATCGTCCAGGGCGTCGGCTTTCGGCCCTTCATCTATCGCCTAGCCCAGGAATGTAAACTCAGCGGATTCATCGCCAATACTCCGGCCGGCGTGACCATCGAAGTGCAAGGCGATGGCGACCGCGTCGATCACTTCCTCGCTCGCTTGCAGAGTGATGCGCCTCCGCTCGCAAAAATCACTTCGCTTTCCCCTCGCGATGCCGAGCTCCAGAACGATTCGGCCTTCCAGATTCTTTCCAGCCGCTTTGATTCGCCTCCCAAAGCTCTCATCTCGCCCGATGTTGCCGTCTGCGGTGATTGTCTCCGCGAAATGATGAATCCCCGCGACCGGCGCTTTCGCTATCCCTTCATCAACTGCACCAACTGCGGTCCGCGCTTCACCATCCTTCGCGATATTCCCTACGATCGCGCGCGCACCTCGATGGCCTCCTTCAAGATGTGCGCCGCATGCCAGCAGGAATATGACGACCCGGCCAACCGCCGTTTCCACGCGCAGCCGAACGCTTGTTGGGACTGCGGTCCGCAATTACAACTCTGGTCCGCCGATGGTTCCCGCATCGATATCGCCGAACCGGTCCGCGAAGCGGCCAAACTCCTTGAGCGAGAAGCTATCGTCGCGGTCAAGGGCCTCGGCGGTTTTCACCTCGCCTGCAATGCGCGCTCCGGACCCGCCGTCGCTCTTCTTCGCGAACGAAAGCGCCGGGTCGAGAAACCTTTTGCCGTGATGGTTCACCGGATCGACGACGTCGAGAGCTTCTGCGCTGCGGATGACGCCGCTCGCGACCTTTTGCTGTCGTTTGAGCGGCCCATTGTGCTTCTCCCTCGCAAAGCGGATTGTCCCCTCGCCGGCAGCATCGCACCGCACAATCGCTTTCTAGGTATTTTCCTGCCGTACACGCCCCTCCACCATCTCCTCTTTGCCAGCGGGAAATTCGATGCGCTCGTCATGACCAGTGCCAACCTCAGCGAAGAGCCGATCGCCATCGATAACGAGGAAGCAGTCCGGCGTCTCCGGGGCGTCGCCGATTCCTTTCTCGTTCACGATCGGGAAATCTTGCGTCGTTGCGACGACTCCGTTGTCCGCTTCACTGCGGGGCGCACGCAGCAATTGCGCCGCTCCCGCGGGTTCGTCCCTGTGCCAGTTCCGATCGAGTGTGAAGTGGAGCCCATCCTCGCTGTCGGTGGCGAATTGAAAAACACGATTTGCTTCGTGCGCGGCAGGGAAGCCTTCCTCAGCCAGCATGTCGGCGACCTCGAAAATCTGGAAAGTTACAAGTTCTTCGAAGAAGCTGTCGAACACTTCCAACGTATCCTGGAAGTCCATCCAAAGATCCTGGCATACGATTTGCACCCCGACTATTTCTCGACGAAATGGGCCAGGGCGCAGTCAGGAATGCATTTGGTTGGCGTACAGCACCACCACGCGCATATCGCATCCTGCATGGCAGAAAACCACCTCGACGGAAAAGTCATCGGCATCGCTCTGGACGGCACCGGTTATGGCACCGATGGCGCGATCTGGGGCGGGGAAGTGCTCATCGCGGATTACGCAGGCTTTTCGCGCGCCGCACATTTCGAATACATTCCACTCCCGGGAGGCGCCGCGGCAATCCATGAGCCCTGGCGCACGGCCGTGAGCTGCCTCAACAGACACTACGGCCAGAAACTGAGCGAACTCGAACTGCCGTTTCTCAAAGCTATCGATCCGCGCAGGCTCCAGGTAACCCAGCAGATGATTGACAGGGAGATTCATTCCCCCCGCACGTCGAGCTGTGGCCGGCTGTTCGATGCGGTCGCCGCCGTCGCAGGTGTCCGATCCGTGGTGAACTACGAAGCGCAAGCCGCCATCGAACTCGAAATGGCCGCTCACGAGTCCACCGATGAAGGCGCTTACCCGTTCGATCTCACGCCGGATGGCTCAAACTGGCAGATCGGTACACGCTCGCTCTTCCAGTGGCTTCTTCGCGACATTCAGCGTAACGAGCGAATCGAAGACATCAGCCGCCGCTTCCACAACGGCCTTGCGGACCTCTTCGTGGAACTCGCCGAGAACCTCCGCGAGCAGACCAAGTTGAATCGCATCTGCCTCAGCGGGGGCTGCTTTCAGAACCTGCTTCTGTTTCAATTGTTGTTGGATGATCTGCGCGCGAAGTCCTTCGAAGTTTATTTCCACTCCGAAGTTCCCGCCGGCGATGGCGGCATCAGCCTCGGCCAGGCCCTCGTCGCCGCCCACGCCCTCAAATCCGGCGCAAGCAAAGCCTAGCGGGCGCCGTAGTTCCGGCTCGCCGTAATCCCTTTACCTTCGGTCACCGTGACGGTCTGCCCCGCCGCAACATTCGAGAGCTTCTCGACCTGCCCGTTGGGCCAACGAATCTCGATCGAATCCGCTTTGTCATGCCGCGCCAGGCCGAACGTTAGAACCAGTTCGCTTGCCGACATATAGCTTGAACCGCTCCGTAGCATCTCTGTCTGCACATCCCCGCCTGCGCTGACTTTGGTTACCGCTCCAATCCCGTCGCGATTCGACTTCGTCCCCACAAGCTTCAGCCGAATACTTTTCTGCAAAGCCGCCCCGCCGGTCGCTTCATTCACAAACAGGTAAGCCGGGCCGCCATTCGTCGAAAGCAACAGGTCCAGCCGCCCGTCATTGTTGATATCTGCATACGCGGCGCCGCGGCCGACGCGGGGCATACTGAACGCCGTGCCAAGGCTTTTCGTCACCTCCTGAAAATTGCCCTTGCCCGAGTTTCGGAACAGGTGCGGCGGCATTGCGTACTTCACGTTGGGCTGTACACGCTGAATATCGCCATCGATGTGCCCGTTGGCGATCAAAATATCCGGCCAGCCGTCCAGGTCGTAGTCAAAGAAAAAGCATCCGAACCCCAGCGTCAGCAGCGTGTCCCGCCCGATTTCCGAGCTCGGCGCCTCATCGACGAACAGTCCTTTCCCCTCGTTGTGATACAGGGAAATCATCTGGTTGGAAAAATTGGTGATCAGCAGACTCGCGTATCCGGAACGGTCGTAATCCGCCGCGTCCACGCCCATTCCCGCGCGCGCAACTCCGTCTTCGCTGAACGCCACACCCGCCAGCACCGCTTTCTCGGAGAACGTTCCGTTTCCATTATTCCGATAGAGCTTATTTGGCTGCGTGTCATTCGAGAACAGCAAATCCGGCCAGCCATCATTGTCATAGTCCAGAAGCGCAATTCCCAGTGTCTTCGATGTTGGATCGCCGAGGCCCGCTTTTTTCGTGGTGTCCTCAAACGTGCCGTCGCCGCGGTTATGCCAGAGCCGCACCGCAATTCCTTTGTATGATTCCGGTGTGCAATACGACTTGCTTTTGCCATCCAGTGTGCAGTACAGGTCGCTTTCGATCGACCACTGCACATAATTCGCCACCACGAGGTCCAGTCTCCCGTCCCTGTCGTAGTCCACCCAGGCGGCGCTGGTGCTGAACTCCTTTGGGCCGAACAAGCCCGCCTTTTGCGTTACATCAGTAAACGTTCCATTCCCATTGTTGTGAAACAGCCGGCTCTGCCCCATCGCAGTCACGAACAGGTCGTCGTAGCCGTCGTTGTCGTAATCGCCCACGGTCACGCCCATGCCGAACATTTCGACATCCAGCCCGGCTTTGTGCGTGACGTCTGTGAAAGTGCCGTCGTGATTGTTGTGAAAGAGCTTCGGCGTGCTGCGTTTCGAAGCGTGCCCCGGCCAATCTGTGCCGTTCACCACAAAGACATCCGGCCAGCCGTCACGGTCGTAATCGATAAACGCCACTCCCGGCCCCATCGTTTCCGGCAGATACTTCTTTCCGTAGGCTCCGTTGTTGTGGACAAAATGAATCCCCGCTTTCTGTGTAACGTCCCGAAACGTGATGGACGAGTTTCCGGCTGCGTCCCTTGGCGCCTGAGCCAAAGCCGCCCCGGCACACAAAAATCCCAGCACCCCCCAAGTTACCCTTCTCACGTTAGCTCCAACTGGATGTCTCGCCCGACTCCCAGCGCGTCGGCGACCCGGTTAATGTAGTTGAACCACGCTGCAATCAGCGTGATTTGCAGGATTCCGCGGTCGTCGAAACCTACCGCCCGCAATCTTTGGTGGTCCTCTTGGCTGCACTGCGTGGCGTCGCGCGTCAGCTTCACCACGTATTCCAGCATCACTTTATCCTGCTCGCTGATCGGCGCCGTACGAAAATCCTTCCGCAACGCCGCCACCATTTCCTCGTTCAGACTCGCGCGACGCAGAAACTCTGCGTGAGATTCGATTCAATAAAAGCACCGGTTGGTCACCGAGACCATGGTCGCGATCATCTCGTGCTGTTCGCGCCGCAAGGGCAGGTCCGGCGACATCATGGCACCAAACGCGCTGAAGGAATGGTAGAGCACATCGGGAAACAACGTATGCGAGCCTACGATGCTGTTTTCAAATCCGCGATCCACAATCGGCACGGGCGTCGCATATTCGGCTGGGTACAACTTGCGCTCCTCCAGCACCATCTTGCGGAGGTTTTCATCCTCTTCCAGTCGAATCGTTTTGATCCAGGTCATCCGTGATTACCTCTTCCGTGAGTTCCAGCGAAGTTGTGAAAGGGTCCTATCGTCCCGCTCCCGCGGTGCTCTGCTTGGGCCTGGCTGCCAAGGCCGCACTGCTGTAGCCGTGCTTCCCACCGGGCACCGGACCAAGCGGCACGCTCACGTGTTCATGGATGGCCTGCCGCTCGTTGTTGTCCTCCGGATGCGCCTGCCGGTACGTGCCGGTCAACGCCTGCGACGCCTCGTCCGCCTTGAATCGCAAGTAGCGGTCTTTATGCTCGTTGGCCATTTTTTCATCACCCAACCCGGTGTAGCATAGCATCAAGTTATAATTCGCCTGCAAATCCTCCGGATCGATCGCCAAGGTCTGCCGAAATTCCCTCACCGCATCCGCGTACCGTTTTTGCAGGAACAGCACGCGGCCCAGCTCGTTATGTACCACGCGATCGCGGGGATACTGCGCCAGCACCTGCTGCAACACTTGCCCGGCCTCGTCGTATTTCCCCTCTTCTCTCAAAACGCGTGCATAAAAAAAGTTCGCTCGCGCCAGGTCCGGCTTCAGGGCCAGCGCCTTCGACAGCGCCTCCCGTGCGCCTTGCGTGTCGCCTTCCTGCACCAGCACGCGCCCCACGTTCGTCCATGCGTCAAAATTCTGAGGATCCATTTGCGTGATTTCGTCGAACGCCTGCTCCGCCCCCTTCAAATCACCTTGCAGGAACAGTCCGATTCCGTAATCATTCCAGCGCGTCCAATCCTCCTTCGTCCATTCAACCGCCGGCCCAGGCGCCGCGGCGGAATGGGGCAGCACGCGCAGCGTCTTGGTATCCTGCGCCAGGGTAATGATCGGCAAATCCGGGATCGCTTTCTGCCCGCTCGAAACGTCGGAAAGGTCTCCGCTGAACGCCCACTTGCGGTCGTCGTATTCCGGCTTGAACTCGCCCTGGGGTTGCCCCGCCTCCGGCACACCTCCAAAGGCGAACTGCGTGTTCCACCATTGAAACTTCCTATAGTTCAATTTCGAATGCAGCGTAATTTGTTCTCCCGCATTCTCCGGAATATGCATCCGGAAATGGACCGTATCCGCAGCGCCCGGCGGAATCAGGTGGACATACACGACCGCACGGCTCGCCCACGCATTTCGCTTGTTGATCGGATTGCCGTGGGCGTCAATCTGCAGCGATTTGTAAAAGTGCGCTCCCGGTTCGACCGGCCCCTTTCCTTCATCTTCGACCTTGCCGCTCCAGAAGATCGTTTGTCCCTTGTCGTCCGTGGCCTTCAATTCCAGCCACACGTCAAATGCATCCACGGTCCCGCCAGGGAAAAAGTGGCCCACCTTTCGCGTTCGCACCACGATATCGACAAGTACATCGTCGTTCCGCCGCACAGCCGCGTTCACGCGCTCCAACGGCGCGGTGATGGGCCGCGATTCGCCCGCCGGCCCGGTCGGCGACGAAAGCTCTGCCTCTTCGCCGACCGCAAACATCGTGGAGAGTTCCTGCTTGGGATAGCCCGTGCTCTTCGCTTCGCCCGGATTGTTTCCAGCCGGTGAAATCGCGAAGATGTCCACCGAGAGCTGCTTGTCCTGCAGGAATTTCGTGCTTGCCTCCAGCTGCGTGGCATCCTCATTGGCTACAGGCACCGCGGTATTCGCTCCCGGGAAGCGGTGCGAATGCACGTACCCGTCGATGTTCCCATCGTCCTTCGAAGGGACCAGAGGCATGTGGCAATCGGAGCAGATCATCGGCGTGGCCGGGTAATAAAACGACCGCGCTCCTTGCCCCGAAACGCCGCTGCCCTGCCAGTTGTCGTATTCATTGAAGCCGCGAATCCAGCGGTAATTGTTGAACGGTTCATCCAGATGCACCTTGTGGCACCCGGAGCAGAATTCCGGCACCTGCTCCTTCATAAACGGCTTCAGGAACACGCGCCGGTGCGGCTCCGGATTCAACCGCACCAGGAAATCGTGCAACGAACGCGTCAGAGGGTTCTTGCTCGCCGCCAGCGCGTGCAGCCTCGGATACTCCAACACGAAATCGCCCTGCCCCATGGTGCTTTTCACTCTCACTATGCTGTGGCACATCATGCAGCTCAGGCCCGCGCGCGCCTCTGGCCGGTCCACGATCTGCTTGATCGGGGTATCCATCATCCCGCTGAACAAGAGAGCCGGATCGTGGCAGCCCGCGCACCACCTGGACTGTCTCACGCCGTCAACTTCCTGCATGTATTCAATGCTTTTTCGATACCACTGGTTGTTGAAGGAGGAGAAATGATGCGCGGAACTATTCCACTGTTTATAGATATCCGCGTGGCACCGTTCGCAGGCCTGCGACTGCATAAAGTAGTCCGCGGGAATGTTCTTACCGTCGGTGGTCTGCGCCGAACTCGGAAAATACTTGCCGCTTGGCCCATCGCCTTCTTCGTTCATGCTTGCCGGAGCGATGGCCGGATTATTGATCCGGAACGCGCTATTCCAGGCGACGTTTCGCGCCCACCACGCTCCCCCTGCAACACCACCCGCAACGAGCAGCAGCGCGGCAAACCGCAAGGCCCTCTGTCCAACTCCCTGACCCAGCCATCCTCGCCCAGCCATCCATGACGCCAACAGCAACACAGCCCCCAGGCTACCCATCGCGATGTGCACATAAAGCCACGCCTTCAGCCGATGCGGGGTCCCCCAATAGATCAACGCAACTCCCAGCACGGCTCCCACTGCCAACAGCAGCCAGGCGAACCGCGCCAGCGGACTTTCGTTCCAAATCCCCCGGATCAGGTACACGGCCAGCCCCAGCGTCAAAAGCACGCCTATGCCCGCGTGCAAAAGCACTGTGCTGGCGTAAACAATCGTTGCCGTAGGATACGCGTAGAGATAAACAGCCGTGGCTGCAAGGATCCAAACGCTAAGGGAGCGCCAGCGCTTCATTCCCCATTCCCCCGTTCCGCGTCGTGCCCGCTCAGAGTATCTGCAATTAAAAATGCGGCCGGGGGTCGTGACCCGGCCGCAAAGTTTGTTGGGGTGCTTCCTGTTTCGGCGAAGGCTGTGCCAAGTGGGAAGCGATGTAAATTGAGCCTTTTATACGGCTCCCCCGGGTCCTTGACAATAATGCGAAAGCATTATCTCTGCAAATCCTCTGTAAGGCCTTTGTTTTCAACTACTTGAAATGTCTTTCCCGTTCGCAACTGCCTGAATTCCTCGCTTCTTCCGCTTGGCCATTCAATCACCGCACGCTCGATCTGATCCAATTCTCCAACCCCAAACGTGGCCGGCAATTCCGATTGCGACAGGTAACTCGAACCGCTTCTTACCATTCGCATCTGTTGCTGCCCATTCGCAAAAATTCGCACCATTGCGCCGATCGCGTTGCGATTCGATTTTGTCCCTACCAGCCGAAAGCGGATGCTTCTGTTGCCGTTCAGCACATCATTGCGGTAGAGATAGGCACCCCCATTGTTCGTTGTCATCAACAAGTCCAAGTCACCATCCCGGTCGAAATCTCCCGTCGCCAGGCCTCTTCCCACTTTTGGCTTTTCAAACCCGCCCCCTACGTCCGCGGCCACGTCGACGAACTTGCCGCCACCGCGATTCTGGAAAAGTTGCGCAGGTTGTGCATAGCCCACGTTCCCGCGAATATTTCTGACGGTCTCGTCGATGTGGCCATTCGCCACGGCAATGTCCAGCAGCCCGTCCAAATCCGCATCGAAGAACACACAGCCAAATCCGAGCGTCGTTCTCGACGCCGCTCCGAGCCCTTCCTGCATGGCCACGTCGTCGTACCCTCGGCCCGCGTTGCGGTACAACCCGATCATCTCGTTGTCGAAATTAGTGATGATGATTCCCGTTTTGCCGGAATTCTCGTAGTCCGCGGCGTCCACTCCCATTCCCGCGCGCGCTTTTCCTTCCGTACTGAATGCCAGCCCCGCTTCCACCGCGACGTCCTTAAATTTTCCGTTGTGCAAATTTCGATATAGCTTGTTCGGTTGCGTGTCGTTGGCCACGAGCAGGTCCGGCCAACCATCCTGATCGTAGTCCAACATCGCCACGCCCAGTGATTTCGAACTGCTGTCAAACACACCGCTGGTCGCCGTCACATCCTCAAACGTCCCATCACCACGGTTGTGATATAGCCAGCAGGTGTCTCCCCGGTAGGCTTCCGGCGTGCAATAAGACTTGTTCTTTCCGTCCAGGCTGCAAAACACATCCCGCTCCGCCGACCAGCGCACGTAGTTGCACACGAACAGATCCAGGTATCCATCCCGGTCATAATCGAGCCACACTGCCGAAGTGCTCAGTCCTTGTTTGCCCAGGAGTCCTGCGGCCTTCGTCACATCTACGAACGTTCCTTTGCCCGTGTTGCGGAACAACCGGCTCTGCCCCACGCAACTGATGAAAATATCCGGAAACCCGTCGTTGTTATAATCCCCGACCGCCACTCCCATCCCGTACATCTCTACGTCCAATCCCGCCACCTTCGTCACGTCGGCGAACGTTCCATTGCGGTTGTTGCGGTAGAGCTTCATCGTGGTTCGTTGGCGCTTGTGCCCGGGCCAGTCCATTGAATTCACCAGCAGAATGTCCGGCCACCCATCCACGTCATAATCCAGGAAGGCGCATCCCGAGCCCAGCGTTTCCGGCAAGAGCTTCCCGCCGTATGCCCCGGTATTGTGTTCGAAGCGAATTCCTGCCGGCCCCGTCACATCCACGAACCGGAATCCGGGTCCCGCGCCAGGGATGGGAATCGGTGTCGTTCCCGCAATCAGGCCCGCGCCCATTCCTTGCCAGATGAACTCACGTCTTTTCACGGAAGATTGACCAGCCCATTTCGGATGGCATACACAACCAGCTCCGCGGTCTTGTGGATTCCCAGGGCGTCCATGATGTTCGCTCGATGCACGGAGACAGTATTCACGCTGAGGCTGAGTTCGGTCGCTATCTCTTTGTTCGATTTGCCAGCCACGATGTGTTGCAGAATTTCCAGCTCCCGCGGCGTCAGTCCGGTGTCCCGCTCGCCCTTCAATGCGCCGCCTCGCGTGATCTGCGAATCGAGCACGGTCTTGCCTTCCGCCACTGTTTTGATCGCGCTCACCAGGTCCAGGTCCATCGCGTTCTTAAGTACGTAGCCCTTTGCGCCCGCCTCGAGTGCCTGCCGTATCAGCGTGTCCTCGGAGTGCATGCTCAGCATCAGAATGGCCGTCCCCGGCTGCTTCGCTAGGATGCGCCGCGACGCCTCGATCCCGTTGATCTGCGGCAGTGCACAATCCATCACGATCACGTCCGGCAGGAGCCGTTCCGCGCATTCCACCGCTTCCAGACCGTCGCTTGCCTCGCCGACGACCTCGAACGAGGGCTCGTCCTCCAGCATCCGGCGAAATCCTCGCCGTACCAGCGCGTGGTCGTCCACTAACAGCACTCTCAGTCTAATCGCCATGGGCCTCCACCTTCGCTCTGGGAATCCGTAATTTCACCAGCGTGCCTGTGCCGTTCGTGGCGGGCGTGCCCAGGGCTGTCACCGTCAGCCTGCCGCCCAGTAACTCCGCGCGTTCCCGCATCGCCACTAATCCGATTCCTGGCTGCCCAACGGCCGGCGCTAGCCCCTTTCCGTGGTCTTCCACTTCCAACTCAAAACTGGCAGGCTCAAATCGCAAGCGGATCCACGCTTCTTTGGCGCCCGAGTGCCGGCTCACGTTGTTCAGCGCTTCCTGCAGGACGCGATAGATCTGCACCCCTGCGCCAGTCTCAATCGCGAAGGGTTCCCCCGATTTTTCGTAGTGCAGCACAAGCCCCGTCTGCCTTTCCGCGGTCGGGACGTACCAGTCCAGGGTGCTTTCCAGTCCTTCTTCTTCAAGCAGCACCGGATGCAGAGCCTGCGATAAGCTTCGGATGTTATTCAGCGTTGTCTGCGCGATTTCGCGTACTTCCTGCAGGTCGCTATGCAGCGGCGAATCCTCCGCCACGTGTCTTTCCGTTCGCCGCAGTAGCGAACCGATGGCCGTCAGTACTTGCCCGAATTCATCGTGCAACTCTCTCGAAATGTGCCGCAGCGTCGATTCCTGCGTGGAGATCAGCTTTTGCGCCAAGTCGCTGCGCTGCGAGGAGAGTTCCTCGACATGCGCAAACAGGCGCATGTTATTGCGGATCAGGTACAGGCTCGTCAGCACGATGGCCAGCAGGATCGCCGCCAGGAACAGATACAACTGCCTCTGCACGCGATTGTAGATTTCCGCAATCCGCGCCGCGGCTTGTTCCTCGGCCTCGTTGTTCTGCACCAGCAGCCGCGAAACCGCGGAACTCAATGCCTCCTGCCGTGGCTGTAAGGTGTCGCGAATCTGTTCCCGCGCCGCGTTTTGGTTGCCCTGCGCCAGTGCGAACATCCGGTCGCAAGCATCCCAAAACTGATTCATCGATTGATACAGGTAGCGGCGCTGTTCGCTTGTCGGCGTGGCTTGCGCCATGGGTGCTTCCAACCGCAGCGCATCCGCAAGATCGGTCCGCGTGCGGTCAAACTGCGCGCTCCAGGCCACCAGCGGATACGGCTCACTGGCGTCCTGCATGTCCCGCATCGCCAGTCCGAGCGAGTTGAGATCGTTCTGAATGCGCAGAAGCTGCAGCGAATCTCTCCGGTTGCGGTCCACCATTTCGCTCTGCAACTTGCGCAAACCCGCAAATTGCATCGTGATGTAAGCCGCATACACGAGCACCGCGAGGATCGTCACCGCGAGGCCGAGATACAGCCTCCGCGCCGGACCTGGCTTTGTTCCCGGGTTCTTCTCCACGCCAAGAAGGATATACCCTCGCCGCAGCCCGCTCCAACCAGCCCGCCGCAGAAGCGACGCCCGGCTTATAACAACTCCCAATGGTAGACTCTCCCTGCTTGAGTCTCCTCAGGAGGCGGGGGCCCGCCCCACGAAACTGATCCGGATTTAGCTGGGCCTTGGCTCCAGAAGGGACTCTTGTTTCTTCAGGAGGAATCCTGAAGCGGTTAGAGGAGCGTGTGGGATGATTGAGGTCGGCCTCATCGGATTTGGCCTGGGCGGCCGCTATTTCCATGCACCTGTCATCCGCGCCGTGCCGGGTGTTCGGCTTGCAGCCGTCCTGCAACGCACCGGAGATTCTGCCAGGCAAGCTTATCCCGATGCTTGCATTGTTCGCACGACCGACGAACTCCTCGCAATCGAAAGCGTCCGCCTGATTGTCATCGCCACTCCGAACCAGTCCCACTTCCCGCTCGCCAAGCGCTGCCTCGAGGCAGGCCGCGACGTCGTCGTGGACAAGCCTTTCACCACTACTGTCGCTGAAGCCGTCCAGCTCCTGGAACTCGCGCAAAAACTCGGCCGCATCCTCACCGTCTACCACGACCGCCGCTTCGATGCCGACTTCCAGGCACTCCGCAAAGTCGTCGCCTCTGGCCAACTTGGCCCCATCGTTCGCTTTGAGGACACTTATGATCGCTACCGCCCGTCTCCAAAGCCGGGCGCTTGGCGTGAACAGCCGGGCCCCGGCAGTGGTATTCTCTTCGACCTCGCTCCTCACCTCATCGATCAAGCCTTCACGCTCCTTGGCAGACCTCTCGCCCTAGCCGCCGACGTCCGCACTGAACGCCACGGCGTAGCCACCGACGATGCCTTCGACATTCTCCTCTACTATCCCGAAGGCGCACGCGCCCTCCTCCGCGCCTCGATGCTCTCCGCCACGCCTCGGCCCCGCCTCCTCGTCCTTGCCGAAAAGGGAAGTTTCCTCAAACGCGACTTCGATCCTCTTGAACCAACCCTTCGCAGTGGCCAAGTCCCCGCCGGCGATTCCTGGCTCCTGGAAAGAGAAGAGCATTGGGGAGAGCTGACCGTCCGAGAGAATGGACAACTCACCACACGCCGGGTGGCCTCCATCGGCGACTGGCGCGATTTCTATGCGAATGTGCGCGACGCTATCCTTGGCCGTGCGCCTTTACTCGTGACCCACCAGCAGATCCTGGATGTCATGGTCGCCCTGGAATTGGCTCTCGAAAGCAGTTCGAAACGCTGCGCCGTGCCGTGGCGCAATGTTGCCCTGTGACCAACGAACCTGAGCCGCAAACTATCCGCCCGTCGTATAATTCCTGTTTCGGGGAAGGAGCATTCACCTGTCCATGAAAATCGAACTTGCGCCTTCGATTCTCTCGGCAAATTTCGCCCAACTCGGCAATGACGCCCGGCAAGCCATCGACGGCGGGGGCACGGTCCTCCACGTGGACATCATGGACGGTCACTTCGTCCCTAACATCACCATCGGGCCTCCCGTCGTGAAGTGGCTCCGCAAAGTCATCCGGGTTCCTCTCGATTGCCACCTCATGATCGAGAATCCCGATTTATTCATCCCGGAATTCGCCGAAGCCGGAGCCGACTGGATTTCCGTCCACCAGGAAGCCTGCGTGCACCTTGATCGCACGCTGCACCTTATCGCCTCGCACGGCTGCAAGCCCGGAGTGGTTCTGAATCCCGCCACTCCCGTCGAAACTCTCACCGAAGTCCTGGATCTGGTTCACCACGTTCTGGTGATGAGCGTGAACCCTGGATTCGGCGGGCAAAAGTTTATTCCCAATTCTCTGAACAAAATTGCCGCTCTTGCCCGCATGCGCTCGGAACGCAAGCTGGAATACCGCATTGAAGTTGATGGTGGAGTGGACTTGGAAACGGTTTCCGACATTGTAAAGGCCGGCGCCGAGCTTCTCGTCGCTGGCAATGCCGTATTTGGTCACGGCGACATTCGCACCAACGCCGCCAAACTCCTCGAAGCCGCCCGCGCCGCTACCCTGGCCCGCGCCTAGCTCCGGCGTCCTTCTGCCCGTAAGGGCACAGCATTGCTGTGCCCAAGGCCGCACGATCATCGAATCTTGGCTTCGCGGCCACCACGCTGCACCCGCAATCAAACGGCCATCAGCAAAACCGGTGGCCTCTGTGGACCGAAGGGCTCAACGGCAGCAACACCCAATCAAACGGGGAGAACCACCCTAGGTGGGGATTCGTTTCTCAGCTTCGCCGCCAACGCTCTCACCTGCTCTCTCGTCTCTTCCAGCGTTCCCGAACAATCGATCTTTTCCGTCGCGTACCGAAGCTTAACCTCCACCGGCATCTGCGCGGCAAGCCGCCGGTTGGCCTCCACCTCGCTCATGCCCCGCGCCCGCAACCGCTCCAGTTGCTGTTCCGGCTCGCAAAACACCACCACCAGCCCATCGAGCTTTTGTGCGATGCCCGCTTCCACCAACAAAGCCGCCTCAACAAACGCGGCGTCGCGCACACCGTTCTTCTCCCATTCCGCAAATTGGCGAAGAATGATCTCTTCCACTCGCGGATGAATGATGTTGTTCAGCCTCGCAAGTTTCGCGGGATCGGCGAAAACAATCGATGCCAACTTCGTTCGGTCGATCCGGCATGCCGCGTCCGCCAGGTCCGGGCCAAATTCCCGCAGAATCTCATCATGCGCAGCCTGGCCCGGCTCCATCAACTTGTGCGCTGCTGCGTCGGCCTCGAGAACCGGAAAGCCCATCTCCCGCAGCATCGCGGCCACGGCACTTTTTCCACTCGCAATCCCGCCAGTCAGACCCATCTTCAACATGGCTTCTGTCTCACCTTCAGGAGATCGGATTCCAGGGGGCCGCAGCTTCGGCTCCGACATGCAGCTTCGGCAGCAGATGGATTCCAGGCTCTGGGGACTCCGGCCTGTGTTTGCAGAAGATCATCCAGGCGCCACGTTTGCCTTCGCCCGTCGCAGCCGCGCCGACTTTACCGTGTTGCTCATCAACATCGTGATCGTCATCGGTCCCACCCCTCCTGGCACCGGGGTCAAGGCCCCAGCTATGAACAGCGCATCGGGGTGCACGTCTCCTATCAACACACTGCCCTTCGTCCGGAATTTCTCCAACCTTTGCGGGAAACTCTTCAACAGCGTCTCCGCCTCCGCCGCATCGGTTACCA
>Ga0335077_10005702_pt1 | contig 15299 bp, 8 predicted proteins | sample Lox_Sample_31_FD_207151 | JGI IMG/M metagenome (GOLD analysis project Ga0335077, IMG submission 207151) | Soil microbial communities from Loxahatchee National Wildlife Refuge, Florida, United States - Lox_Sample_3.1 | ecosystem: Environmental > Terrestrial > Soil > Wetlands | place: USA: Florida... | reverse complement strand
GCCCGCCAATCGATTCGCGTGAACGCGGTTTGCCCCGCCGGCGTCTGGACTCCCATGCTGGAGCGCTGGTGCGAGGAACAGCCCAACTCAGGCAGCATCCGCCAGTATCTCGACGACATCCATCTTCTCGGCAAGTGCCCGCGCGGCGACGTGATCGCCGATGCCGCTGTATTTCTGCTCTCTGCGAAAGCCAGATTCATCACCGGCTGCATTCTGCCGGTGAGCGGTGGCGCCGAGCTTGGTTACCGGCGATAGCGAAAGAAACCATGCCCGACTGCGCCATTCAATCGATCTCCACCTACGACGCCCGCTTCACCTTACCGCCGGGCGCGGGAACCGATTCCGTCCACACCAACTCCGAGTATTGCCTCGCGGTAACGCTGCTGAACACCGACTGCCGCATTCGCGGCAGCGGCTTCGCGCTCACCTTGGGAGAAGGGAACCGTCTGGTCTGCGAGGCCATCGAGCTGCTCGCCAGACCGCTCGCCGGCATGGCCATTGAAGAATTGATGGCCGATTTTGGAAAGATGTCCCGCCGCCTGGCCGATGATCCCTCGCTGCGCTGGCTCGGCCCGCACAAAGGAGTGGTCCATCTTGCTCTGGCATCCATCACCAACGCCTGTTTCGATCTTTGGGCAAAAAGCCGCGGCGTGCCCTTGTGGAAGCTGCTGCTCGATCTGTCTCCCGAAGCAGTCGTGCGCTTGCTCGATCTGAGCTACCTGGAAGACGTTCTCAGCGAAGAGGAGGCATTGAATGTTCTTCGCGGGCAGGCAGCCGGCCGCGGCAAGCGCGAGCCCATCCTGCGCCTGGGATACCCCGGCTACGATACTTCCATCGGCTGGATGGCCTACGATGACGACAAAGTGCGCGAACTCACCGCTCGCGCCCGCGAACAGGGATTCACCGCCTTCAAGCTCAAAGTGGGGTCAGCCGATGAGAACCGCGACCTGCGCCGCGCGGCCATGCTTCGCCAATCGATCGGCGACGACGCCACCCTCATGTTCGACGCTAACCAGCACTGGAACCTGCCCGCTGCCCTTCGTATGTGCCGCAGCCTCGCGCAGTACCGCCCGCTGTGGATTGAGGAACCCACTCATCCCGATGACATCCAGGCCCACGCCCTGCTGGCCCGCGAAATCGCGCCGGTGAAAATCGCAGCCGGCGAACACATTCCCAACCGCATCATGTTCAAGAATTTTCTTCAGGCTGGAGCGCTGCATTACGTGCAGGCCGACTGCACTCGCCTGGCGGGAGTGAGTGAATTTCTGACCGTAAGCCTGCTGGCGAAGAAGTTCCGCTTACCGGTGGCGCCCCATGTGGGAGACATGGGACAGGTGCATCAACACCTGGTGTTGTTCAACCACGTCGCGCTGGGGCACGATGTTCTCTTCCTCGAGCACATCCCCCATCTCCGCAGCCACTTCGTCTTCCCGGCGCAAATCAACGACGGGCGCTACGAAACCCCGCAGGAGCCCGGAGCCTCCTGCGATCTGAAAGCCGCTCCGCAGCGCGTGCCTACCGCATAAAGAACCACAGGAACGAGCCCAGAAAAACCACCACGGTGCAGATAATCAGCATCGTTACGTCCGAGTTATCTGACCGGCTTCGGAATGTAGCGTCCTGGGACATCTCTCTCACCGTGTCTATAGCATAAAGCCATTTGCCGTGGCGTCAACATTGCCCCAGTAATTGCGGTTTGTTACCGCTGGGTTACCGACACTCCGTTCTCGCCCGGCCAGGGCCGCGCGGAATTTGCCCCACATCCCCTAACTTAAGTCGCAATTCTGTTGCGCGGGTCAATCTGTCATCCGCCGGAGAGCGGCAGGCTTGCCCGTCACTCGGGAACCATCGTCAACACTCAGGAAAAGGGCAGTTGGCGGACCCCGATGTAGAATTCGGAGGTCACCAGGGTGCTGCATGCCTACGGAAACAGGGATATCCCATCTGTGGAGAATATTTCTTTGCCTGCTGTTCATCCTTGCCCTGTCGCAAGCGCAAGAACCACACAGCCACAGCGCTCCTGAGAAACTGGGAAGAGTATCGTTTCCGATTTCGTGCGCGCCGGCCGTTCAGGAGCAGTTCGATCGAGGCGTAGCTCTGCTTCACTCCTTCGCCTACACCGCTGCCGAAAGTGCATTCCAGAGAGTGAGCGAACTGGATGCGTCTTGTGCGATGGCACATTGGGGAATGGCCATGACGTACTTTCACCAGCTTTGGGACCCGCCGATCGTGCCCTCGACGATTCCGATTGCGCAAAAGGAAGTCCAGCGGGCCCTGCAGATCGGGGCGGGCTCTGTGCGTGAACGCGAGTTCATCAATGCGCTGGCCTTAATCTACCAGGACGCTCCCACCGTTCCATACCACACCCGGGCGGCGAACTATGAGCGGGCGATGAGCGATCTCGCTTCAGAGCACAGGCAAGATGCCGAAGCGCAGGTTTTTTACGCGCTCGCCCTGCTGGCCAACGCATCTCCTGCTGATAAGACTCATGCCAAGCAGAAACAGGCGGCCGATCTGCTTGAAGAGCTTTATCGTACCCACCCGCAACACCCGGGAATCCCTCACTACCTAATCCATGCTTACGACAACTCGGAACTCGCAGTGAAAGGCCTCCCAGCGGCGAAAGCCTACTCCCGGATTGCACCTTCAGCGCCTCATGCATTGCACATGCCATCGCACATTTTCACGCGACTCGGCCTATGGGAAGACTCCATCTCTTCCAACCTTGCGGCCAGGGAAGCGGCGCACCAGCAGGGCGATGAGGGAGAAGAACTGCACGCCATGGATTATCTGGTGTATGCCTATCTGCAGACTGGGCGTGACAAAGACGCGGCTCAGGTGATTCAACAACTCAAAAGCATGCCAAATCTGAACGCAGGTGATTTCAAGATAGCGTACGCCTCCACCGCGATGCCGGTTCGTTACGTGGTTGAGCGGCGTGAATGGGCTGACGCTGCCGGCATCATTCCTCTGGCAGGAGCCCCGCCTCATGTTGTCGCAATTGCGGTTTGGGCCCGGGGATTGGGACTCGCTCGGAGTGGACACACCGCCGAGGCGCGCACGGAAATTGTTAAATTGCGGCAGATCGAAGGGCAGCTTCGCACCTCAGGCGACAACTATTGGGCCACTCAGGTTGGGATCCTGACGCGCGAGGTTATGGCGTGGTCCGATCAGGCCGCGAAGAATCCAGATGAAGCCGAGACGCTGATGCGCTCATCAGCCGATGAGGAAGACGCAATCGAGAAACTTCCGGTGACACCAGGGCCGATTGTTCCGGCCCGCGAACAACTCGGCGACTTGCTCCTGGAGCAGAATCACCCGGGTCTGGCGCTCAAGGAATTTGAAACGACACTTGCGCATACGCCCGGGCGGCGCGGGGCTCTTCAGGGGGCGGCCCATGCCGCCCAACTCTCTGGCCGGAAGTAGACTTCATTACAGTGGTTCCGGGCGAATGTTTCCAAGGATTGCCCGATGGCATTTTCGTCTCAAGCCACCGTGCGACGGAGTCCAATGTTCTCGGCAAGGCTTACGGGAAGTTGGCGCACCCAGCAAGCCCAAAGCGCTCATGCGAGTTTGCCTGCCTTACCTGGGGATCGGCCTGCCCACCGCTTCCAGTACACGAGCAACCTCTTCCACCGCTACGCCCGTATCGCCGAAGAAAAACGATCCCCGCCGCACAATGCGCGCGTAGATCTCTTCCGCCGAGGCAGCGCCGCCGGCTTCCAGCAGCGCGATTCGCACCGCCCGCGCCAGCCGGGTGCGCCTGCCGCGCAGCCGAAATGGCCGGTCGGCGGCCTGCTCACGCCACTGGCCTCTCAACCTCAATGACCCCTCAGACACCCCAGGCCGGCACCGATCCATTCCGTCAGAGGCGCGCCTGCCTACGCCCAGCTGCAATCCCCGCAACGTACAGCCCAGGCTGCGCATGCGCCGCTCGACCTCACTTCTTTGCTCGAGCAGTCGGCGCAATTCGGCCTGAACCAGCTCAACGAAGCCGATCGCAGAGCCGTTCGCTGATGCGGTTTCAACCGAGGGCGTCATAGTCAAAGTGATCGACGCCAGTTTCCCGAGAAGGCCAACACCAGCGGGCCAAACAACCCGAAAAGAGGGACGAGTGGCGCGAATACTCCTGCGCGTGTCACTCCTGGCGCCGGGCTCTCCAGCAATGCGAGAGCACACCCCTCCCCGCTGACACCTCTTGTCACACTGTTCTGTCTATTGGTTCACGCCAGGGTGGCGCTCGTCCCAGCAGCATCTTCAAATCGCTGTTTTTGTTAGACAATTCAGCTCAACGGGGGCACACATCGCGATCGTTTATGGAACAAATCACAGCAGTTACCTATTCCCAGCCCGCACCATCCTTTCAGCCGGATCTGGTTCAAGCCGCTGACATCGCCGATAACACCGATGTTGAACATGTAGTCGTCCAGATCCGCAAAGAACTGGATTCGCTTCATCTTGAACACGCAGCCATTGTGAAGCGCATTGCCCTCATCAAGCAGACACTTCACGGTTTGGCCGGCGTCTTCGGCGAACGGATGGTCAACGGCCAGTTGCAGAATCTTCTCTCTCTGAGCTCCGTCCCGCCTCCTTCGGGCGCCAGTCGTGGCCTCACTCAGTCCTGCCGCCGTCTGCTGGCGGAAGCCCAAAGCCCAGTCACGGTTCATCAGATCCATGACGGTATCCAGGAGCGCTATCCGGAGGTTCTGGCCAACAACAAAAAGCCCACCGCCTCTCTCCAAGTGATACTGCGCCGCCTGGTCGAGTACGGAGAAGCCGAAGCCGGCTTCGACGCCAGGGGCAAGCGCACCTGGCGCTCCAAGTCGCGCCAAGCAGCATCGCCACCACAGGAAAATCGTCCCCTCTAGCGGATTAGAGGATTCTCTTTGCCACCTTTGCGTTCTTAGCGGTTCAAGCTGTTGAAGATCGGAACCGCAAAGATCGCAAAGGACGCGAAGGAACCCCGCCGGGAACTTGCAAGGTTAGGTAGCCAGGTACAGAATCCATAATTCCAGGGACGAATCCCATTTTCCCGGGGACGAGGGACGAACTGCAATCGCGCTATCCTGAAACCAAACCGCGGCAGCCGCGTCTATGTACTAACCGCTTGGAGGGTCCCAGGCACACATGATCGCAGAAAGTGCAGCACAGGTACCCGCCCCCGGGGCTGGTGGGACCGCAATCCGGGCCGTCATCGCCGATGACGAGCGTCTGGCCCGCGAAAAGTTGCGTCTGCTTCTGGATGGGGAATCGGCGATCGAAATCGTGGCGGAATGCCGCGACGGCAACGAAACCATCGCCGCCATCCGCAACCACAAGCCTGACCTGCTCCTGCTCGACATCCAGATGCCCGACCTGGATGGTTTCCAGGTCCTCGCCGAAGTGCCCCCGGCGGAGATGCCGGTCGTCATCTTCACTTCAGCTTACGATCAATACGCCATCCGCGCCTTTGAGGCGCACGCCCTCGATTACCTCCTCAAGCCTTTCGACCGCGAGCGCTTGCATCACGCCCTGGAGCGCGCCCGCGAGGAACTGCGCAAAAGCGAAGATCGCAAAGTCACCAATCGCATTCTCGACCTGCTCTCGCGGGTGAAGTCCGAGGTCCGGCCCTCTCCCGAATCTGATCGCCGCCTGGTGATCAAGACCAAAGGCCGCGTCGTGTTTCTCGATCTCGATGAAATTGACTGGGTAGACGCCTCCGCCAACTACGTTCGCCTGAACGTGGGCAAGGAGTCCTACCTGCTGCGCGAAACCATCAGCCGCACTGCTGAGCGCCTGGATCCGGCCCGCTTCATCCGCATTCACCGCTCCACGATCGTGAACGCCCGCAAGATTAAAGAGCTGATCCCGGTGAACAGCGGCGAATATGTCGTAGTGCTGCGCAGCGGCAAGGAACTCTCCTGCAGCCGTGGCTACCGAGCGGGCGTGCAGAAGATGATCGAGAAGAACTCTTGAAAATTTGTAATTTGGTAATCGGGCAATTTGTAATTTAAAACCCTTCGAGCGTGCGGCTCGTCAAATCGCAAATTACCCGATTACCAAATTACAAATCCAAACGCCCTCAGCCCACATTCCATCTTAAACAGAAAAGGGACCGGTCGAGGCCACCGGTCCCTTTTCTGCAGGGTGCTAAGCTAGAACACAAATTTCACGCTCAGCGTCATCTGCCGGATCCCGCCTCCGAACTGCTTTGCATCCAGAAACGCTCCGCTCTCCGGCTGCGCGTAGCCGCCGCTGGACTGCGCTATCGCAATGCCCGACGTGTTGAAAACATTGCCGTTGCTCAGGGCGTAGCTGGGGTGATTGAAGATGTTGAACACATCCACCCGCATCTGCAGGTACTTGCTCTCGCTGAGATAGGTGTTCTTCGCCAGTGACAGGTTGAAGGTGGCGAAGCCCGGTGAAAGGAAGCTGTTGCGGCCCACGGTGGTGAGCGCGCCACTGCCGGCCACCACGTAGCGCGCGCTGGGATCAGCCGGCGTGTAGCCGATGGCCGGATCGAAGCCCGCGCCGATAAACGCGAAGGGACCGTTGGGGTTGGCGGCGCAACCTTGCAGCGGTGCCGCGGTAAACGTCGTGGATCCGATGTAAGTGCCGCCCACCGGAACTCCGGAAGTGCTCCCCAAGGTAGATTCGCAAACCGGGAGAACATCCGTTCCCGTGTTTGCCGTTCCGCTCGAGTTGAACACCACGCGATCGCCGGCGGCATCCACGTTGCCGTTCGAATCCACGCCCGACTGAATCGTCACCGGCTGCCCGGTCTGCGCGAAGAACACCGTGCTGACCTGATAGCCGTTTACCAGCGTCTTCAGCAGGCGGTTGTCCGCGCTTGTCTTCGGCAGTTGATATACGATCCCCATCGAGAACTTGTGCCGCACATCCAGGTCTGAGTTAGCGCGGTCTGCTCCCAGATTGTTGGTGTCTTCTGAGCGCCGCGGGTTGAGCGTGCTGGTGAAGAACTCGTTGGTGGCATCGTCGATGGTGTGGGAATAGGTATAGCTGGCGTTGATCGAAACGCCGTGGCGTGTGCGCTGCGTAAAGCTGATCGAGCCGGAGTGGTAAATACTGCTGCCCAGCGGATCATAAGCGGTCACGTTCCCGAAGAAGCCATACTGCCCCCAGATGTTGGGATCGTTGCTGGTAAGGCCGGGAACCGGATTGCCTGGTCCGAACGGGCCGAGCCCGTTGAGTTCCTGGTTGAACACGAAGTTGTAAAACGTCGTATCGGTCGGCGTGCTGGCGGTGTAGGTCGCGGGAATCTGCGACCTATCCAGGTAAGTGGGCAGTGGGGTGCCGCCGGCGTCGAAATACGAAATAAAGTTCCGGCGGTTCTGCACCGGCAGTTCCAGGCCGCGCGTTCCCACGTAACGAACTTCCACCGTGGCGTTTCGGTACAGTTCGTGTTGCACTCCCAGGCTCCAGCTCAAAATCTTCGGTAATTGATTGTCAGGCAGGTAGGCGCTGGTCAGATTGCGCGCGTCCGCCTGGCCGGTGGGAGGAATGTACGCCTGCGGCAACCCTCCTCCTGCCAGGAACCCGCTTCCGCTGCTGCACCACGAGGGCGTGGGGCTGAGGGTGCAGGCCGATCCGGTGTCCAGTTCGCTCTGCAACTGCGGCGGCAGTGAAATCGAATCGAAGTTCTGGAACTTCACGTCATAGCCGATTCCAAAACCGCCCCGAATGGAAGTTTTGCCGCTGCCCGTCGGATCATAAGCGAAGCCGATCCGTGGCGCGATGTTGTTCCTGTCCGTCCCCGGGTTCTTGAAGGTGATCACTCCGGGAACGTCCGAGATGGAATTCTTGCTCCACTGCTCGTCTCCCACCGGATTGGTCCAGAACTCGTAACGCACGCCCAGGTTCAGGGTCAGGCGCGGAGTGGCTTTGAAATCGTCCTGGACGAATCCCGCAAACAGGCTTTGGGTTCCCAGGAAGAATCCCGAGCCCGCGTTGCGCAGGGCACGCACGTCGGGAATCTGGTCATTGATGAACGCCGAGGTGGAGCTGTAGGCATAGTCGCCCACGCTGCGCGGCAAGAAGAATTGTGGATAGATGAAGTGGTTGTACTCGCCGCCGAACTTGAACGAGTGCTTGCCACGCACCCAGGAGAGATTGTCGCGAACCTGGTAGCTGCTCTGCTTCTGGCTCTGGTTGTCCCCGACGCCCGCCGTGTCCACCGAATACATGTCGTTGAGCGTGATATTGGGCTGGCAATCCGTTCCCGGCGTGCACGGATCCAGCAGGCCGAGGAAGTAATACGAGTACTGCAGCCGCAGATCGTTCACTACGTTGTTGCGCGCCGTCCAGGTGTCGGTGAAGGCTACTTTGCGGTTGTTGACCGGTTCATCCTGGTTCCACACCGGCAAAGGAATAAACGCCGGAAGGATGAATTTTTCCTGGTTGAAGGTGAAGCGTGTGCCGAGCTGGTGATGCCCCAGGGTGTAGTCGGTGTTGAACTGGGCGTCATGCTCGCGCTGAAAGTTGGGACCGATGGCCACCAGGCTGCCCACAGGAATGCCCGTGCCATTCACATCGAGCGTGCCCTCGTTGTTGGAAGGCGCCACCGGAAAGTCCTTGAGAGCCGCCGCCACCGCCGGGTCCACGGCCATCGCCTGCAGCATGGTGAGTCCCTCGGCGGTCGGGGCGCTGTCCAGTGCCACCGGCGAGCCCGCGCCGTGGACGGTGGTGTACTCATAAGCGCCGAAGAAGAAAAGCTTGTCTTTGATGATGGGGCCGCCGATGGTGCCGCCGAAGCGGTTGTCGTCGTAAGCCGGCTTGCCGGCGATGGTTCCCGCCCCGATCGCTTCCTTGGTCAGGTTGTCGAGCGAGTTGAAATTGCGGTTCTGGAGATACCACTCGCCCGAGCCATGCACCTGGTTGGTGCCGGTCTTGGTGACCAGGCTGAACTGTCCGCCGGCCGAGTGCCCGTACTCCGCGCTGAACTGGTTGGTCTGCAGAGAGAACTCCGATACCGCATCCGGAATCACCGTAGAGTTGTTGCCGGTGGTGCCCAGATTATTGTCATCCACGCCGTCCACCGAGAAGTTGTTGTAGCGCGGGCGCGTTCCTCCCACCGAGCCGCCCACTCCCTGCGCCCCGCCGGGCGTTGCCACGACGTTTGCCGAGAGGATCGCCAGGTTCAACGGGCTGCCGTTCAGCACGCCCGCCGAACTGGGAAGCTGCGAAATCTCCTGTGCTCCGTAGTTCGCGGTCAGGTCGGAGGAGGTTGTCTGCACCGCCACCGCTCCGGCTGAAACTTCCACCGTTTCCGTCGCGGTTCCGACCGAAAGCGAGGCGTCCGCGACGTTGTCCTGGTTCGCCAGCACGACGATGTTCTTGTGCACGAAGTTCTTGAATCCCGCCGCGCTCACCGTCACCGTGTAACTGCCCGGCAAAATGCTGGGCAAGCTGTAAGTGCCGGCGGAACTGGTTACCGTTTTCTGCGTGACCCCGGTCGCCTGATTCGCCACCGTCACCTGCGCGTCCGGCACGACTGCTCCCTGAGGATCGAGCACCTGTCCCCGCAACAAGCCGGTGGTGGTCTGAGCCCCGGCGGGAAGTACTGCGAGCAGAAGCATGACCACGACCAGCCCAAACGCTAAGAGAGTGAGGCCCTGCCGCGCTGTCCGAGCTGCGGCCGCAATGTTCGCTCCGGTTTTCATGGAATCCTCCTCGCGCGAAAGCGACTGCCGCGCCCTTGGCGCGGCGTCGGAAAACTGTTGGCAAGCAACAGCCATCGCATGTCTAGAGACAAGCGGAGGGCCAGAAACCCGCTGGTTTTGTGCTTAGGGACAGATAGCGGGCGGGACGTGACCAGGAGTCGGAGATGGGATTTCGACGGCGTGTTTTAGGTGCCTGGGACGAACAGCGTTCGCGCGGGCAGTTGCGAAATCTACGCGAAATCGTAGAACCGCGCGCCACACAATATAGAGTTCAGTAGAAAGCACCGCCTGTTATTGCAAGCCGCCTGACAGTCGTAAACGCTGCTGTACGCAAGGGGCAGACGGCGTGTCAGCGCAGTGTGAACCGCTGTTGACGATCACTTAGCAGATCACTTAGCGCTCTTCGTGGCAAGCGTAGCGCCGGCGTTCCGCCCGCAACCTTCGGGTCATTCAACATGCCGAAACAATATGTGCAGAGGCAAGAGAGGCATTCACTTCGCGCCCTTGGCGGTTAATGGTACCGGTGGCGTCTCTCCGGCACTGTCGAGTGCGGTTGCGCTGCCGACCGCGGAACGACCTCGTCGTGCCGGCGAGACGCCGGCGCTACGCTGGAAATAAGGGCGCGAGACAGCCAAGGCTACGGCAACTGCGCCTCTCGCAGCACGACGTGGCCGCCCTCGGCATCCGGCGTCGAAGGAAGAGCCGGCGCGTCGTCGCGGTTTTGCAACTGGAGGGGAATGTGAATCTGCACCACAACGCCCCCTTCGGGCGGGCTCTGCAACTCCAGGCTTTGATTCTGCCCGTAGAGCGTCTCCAGCCTCTCGCGCGTGGCCCGCAGCCCCAGGCCGTGAGTCCATGGGGTCTCGGGCGCGTGCAGTCCGGCGCCGTTGTCGGCCACTTGCAGTTCGAGCTCGCCGTCCCGCGCCGCCGCCGTGATCCGCACCTCGCCGCCTTCGGTGCGCTTTGACACTCCGTGTTTCACCGCGTTGTCCACCAGCGGCTGCAGCAGCAGGTGCGGTACCAGCGCGTCCAGAGTCTCCGGAGCCACGTCCACCACCACCGTCAGCCGCTCCTCGAAGCGCACCTTCTCGATCTCCAGGTAGCAGTTCACGAACTCCAGCTCCCGGCTGAGGGTTGTGATCTGGGTCCCGGCATCTTCGAGGATCATTCGCAGCAGGTCGCTGAGGCGGGTCATCATGCGGTCGGCGGCGTGCACGTCCATCAGCATCAGCGTTGAAATCGAGTGCAGCGTGTTAAACAGAAAGTGTGGCTGCAGTTGGCTCTTGAGCGCCTGCAGTTGCGCCTTTGCCAGTTGCGCCTGCAATTGCGACGTCCGCAACTCCCGCTCGCGCAGTCCACGGTAGTAAGAGACGGCATGCGCCACCAGCACGATCGGCAGGTAAGTGCCGGTGATGTCATCGACGATGTTGAGCACGAACAGGCTCTCGATCAGGTCCCAGCGCATGTGGATGACGTGCGCTGCCGAGTTCCAGAAGGCCCAGATGTATTGCTTGGCATCGGGGTCCCAGATGGGATGAATGAGTGTCCGCAGAGCGATGTGTGCTGCGGAGAACAGCACGCCCCCCGCGAGATACAGCAGGCAACGCTTCCACCACTTGCCTAGGCGAAAGGGAAAGCGAATGGCCAGCGCGAACACCAGAGGGGTAAGCGGAGCGTAAGTGAGAATCTGGCTGAATTCGAGGGCGGCGGTGCTGAGGACCGACATGGGCGTGCCGCGCATGCGTTCGAATTCGTAAATGGTGAAGGTGGCGAGCACCGACACCACAGTCCACACCCCGAAGCTCACCGCCCAGATGAGCCACGAGCGGGTGGGCCGCAGCGTGGGTGCAGTGGCGGCGGGAACCGCCGCGCCCACAATGCGCCGCGGACGGCGCAGCAACTCGCCGCCGCAGTTGGGGCAGGTGTGATGAGCATTGGCGGCGCAGGCCTGGCAGAAGGTGCACTCATACGAGCAGATGTATGCGTCTTCGCCGGGAGCGAACGCGTGGGCGCACTTTTCGCAGCGAGTTTTCATCTCCAGATGCATGCGCAGATCCGCAGTTCAGCGCCGAAAAGCACTCCGCAAAGGCCCGCAGGGCCCAGCAGCCGAGGCTTCCACATTATGACCTGAGTGTCAAATGGATCCGGGAGGCGGGCAGTTGCGTCTTTGCGACCTTTGCGCTCTTTGCGGTGAAAGGTTTCTAACCGCAAAGAACGCAAGGTCGCAAAGAAATAAAGAAAAACGAAGAACAAATCAAAAGCTGAAAGAGAGCCGCATGTCGATGCGGCGGCTGGCGTCGCCCTGGCCGGAGTACGGGGGGCCGGTGAGGTCAAGGGACTGGCCGAAGAGCGGTGAATTCAGATTGCCGACCGGAACGCCTAAATTCGCACGGTTGAACAGGTTCTGGGCTTCCACGCTCAGGGTGACCGCATAGCGCCGCTCCGTACTCCCACCACTGGGGCCGGAACCGCCGCTCGCCAGGCCCCGGCCTCCCAGGCCGCCGTGCCGGTTGTGGTCGTGGTCGCCTCCGCCTCCACCATCGTCGCCGTGACTTCGCTTGCCGATGGCTCCAAAGCCAAAGGTGCGGCTGACCCGCAAATTGAAAGTGACGGCCGAGGGGCCGGTCGCGGTGTTGGGCGGGATCAGCGTTGCCGTCGGGCTGGGGTTGATGTTGAAGGCGCCGTAGGGCGTTACGCGAACGTCAGATGCGGGCGTGGATGCAGTGGCATATGCCGGGCGGCTGTTGAGAATGCCTGTACCGAAGAGGTCTTCATCCAGAGTGACGCTGTAGGGCAGGCCGGAGCGCGCCATCACCATGGGATAGACCTCGATGCCGAACGGCATGTCGAGATTGCCGCCCACGAATGCGCGGTGCTGAATATCGAATTCGGCGCGGCCGTAATCGGCGAGGAGGTTCCACGGATTCGCCGGGAAACTGTCCACGCCGGCGGTATCGCTGTGCACATCGTTGTAGGCGTAGTAGCCAAACAAGGAAACCCGTTTCCTGCGCACGTGAAAGTTGGCGATGATCTGGTTCTGGCGAAAGATGCCCTGCGAGACGTACGCGTACACATTGCCCGCCGCATCCCCCAGCGGACGAGTACCGCTCGTTGGATCGCTGGGGTCATAGGTTCCGGGCAACGGCGCATTGATGTTGTTGGTGAGCAAACTCCGCTCGCCTCTTGAATTCACGTAGGTTACAGAAGCCGTGGCGTCCCGGGTGAGCTGGCGCTCGATGCTCACCGCCGACTCCAGCGCGTATGGCGACTTGAGGTTGGACGCAATTCTATACACCGTGGGCACGCTGGTTGACTGGGCCGCGAGCGTATCCAGCTGCGGGATGTCGGGGTAGAACGAAGGATTAGCCACGACATAGCTCACCTGATTGATCCCGTTCAGGCGTGCGGCCTGGATCATCTCGTCATCGTCGAAGCGGTCGTAGAAAACTCCGAAGCCGGCGCGCAGCACCGTCTTGACTTGCTGCGCGTGGCCCAGACCCCAGGCGAGCCCCAGCCGCGGCGCCCAGTCCGCGTGGTCGCTGACCGCGTTTTCTGATTCCAGGCGCAGGCCGTAACTGAATGTCAGGTTGGGCCGCGCCTTCCAATCGTCCTGCACCCAAACCGCGCCATCGAGGCGGTTCACTTCGGCAACGGGATTTCCGCCGGTGATGTTGAACTGGCTGGGACCGACTCCTGCCGCCTGGATTTGCGCCATGGTCCAGCCCTGGCTCAGGTCCTGCTCGGTGGCCTGATAGTCAGTGAGCGAATTGAAAACAAAAGTGCCGTTGAAGTTGGCGTTGGTACTCTCGCGGCGGCGGATATCGCGAATGAAACCGCCGAAGCGGAAATAGTGACGGTTGAGATTGAGTGTGGTGACATTCTGCAACTCGTAGTGCGACTCGCTGCGGTCCAGCGAACCGTCGCTGTAGCCGCCGTCGGTGAACGCACCCGACACCTGCAGCGTCGGGGAGAAGTCCTGCGGGTCGCGCGTGTTGTGGAAGTGCAGAAATTGAAAGCGCGTCTGGTTGAGCGCCCGTGGACTCAGAATCTGGGTGTCGCTAACCTGCAGAAGATGGTGCTGTCGGTCGAAATCGTAGGCCTGGGAAGGCAAGTCCTGCGCCCCTACGCCGTCATTAGTTTCATCCACGCCAAAGTAGTGATAACGGGCGGTGACCGTGTTGTTGGGCGTGAGCTGGTAGTCAACCCGCGGGCTTACGCTGGTAAGAACGCGAGGATTGGCGACGGCGGTGACAAATGAAACCGGCTGCAGGTTGGAGTCGAGGGTCTCTGTGTTGACCAGGTTGTCGCGATTGATGTTGCGCCGCTCCATGGAGAAAAAGAAAGACGCTTTGTGGCCCAGCGGGCCACCCAGTCGGCCGCCATACAGCACCGTGTGATAAGGGGGCTCAGCGGAATCTTCCAGAAACGGACTGTTGGAATTGAACTCCGAGGAGTTGCCCATGACGAAACCGCTGCCGTGCAGAGTATCGCTGCCCGGCTTGGTAAGAATTTCAACCCGGCCATAGCCCAGCCGGTCATAGCTCGCGGAGAAGGGATCCTGATTCACCCGAATCTCGCGAATCGCCGACTTGGGCGGCAGATCTCCGCCGGTAAAGCCATCGATATAAATTTCCGCTCCGTTCGGCCCCACCGACGGCCCGGCGAGTTCCTGGATCTGGGTGAGGAGAGAATCGGGATCGTCAGCCAGCGAGTTGAGGGCAGAACCGCTGATCGCCACTGAGCTGGCGTTCTCGCTAGGGGACACCGCAACCTCCACCGGCTGCGCCTGCACCTCGACTTCCGTTTGCGCAGCCGGCACGGCGAGATTGATGTCGAACGCGAAATTCTGCCCGGGCCTGATTTGAAGATTGGCCTTGCTGAAAACCGCGAAGCCGGGAGCTTCAGCCACCACCGTGTACTGGCCCGGCGCGAGGCGCGGCAGCAGGTAGGATCCACGCGCGTTCGTTTTTGCCGTGTGGGCTGTTCCTGAGGTGGAAGTCGCTGTTACCGTGGCATTGGGCACGACTGCGCCGGAAGGGTCAAGCACTTCGCCCTGAATGCTGCCCAGCTTCTGCTGGCCCTGCGCTGGGGTCAACAACCACAATGCCATCGCAACGAATAAAATCGTCCGCCCGACATCTTGAACGAAACGCCCGCCCGTCTTCCGATCTGCGCCCATCATCCTTTCCGCCTGCTTCATTCAACCTTACCACTGCGGGCGGACATTTTTCACTGGGTGGCGTCGTCGAAAAACAGGTTCGCCGTATTGGCGCGGGTCACGAGCTGCGAATCGTGCTCCAGGGAACCTGGTGCCGCCGCCACCCCAGTCTGCAGACAGCTCGTCGGAGGCTGCAAGGCATTCTTACTCGTTAAACGCATCGTGGAAATGCCTTGCAGCCCAATCGCAGATTGCCGCTGCATCGGGGTTCTTCGCTCAGGGTGCACACTTCAGGGAGTCTCCAGACAAAAAGTCACAGCCTCTGAGGATGACGGTGCCCGCCTTTGGGCCGTGGGAGGGCACTTGCTTTACACTATCTGTTTCGGCTTTTAGCCACGGGCCGATAAGCATCCCCAAATCCAATGTTCCATGAGATCCCCTCAATGAAGCGCTACTTTTTGCCCGCATTTTTAGTCATTTTG
>Ga0335077_10005701_pt1 | contig 15301 bp, 12 predicted proteins | sample Lox_Sample_31_FD_207151 | JGI IMG/M metagenome (GOLD analysis project Ga0335077, IMG submission 207151) | Soil microbial communities from Loxahatchee National Wildlife Refuge, Florida, United States - Lox_Sample_3.1 | ecosystem: Environmental > Terrestrial > Soil > Wetlands | place: USA... | reverse complement strand
CGGCGAGCAGCGGACCTCCAACTTCCTCATCTGGCAGTCGGCCTACGCCGAGTTCGTGTTCCTGGACACCTTGTTTCCCGATTTCGACCGGCGGCACCTGTGGCGCGCCTGCGAGATCTACGCGGGCCGGGACCGCCGCTACGGCGGCGCCGTGCCCAACCCGATGCCGGGAACGGCGACCGGCGGGGCATAGGAACCGGCCGGGGTTGCTAGCGGTGCAGGGCGCGGATGACGGCGACGACCACGACGGCGGCGATTACTACGACGCGGAGGGCGCGGCCCTGGCCGGACAGCCGGGGCCACGAGATGACGGCCAGCCAGCCGAGCACCGCCGCGAGCCCGCACAGCGCCGCCGCACCGCCGGCCCCCGGCACGGCCAGCCCGGCCACCAGAAGCCCGACGGCCAGCACGGCCGGCAGCCAGACGGGCAGCTGGTGCACCCAGAGCAGCAGCGTGGCGCTGCGCCGCTCCACCTCCTGCCTGGCCGGGGACGCCTGCGGGCTGAACAGCGTGTCGCCGGGGGGCAGCGGTCGCGGCTTGCGGGCCCGCCGGCCGGCTGGCCCGCCGGTCTGGCCAGGGGGCGGCTGACGGGCTCGGTGAATGCTCACGCGTGCGGTCCTTCCCCGGTGGTATGACCTGGCGCCCTCATGGGCGGCGACCTGGCGCCGTTAACTGGTTGCGTCGGGCGGGATCCCCGACCACGATAGCCGGACCAAGCCAGCACCGATCACCGCTAAGCTGGCATCCGCCGCTCGGCAGCGCCGCGGGGAGCGCCGGGCGCGCCTTGAACAGCCGTGACCGGCGGATCCGCCGGACAGCCCACACGCCCTGGGGACATCTGATGGCTCGTCGCAACGACCGCATGGAGACCGTAGTCAGCCTCTGCAAGCGGCGGGGGTTCGTCTACCCGTCCAGCGAGATCTACGGCGGACTGCGCGCGTCCTGGGACTACGGCCCGCTCGGCGTAGAGATCAAGAACAACATCAAGCGACAGTGGTGGAAGTCGATGATCACCGAGCGGGACGACATCGTCGGCCTGGACTCCAGTGTGATCCTGGCCCGCGAAGTGTGGCAGGCCAGCGGGCACGTCACCGAGTTCGTCGATCCGCTGACTGAGTGCCAGTCCTGCCACAAGCGGTTCCGCGCCGACCACCTGATCGAGGCCTACGCCGAGAAGCACGACGGCGAGGAGCCGGCCGGCGGACTGGCCGACCTGGCCTGCCCCAGCTGCGGTACCAGGGGCGCCTTCACCGAGCCGAAGATGTTCAATGGCTTGCTGCGGACCTTCCTCGGTCCGGTCGAGGATGAGAGCGGACTGGCCTACCTGCGGCCGGAGACCGCGCAGGGCATCTTCATCAACTTCAAGAACGTGCAGCAGACCTCGCGAAAGAAGGTGCCGTTTGGCATCGGCCAGATCGGGAAGTCGTTCCGCAACGAGATCACCCCTGGCAACTTCATCTTCCGCACCCGCGAGTTCGAGCAGATGGAGATGGAGTTCTTCGTCATGCCTGGCACCGACGAGGAGTGGCACGAGCGATGGATCGCGACAAGGCTGGCCTGGTACCTCGACCTCGGCCTTGATCCGGACAACATCCGCCAGTACGAGCATCCGAAGGAGAAGCTCTCGCACTACTCCAAGCGCACTGTGGACCTGGAGTACCGGTTCTGCTTCCCCGGCAGCGAGTGGGGCGAGCTCGAGGGCATCGCCAACCGCACCGACTTCGACCTGTCAACGCACGCGAAGGCCTCCGGCGAGGACCTGTCCTACCTGGACGCGGAATCGAACGAGCGGTACGTGCCCTACGTGATCGAGCCGGCCGCCGGCGTGGACAGGTCCGTGCTCGCGTTCCTGCTCGACGCCTACGCCGAGGACGAGGCGCCGGACGCCAAGGGCGTGCTCGAGAAGCGGACGGTCATGCGGCTCGACCACCGGCTCGCCCCGGTGAAGGTCGCCGTGCTGCCGCTGTCGCGGAACGCCGACCTGTCGCCCAAGGCCCGCGACGTCGCGGCCGCCGTCCGCAAGCACTGGAACGCGGACTTCGACGACGCGGGCGCGATCGGCCGCCGTTACCGCCGCCAGGATGAGATCGGCACCCCGTACTGCGTCACGGTGGACTTCGACAGCCTCTCCGACCACGCGGTGACGGTCCGCGAGCGGGACTCGATGAAGCAGGACAGGATCGGCATCGACGGCCTGGTCGGCTACCTGTCAGAACGGCTCGCGGGCTGCTAGGGTTCGAGCGCGACGAGGTCTGGCTGGCCACCGGTGCTGTGGCTTGTGTGGGGGCAGAAGACCTGCGCCTACGTCCTGTCGCAGCAGCCGGGAGCGTGCCCCGTAGCGGGTGCAGCGAACTCACGCATCCGCGCAGTGACCACTTTCATGTCCTCCCTGGCCAGCGGATACGCGACGATGCCGAAGACGAGAACGGCGCAACCGGCTGCTACCACGGCCACGCCGGCAGCCAGCAGCTTGCCGGTCGCGGGTGCCGCCAGAGTGATGGCCAGGCCGACCACGGCCGCGACGGCTCCGGCGGTCAGGCCGGCTAGTGCCGTGCGTCCCACCCCGCGCACGGCGGCCTCGCCGCGAATCCGGCGGGTGACCAGGACAAGGGGGACGGCCACGACGGTCTGGCCGATCGTGTTGCCCAGCGCGAGAGCCGCCACCACCAGGTGCGCCGGGGCGAACTCGGCCAGCAGCACGTCCGCCGCGATCACCATCATCCAGCTTCCGCCCAGGGCAACCGCCGCCACCCTCAGGCGCCCCACGGCGAGCATCACTCGCGAGATATTGGCGATCACCGCCATAGCGGCAATGCCCGGGGCGAACAAGGCAAACCCCTGGATAAGCTCCGGCACCTGGCCGGGCTGCCTGGCGAGGACATGCGCAGCGGGCACGGCGACAGCCGCGATCATGGCCGATCCTAGCCAGGACATCAGCAAGACCGCGCGGGTGGATCCCGCGCAGGTCCGGTCGAAAACCCCGCCGTCACGCGCGGACAGGACCGGGAACGTGCTGGTAACGATCGATGTGGCAAGCACGGCGAAGACCGCGCTGCAGACCAGCCATGCGTAGTTGAAGAGCACGAGCGCCCCTGTTTCGCCGCGCCCGTTGGCCAGTTCGATGATGACCACTGACGATAGGTCCGTGGCCAGAAACTCGATGACGCCCACGATCACCAGGCCGCCGGCCCGCCGCGCGATTTCGGTGGGAAGCCGCAGACATGGCCGGATCTTGAGGCGCAGCCGCCGCGTCGGCACCGCGACCACGAGCACGAGCGTGGCGATGCTCACAGTTGTGCAAATCGATAGGACAAGCTCGGCCGCAACCGGCGTCCTTGCAAAGGACGACCCTTTGTCCAGTATTGCGAAAACGATGTAGGAAGAGATCAGAACGAGGTTGACGATCACTGGTGCAAGCGCGGGCCCGGCGAACCGGCGGAACGCCTGCAGCAGCCCGATCAGCACGACCGAGAGCCCGTAGAGCAGGACCTGAGGGGCGAAAACCTCGATCATGCTGGTCGTCGTGTGGACCATATCGGCGTGAGCACAATGGGCGTTGGCATTGGCAGGATTGAGCAGCGAGGCGATCGGCCCGGCGACTCCGACGATGATCAAGGTGATGGGCAGCATGATGACGACAGCCCAGGTCAGCAAGGCCGACAAGATCTGGCCGAGGCGCTCCTTGTCGGCCGGGTCGTAGGCCGCGCGCTCGGCCAGGCGAGTCAGCACCGGGACCATCGCACACGTGAGCGCGCCGCCCAGGGCCAGCTCGGGCGATGAGGTTTGGTACCTGATACGCGGTGAGATAAGCCGTGCCCAGGCACCCCGCGCCGATGCTTTGCGAGAACACGAGGGTGCGGACGAGGCCCAGCAGCCGGGATAGCACTGTGAGGCTGGCGATGAGTGCCGCGCCACGGGCGATACCGCCGAGGGTCCTTTGCGATGAATCCGATTCCATCGGATCTGCAAAATTGGCCCCGCTGGATTGCACGTTCAACTCCTACTGCTTGCGCCGGGCCGTGAACTTATGGGCGGCACTGATCATCAAAACCCGGGGCACCCGTGCGAGAGGCTCGTTCCCGAACGAATACCAATAATCCCGAATGTGTCGGGCAGTGGCTCACCTTAGCACCCGGATGGCGCTGCATACTCAGACGCGATCAGGCGCCGGCAGTTGCTTCCGGTCGTCACTCACTTCGCACGCGGGAAGCCGCGGAAGATCTCCGCCGCCGCCTGATGAAGTCCGCTTGGCAGTCCGGCGCTGGCCATCGAGGCGGCGATCTGCTCCATCTCCGCTGTCCATCGCCAGCCCTTGGCGGCCGCGGACCTCGCGGCGCCCGCGTGCCGGCCCTCAAGGCCTGGCTGGGAGAGTTTCCACTCGGCGAGCAGGACGTCGCCGACGCCCTCGGCCTCGGCGAGCGCCCGCGCAGCGAGCAGCAGCGCGGCCGAGCCCTTGGTCCACGCCGCGTAGGCCATCTTGACCGCGGAAGCGGCGTAGGGGTCGCCAGCCACCACCCGCGCGTCGAGCGGCGTGCCGGCGAACAGCGCGCTGACCTTGCCGGCGGCGGGTCCGGACAGGTACAGCCTGGTGCTGCCGGGCTCCGCGGGCGGCGGCCCGATGATCCCGCCGTCCACGTAGGTGGCGCCACCCGACTCCACGATGGCGGCCACCTCCTGCGCGGTGGTCGGCGCGATCGCATTGGCATCGATATACAGCCCGCCGAACCCGCGCGCAACGGTGGCGACGTCGATCGCCGCATGCGGCGGGCAGACGGTCAGCAGGACCCCGGCTCGACCGGCCATGGCCGCGATCGTGCCGACGTCGGTGAGCCCGGCTTCGGCAGCCCGCGCGGCAGTCGCAGGGCTGCGGCGCTCGGCGGCCCAGAGCACCTCGAAGCCGCGCTCGGTCAGGCACCGCCCGACGGCGGCACCCATCTCGCCGGGGTGCAGCAGTCCGATGATGGCAGGCTCGGTCATTCCGCCTCCGTTCGGCGCCGCGCCGGGCGGTGCCCTGGTGCGAGTCTGGCACCGGTGTCGGCCGGCGTACTACCAGGCCGCCGTGGTCGCCGCGAAGGCGACATAGGGTCTGGGGACTCGCACCGTCGCCAGGACCGTTCCCGTGGACGTGGACCTCACGACCGCCTCGGCGGTATCGCAGCAGCGACCCGGCACGATCTGCAGCGCAACGTAATAGGGCGGTACCCGGCCTGGCTGGCCGGCCTGGTGCGCGGCGCTGCCCGGTGATGCGTCGCGGCCGACAAAGCCGCTATCCCGGTCGCCACCGCGAGCACGCACGCGGCGGCGGCAGTCGGCGCCAGCCACTGCCTGACCCGGTGGGCCCTGAGGGCTGCCACGGCCGGTCCGGGGAACTGGTCGCCGGGACTCGCCAGGGCAGTGTCGGCCAGGGCAGTGTCGGCCAGGGCAGTGTCGGCGCTCGGGGAGCCGCCACAGCGCCTTGATCACCTCGCGCCGTTCCTCCGAAAGCAGCGTGACGGCCTCGGCCGAGCTCGCGTTCGGCACGCCTGCCTCGATCTGGGCGGCCGGCACTGACCGTCCGCCGCGCAGCGCGGACCGGCAGCCGTTCAGCACCGATGTCCGGACATAGGCCAGCGCCTTACGCTGGTCCGCCAGCTAGGGCCAGTGCCGGTACAGACCGCAGAACGCATCTTGGACCACGTCCTCGGCGGCGGCGCGGCTGCCCAGCATGATGTGCGCCATCCTGGTCATGCCGACCGCGTGGTCGCGGTAGAGCGCGGTCACTGCCTCGGCCGGATCGGCCCGGTCCGGCTCGGGCGGACTGACGCTTCCGCCGGCCGGCGGTGCGGCCGCCCGCCCCGGAGTGAAGGTCCGTGCGGATAAGACTCCGGGCCGCGCGATCTGTTGCACGCTGGTTCCGGCGATCCTGGGTAGCCGACCGCGCCTGGCCCGCCTCTTACCAAGCCGCTCCGGAGAAGGAGACCCGGTCGGCCGTGACCCCGCGGCCCGCCTACCAGGCGACGGTGACGGTCCTGGCCGGCAGCGGTACCGGCACGCCGTGACCATCGGCCCTGACCACCGCGGTGAGGTAGTGCTGAGTTCGGCCGAGGCGCAGGCGCCCGATGATGACGACCTGACCGCCCGCGTCCGACCACAGCACGGTCATTGAGGTCGTCGAGCCGCCGCGCAGCTGCCACAGCAGCCGCCCCGTCGCGGCCGAGTACCGGTACAGGTAGGCCACGTACGGGCCCCTGGGCCCGCCCGGCCCGTTGCCTGCCATGGCCGACCGCAGCACCACCGAGCCGTCCGGGGCGATGATCGTGCCGGTCCATGTCACCGGGTAATGCCGGTTGTGCGTGCGGAGAATGACCCGGCTGACCGCCTGGACCGAGGCCCCGGCCTTCTCGGTGTCGAGCAGCGCGACGCAGTCCTCGCAGTGGGCCAGCGTCACGTCGAGCGCCAGGTACCTGCCGTTGGCCTCCCAGGACGGCGACGACGCCCTGGGATCGAAGACGCAGCACCTGGTCACCGGCCCCGGCGGGAGCACCGGCCAGGCGTGCTTGAGCCTTCCGCTGGCGAGTTCGTAGACGCGCAGCCCGGCAACGTCGGCGATGGAACCGGTGTAGGCGTACGCCAGCAGCGACCCGTCCGGCGACAGCGCGATGCCGTCGCCATAGGTCCATGGCAGTGCTGGGACGTGCAACCTGGTCAGGCTCGTCGTGCCCGAGCCGATGCGGAGCTCGTAGAGGGTGGCCTGCGCGTGCTGCTGGAAGGGCTTGACCAGCCGCTCGGCGGCGAGCACGAACGTGCGGCCGTCCGGCGAGCCGGCGACCGCCGCGAATGCGTTATCCGGCGCGGGCGGCACGACGACCGCGAGCTGCGCGCCGGTCGTCGTGCGCGCGACGACGGCCTCGGTGCGCTGGATGGCGCGCGGTCCCGCGCTTCCGACGGCGGTGAGCGCCACATAGTACGGCGGCGGAATCGCCAGCACACGACCGCGGTCCGCCTCGGCCCCAGGCCCGCCGGCTCCGCCTCCGGCCGCCGGCAGCACGGTCGCAACCACGACCGCGGCCACCGCGGCACCGGCCGCGAGCGGCGCGAGCACTGCCATCGCCGTCCGGCTCGGCACCGGGAGCGGGACGGCGAAGCGCCGTCTGGGCAGCCGGAGCGGCGGCAGGTAGTCCTCGGGCACGGTCGCCGCCGCAGCCCGCGTCGCGGCCGTGAGCCGGTCCTGCACTGATGTCATGGGGCTTCCCTGAGCAGCTGGCCGAGCGACGACAGCGCCCGGGAGGTGGTGGACTTGACCGTGCCCTGGCTGACGGCCATGGCGGCCGCGATATCGGGCTCGGACATGCCGAGGTAGAACCGCAGCACCAGCGCCTCGCGCTGGCGGGCGGGCAGCCTGCGGAGCGCGGCGAGCACCTCGCGGTGCTCCTCGGCCACCAGCACGTCCTCCTCGGGCGAGGCGGCGTCGACAGCCGTCAAGGAGATCCCCCGGCGCTCGGATCTCGCCCTGGCGCGCAGCTCGCTGCGGCAGCCGTTGAGCACGGACGAGCGGGCGTACCCGAGCGCCTTGCCGGGGTCGTCGAGCAGGCGCCAGCGGCGATACAGCCCGCAGAACGCCTCCTGCACCACGTCCTCGGCGGACCGCAGGTCCCCGAGCATGACCACGGCGAGCCTGAGCAGGCCCATCGCGTGCGCTTCGTACAGGGCCGTCACTGCCGCGGCGGCGTCTCCGCGCGGCGCACGGTGGTCGGCCGGGATCGCCGCATCGAGGCTCACACTAAGGAGACGCCGGCCGCGCCTGCCAGTTGCCTGCGCAGCCGCAATAAATCTCCGCCGCCGCCCGGTCGAAGCCGTAGGGGAGCCCGGCGGCACGGGCAGGCTGCGCTCAAGATGTTCGCGGATCTGGCCGAGAACCCGCTGTGCGCGGTGATCGGCGCCCGCAGGCTCGGTAGAGTCATCCTGAGGGCCGAAACGGCCGCGATCACGACCGCCGCTGGGCGCCCAGGCTGCGCCGGGCCCGCGGAATCTCAAGGGGAGCGTGCAGTGCCGAAGCTTGTCTATGACTTCATCGAGGGCAACAAGGACATGAAGGACCTGCTCGGCGGCAAGGGCGCCAACCTCGCCGAGATGTCGAACCTTGGCCTGCCCGTTCCGCCTGGCTTCATCATCAGCACCGACGCCTGCCGCCATTACCTGAACAACGGCGTGGTGCCCGAATCCCTGGGCGCCGAGGTCAGCGAGCACCTGGCCAGGCTAGAGCAGGCGATGGGCCGCAGCCTCGGCGACCATGACGACCCGCTGCTGGTCAGCGTGCGCTCCGGCGCCAAGTTCTCGATGCCGGGGATGATGGAGACGGTGCTGAACATCGGCCTGTCCGACGCGTCGGTCCACGGCCTGGCCAAGCAGGCGGGCAACGAGCGCTTCGCCTGGGACTCCTACCGTCGGCTGATCCAGATGTTCGGCAAGACCGTGCTCGGCATCGAGGGCCACGAGTTCGAGCAGGCCATCGACGAGGCCAAGAAGGCCAAGGGCATCACCAGCGACCTTGAGCTCGACGCCGACGACCTGCGTGCGCTCGTGGACACGTACAAGCAGATCGTGATCGGGCAGACCGGCAGGGAGTTCCCGCAGGAGCCGCGCGAACAGCTCGACATGGCGGTCAACGCGGTCTTCGACTCGTGGAACGCCGACCGCGCGATCTTGTACCGGCGCCAGGAGCGGATCCCCTCCGACCTCGGCACCGCGGTCAACATCGTCGCGATGGTCTTCGGCAACCTCGGCCTCGACTCGGGCACCGGCGTGGCATTCACCAGGGACCCTGGCAGCGGCCAGCAGGGCGTCTACGGCGACTACCTGCAGAACGCCCAGGGCGAGGACGTGGTGGCCGGCATCCGCAACACCGTGCCGCTGCAGGACCTGGAGAAGATCGACCCGAAGTCCTACGCCGAGCTGATGCAGATCATGGCCACGCTGGAGAACCACTACCGCGACCTGTGCGACATCGAGTTCACGATCGAGCGCGGGAAGTTGTGGATGCTGCAGACGCGGGTGGGCAAGCGGACCGCGGGCGCTGCCTTCCGCATCGCCATCCAGCTCGTCGACCAGGGCCTGATCGACATGGACGAGGCGCTGCGCAGGGTGGAGGGCGCGCAGCTCGCCCAGCTGATGTTCCCCAGGTTCGGCGCCAGCGGCAGCGCCACGACGATCACCAAGGCGGTCAGCGCGTCGCCCGGCGCGGCGGTCGGCAAGGCGGTGTTCGACTCGGCCACCGCGGTGCAGTGGGCGGACCGCGGCGAGCACGTGATCCTGGTGCGGCGCGAGACCAATCCCGACGACCTGCACGGCATGATCGCCGCCAAGGGCATCCTGACCAGCCGCGGCGGCAAGACCAGCCACGCCGCCGTGGTCGCCCGCGGCATGGGCAAGACATGCGTGTGCGGCGCCGATCAGCTTGAGGTGGACCCCGCGGCTCGGCAGTTCACCGCGCCGGGCGGCATCACCGTGCGCGAGGGCGACGTGATCTCGATCGACGGCACCTCGGGCGCCGTCTACCTGGGCGAGGTGCCCGTGGTCGCCTCGCCGGTGGTTGAGTACTTCGAGGGCAACCTCGACCCGCAGTCGGACGAGCTGGTCGGCGCCGTGCACCTGATCATGAGCCACGCGGACAAGCGGCGCAGGCTCGGCGTCCGGGCCAACTCCGACACCGGGGAGGACTCGGCCCGCGCGGTCAGGTTCGGCGCGCAGGGCATCGGCCTGACCCGCACCGAGCATATGTTCCTCGGCGAGCGCCGGCAGCTCGTCGAGCGGCTGATCCTGGCCGACACCGACGCCGAGCGCGAGGCCGCGCTCGGCGAGCTCGAGCCGCTCCAGCGCGGTGACTTCGTGGAGATCCTGGAGGCCATGGACGGGCTGCCGGTGACGATCAGGCTGCTCGACCCGCCGCTGCACGAGTTCCTGCCCGACCTCACCGAGCTGTCGGTCAAGGTCGCGCTGGCCGGGGACGCCGCCACCGCCAAGGACCGCAAGCTGCTCGATGAGGTGCGCAGGCTGCACGAGCAGAACCCGATGCTCGGCCTGCGCGGGGTCCGGCTCGGCCTGGTCATCCCCGGCCTGTACGCGATGCAGGTACGCGCGATCGCGCACGCCGCCGCCGATCGGATGAAGGCCGGCGGCAGCCCGCACGCGGAGATCATGATCCCGCTGGTCGGCGCCGTCCAGGAGCTCGAGATAGCGCGCGAGGAGACCGAGAAGGTGCTCGCCGAGGTGGCGCAGGAGACCGGGGTGCGCGGCCACACCCTGATCGGCACCATGATCGAGGTGCCGCGGGCCGCGCTGACCGCCGGGCAGATCGCACAGGCCGCCGAGTTCTTCTCGTTCGGCACCAACGACCTCACCCAGATGGGCTGGGGCTTCTCGCGTGACGACGTCGAGGGCGCGTTCTTCGGCCGCTACATCGAGATGGGCATCTTCGGCGTCTCGCCGTTCGAGACCATCGACGCCGATGGTATCGGCAGGATGGTCAAGATCGCGGTCGCCGAGGGCCGGGCCACCAGGCCGGACCTGAAGATCGGCGTCTGCGGCGAGCACGGCGGCGACCCGGAGTCCGTGCGCTTCTTCCACGGCGCGGGACTCGACTACGTCTCATGCTCGCCGTTCCGGGTGCCGGTGGCCAGGCTGGAGGCCGGCCGCGCCGTCGTGCTCGAGGAGACCGGGGGCAGCGACAGCCGGTGACGGCCGGCTACGACGGGCACGCCACGGCCAGGTTCGCCACCGAGCCTGCCAAGAGCGCGCAGAGCCCCGGGCGCGGACCGTTCCTGCGGGACCGCGCCCGGGTGCTGCATAGCTCGGCCCTGCGCAGGCTGGCCGCCAAGACCCAGGTGGTCGAGGTGGGCCAGGCCGACTTTCCGCGCACCAGGCTGACCCACTCGCTGGAGTGCGCCCAGATCGGCAGGGAGCTCGGGGCTGCGCTCGGCTGCGATCCCGACCTGGTCGACGCGGCCTGCCTGGCGCACGATCTCGGGCACCCGCCGTTCGGACACAACGGCGAGCACGCGCTGGCCGTGCTCGCCGCGGGCTGCGGCGGGTTCGAGGGGAACGCGCAGAGCCTGCGCCTGCTCACCAGGCTGGAGGCCAAGGTGCCAGGCGCCGGGCTGAACCTGACCAGGGCCACCCTGGACGCCACGTTGAAGTACCCGTGGCCGGCCGCGCAGGCCCCGCCGCGGGCCGGGGCGAAATTCGGCTGCTACGACGACGACGCGCCGGTATTCGGCTGGATCAGGGACGGCGCGCCAGCCGGGCGGCCGTGCCTGGAGGCTCAGGTGATGGACTGGGCCGACGACGTCGCCTACTCGGTACACGACCTCGAGGACGGGCTGCACGGCGGGCTGATCACGCTCGCCGGGCTGCGCGACCCTGCGCAGCGCGGCGAGATCGCCGAGCTGACCGCGGCCGAGTACTGCGAGCCGGGCTCGGTCAGCGTCGCCGAGCTTGGCGAGACCTTCGACCGGCTGCTCGCGCTTGACTTCTGGCCGGAGCGGTTCGACGGCGAGCCTTGCACGGTCATCGCGGTGAAGAACCTGACCAGCGAGCTGATCGGCCGGTTCTGCGGCGCGGCGCAGCGAGCCACCCTGGCGGCCGCGAGCCCGCCTTTGACCCGTTATGCCGCCGATCTTGACGTTCCCCGGCAGCAGCGGATGGAGTGCGCACTGCTCAAGGGAGTGACCGCCCGTTACGTGATGGGGCGCCGTGGCGCGGCGGCGTCGCAGGCCAGAGAACGGGAGGTGCTGACCGAGCTGGCGGAGGCGCTGGCCGACGGTGCGCCTGGCTCGCTCGACCCGATGTTCCGCCACGAGTACGAGTCGGCGGCCACCGAGGCGGCCAGCCTCCGCGTGATCATCGACCAGGTCGCCTCCCTCACCGATACCTCGGCCCTGGCCTGGCACGCCCGCTTGTGCGGGGCCGGGTAAGGGCGCCGCTAGCTGCCCAGGGCGGTGAGCGGGTCCCTGCCCGACTTGACCAGGGTCAGGATCTCGCCGAGCCCGTCGAGCGACCAGCCGTCCTGCGCCACGTCGAGCGACACCCGCGCGCCGGCCACGTGCAGCGAGTCGATGTGCAGCGGCAGGAACCTGGCCGGGATCGCCGGGTCGCACCACAGCGTGCCGACCGGCACCGACGGGTCGAACCGCAGCAGCGTGCGCAGCAGGTGGAACGGGGCGGCCGAGGCCCACGCCTGCGGTGAGCACGAGGTCGGGTAGGGGACCGGCGCGGCGAACTCGTCCCTGCCGAAGCCGCAGAACAGCTCGGGCAGCCGGCCACCGAAGTACTCGGCGGCCTCCAGGATGCCGATCGCCACCTGCTGCGCCTCGCGGACGAACCCGTAGCGCATCAGGCCGGCCGCGCAGATCGCGTTGTCGTGCGGCCAGACCGACCCGTTGTGGTAGCTCATCGGGTTGTATCCGCCGCAGGAAGAGCCGAGCGTCCTGATCCCGAAGCCGGAGAACATGTCGGGCCCGGTCAGGTGCCTGGCCACGGCCGCCGCCTTGCCCGCGTCCACGATTCCGGTCCACAGGCAGTGGCCCATGTTGGAGGCCAGCGAGTCGATCTGGCGCTTGGCGCCGTCCAGGCCGAGCGCGAAGTACCCCTTGTCCGGCATCCAGAACGCCCGGTTGAACTCGTCCTTCAGGTCCTGGGCCTTGGCGGCCCAGAACGCCGCGCCGTCGTGGTCGTCCCGCTCGGTGCAAAAGTGCGACTTGGCCAGGTAGGCCGCATAGACGTAGCCCTGCACCTCGGCCAGCGCGATCGGCGGCTCGGCGATCCGGCCGTCGGCGTAGGTGACGCCGTCGAAGGAGTCCTTCCAGCCCTGGTTCGCCAGGCCGAGCTCGGTGCTCCGCTCGTACTCGACGAAGCCGTCGCCGTCCCGGTCGCCGTGGCTGACGATCCACTCGAGCGCCCGGTCGGCGTGCGGCAGCAGCTCGTCGACGACCCTGCGCTCGAGGCCCCACCGGCGCAGCTCGCCGAGCAGCATCACGAACAGCGGGGTGGCGTCGATCGACCCGTAGTAGACGCTGCCGCCGCCCAGCCACAGCGACGCTTGCATGCCGAACCGCATCTCGTGCAGGATCTTGCCCGGCTCTTCCTCGGTCGCCGGGGAGGTCGTAGCGCCCTGCAGGCTGGCCAGGGTGCGCAGCGTGCCGAGGGCGAGCGAGGGGTCAAGCGGCAGGACCATCCACGAGGTGAGCAGCGAGTCCCGGCCGAAGATGGTCATGAACCATGGCGCGCCCGCCGCGATCACGGCTCGGTCGGTATGCTCGGGGTCGAAGATCCGCAGGCTGCCCAGGTCCTCGGTGCTGGCGGCGAACACCGCGGCAAGCCGCGGGTCGGAGGCGCGCACCAGCGGGCTCTGCCGCCGCCAGTCGGCGAGCCGCTGCTCGGGCCCGGCCGGGCGGTAGCCGTTGGCATGCGCGTGCGAAGACCGGTAGTCGATCAGGTCGCGGCCGTTCAGCGTCGGCGTGACGTGCAGCGACGCGCTCCACATGCCGTGCGGCGGCACCACCGCGTGCCAGGTCATGGACGTGGCCGAGACCTCGAGCTCGGCGTCGGCGCGCCGGGTGCCGGTGACCGTCGCGCCGCGCAGGTGCGAGCCGAACTCGCGGTTCAGCCTGATCGCGTCGTCGTCGGCGTCCACGGTCAGACCGTCGGGGTCGGCGCCGTCGCCGTGCGTCCTGCCCTCCTTCACCTCGAACACGTCGGCGAAGTCGCCCGACACGCCGAGCCGCAGGCTGACCGGGAGCGGCTCGGTGCTCATGTTCCGTAGCGCGATCTCCTCGGTCATGCCGTCGCCCAGCTCGCGGCGCCTGGTGACCAGCAGGGTGCTGTCCGCCAGGCCGGGCAGCGGCGGCATCCGGCCGATGAAGGTGCAGGCGAACGGCTCGCGCGACTGCGGTGCGAGCGGCTCGGGCTGGTGCCCGTTGATGCTCAGCTCCAGGCGGCTGATCAGCCTGGTGTCCCTGACGAACAGGCCCTGGGCGCCGCCCGGCCTGATGTCGCCCGACGCCTCGCAGATGCAGAACGTGGTGCCCTCGAGCAGCGTGACCAGGCCGCCCGGCGTCCCCACCGCGGTCATGTGAGCACCGTCGTACGTCCACACCTGACCCTGGCCCATCTGGCGCCTCCGTGCCGGATATCGACTGCGCCGGATATCGGCTGCACTGCGTAGTTCACTCATCGCTACCCGCAGCACGACTTCGGCACACCAGCCTCGCGCGGATACGCTCGGAGCGGGGCTGCCGTGACGCTAGGAGGCACAGTGACGACCGTTGGCGTGCTCGCATTGCAGGGCGACGTCGCCGAGCACCTGCGCGCGATCACCGCCTGCGGTGCACGGCCGCTCCCGGTCCGCCGCCCGTCCGAGCTCGACGAGGCCGACGGCCTCATCATCCCCGGTGGCGAGTCCACCACGATCTGGAAGCTCGCCACGATCTTTGACCTGGCCGGGCCGCTGCGCAAGCGAATCGCCGACGGGATGCCGGTGTTCGGCTCCTGCGCCGGGATGATCCTGCTCGCCAGCCGGATCATGGACCCGGCCAGCGAGCAGGAGAGCTTCGGCGCGATCGACATGACCGTGCACCGCAACGCCTTCGGCCGGCAGGTGCAGTCGTTCGAGAGCAACCTCGTGATCGCCGGCCTGGACGGCCCGGCGTTCCGTGCCGTGTTCATCCGCGCGCCTTGGGTGGAGGAGGCCGGCCCCGGCGTCGAGATTCTGGCGACCGAGCCGCGCACGGGTAGGATCGTCGCCGTCCGCCAGGGTCCGGCGCTCGCCACGGCATTCCATCCCGAGCTGGCCCGGGACAACCGCGTGCACGCTGCGTTTATCGACATATTGAGGGAAAACTGATGAGCGGCCACTCCAAATGGGCCACCACGAAACACAAGAAGGCGGTCGTCGATGCCCGGCGAGGCAAGCTCTTCGCCAAGCTGATCAAGAACATCGAGGTGGCGGCGCGCAGCGGTGGCGCGGACGTGAACGCCAACCCGACCCTGTACGACGCCGTGCAGAAGGCCAAGCGCAGCTCGGTGCCGAACGACAACATCGACCGTGCCGTCCGGCGCGGCGCCGGACTTGAGGCGGGCGGTGCCGCGTACGAACACGTCACCTACGAGGGGTACGCGCCGGGAGGGGTGGCGCTGCTCGTTGAGTGCCTGACCGACAACAGGAACCGCGCGGCCTCCGAGGTCAGGGTCGCGCTGACCCGCAACGGCGGCTCGATGGCCGACGCGGGCTCGGTGTCGTACCTGTTCAGCCGCAAGGGCGTGGTGATCG
>Ga0335077_10005699_pt1 | contig 15302 bp, 10 predicted proteins | sample Lox_Sample_31_FD_207151 | JGI IMG/M metagenome (GOLD analysis project Ga0335077, IMG submission 207151) | Soil microbial communities from Loxahatchee National Wildlife Refuge, Florida, United States - Lox_Sample_3.1 | ecosystem: Environmental > Terrestrial > Soil > Wetlands | place: USA... | reverse complement strand
CGGCAATCCCAGATGATCAATTTGATTTTCTGCGATCACATATGACGGCATATGTGCAGCATAGGATAGTGCCCGCACAGCACGTCGCTGGGCTTCCAACTGGAAATCTGCCATCACAGAGTACTGCGCTGCTTGCGACGTGATGATGGCGACCGGCGGAAGCTGAGGGTCCCGCAGATGCTCATGCAGAGACGGTACGAATCTGCCGAATGCGCGCAACAGCGAGGCTTCGGGTTTCTCCGTGTAGTCCGTTCTGACTGCCCCGATCGGAGTCTCATTGCTTTCGGTCATGTCGGAGTTCGTATTCCAGAGCCATTCGATCGCGCCCGATCCTTGAATGAATGATGTCGCAATTTTTCGCTCCAGGAGTGCGGCCTCGTTTTCCGGCGTCCGTCGAGCGATCTCATCAAGATTCAACTCACGCTGCAGTCCGGTCTCCTGGACGAGCATCGCTTTCCCCGGCTGTTTCGCTGCGAGCGAATCCCATAGGATGTAATCGTTTTGCCACCAAGAGTGATTGGTTGTGAAATCCACCGAGTCACCCCAGTAAGCAGGCGACAGTCGATCCTGGATTCCTCCTTCGTCCTGTCCCACGGTGACGAGTTGCTGAGAACCAGTGGCGCGGATTGTCTCACGCATGGATGCTGCCCATTTCGCAAACGATTCCTGGCCGAAAAGGAAATAATCATGAAGCCTCAGCGAATTAGTCCCGACATACATGCCTCGCGCTGAAAACTCATTTTCGCTGGGCAGGGAAATCGTTCCGGCAACCGAGTCTGAAGGGACATTCCACAGAACAGCAAGCCTGGCGCGGTCCGGGTATCGTGCATTCAGCCATTGGTTCCAAGCCGCGAGTTCAATTGGATCCCCATTTGGACGCATGGTCCATAAATGTTGCGAAAAGCTGGGCTCGTTAATAAGGTCCCACGCCAGATAAGGGACATCATGGAAGCGTGCTGCAACCGCGGAAATCAGTGTCTGCTGCCTGCGCACGGCAGCTGGATCAAGAAACGCATTCGTGCCCCCCAGCACATCGGGCAGGAATGCAAAGAAATTGAACTGCACCGGGAGCCCGTACTTGCGAGCGGTCATTAAATAGGCTTCGAGAGTCCGGAGTGCGCGTTCATAGGGTTGACCATTTTCATCGCAAAACTTGTCCCACCCCGTCCACCATCCGGTACGGATCATGTTCAAACCCGCATCGTGAATCTGCGAGAAATCCTGGTTCCAGACGTAAACGTTCGGATGCTCAAAGAAGAGCCGCTGCACCTCGCTCGACATATACGTCGTGCCAATGACCGCCAGAGAGCGTCCGTCAATTTCGAAATAATCACGATTCACGCTCAGGCGTGGCCCTGAACGAAGATAGGCTTCATCGCGGATCCAGAACCCGGAGTGGTATACCGCTCGCACTCGGTCCCCTTCTAACAGTTGCGCCTCGATGACATAAAGCCCCTTGCCCTGCGGAGCCGAAATCAAAACCGGACTGGCTGTAGGTAGCGCAGCTGTAACAGTCGCACGGTTCTCAGCGTCGGAATCCGGAAAGTACGTGATCTTCACGGAGAGCCCGGAAACAGGGTGTGCCGCATTCCAGGTAACCTGAAGCTCGACCGGTTCGCCCTGCGCGTAGAGCGGGAGCAGGGGACGAATGCTGAATTCCTCCGCGCCTTGTAACGCGCGTTCTGCCAGCGATCGCACCAGCGTTGCATTGTCGAAGAACTCCCTCGACAGCTCGGCGCTCACAAAAATCCATCGTCCACCATCAAATCCATTCCTGTCATGATCCACTTGGATTGCGGGCGCCGACAACTTCCGCCCATCCTTGATGCCCCATGCCAGCGCGGCGAGGCGCGCGTCCAGCGAACCAGCCGAGCCGCCCCGCTGGTAAAGGTCCACAGCACTGAGCCGGACGACCGGGCTGAATCCTCGCTTCCAAGTAAATGCCGTAATTTGCAAGGGAACTTCAGGATTCCCTTGGAATTGCAGCTCGTCAGACCCAGGTGTTTCCTGGTATTGATCAATCATCAGCGGACGAATGAAGCGGACGCTGTAATCGCGCAGATGCCAGCCTTGCCCATCCCGGTACGCCGCACGCGTGAAGGGCCTCCCCCCCAAGACCAGTAGGTTTCCACCGCGATCGAGGAACTTCTTGATAGCGGGCCAACTCTCCTCGGGAAACGCAGAACCATGCGGAAGGACAAGGAGCGAGGAATCTGCTGCAGAGAGTGCATCGTGCAGCTGATCCGCTCGAACGACTGCTGCCGTCGGAAATAGCGCCGCTAATTGTTGTGTTGTCGGCGCAGCCGAGTCGGCAGCGGGAAATCCGTGTTCGCTGAAAACGATCACGTGACGATTCTGCGCCAGAACTGCAGACCGCGTGGCGACAATGAGAAGTATTAGCGTCGCCGGCAGAATTGTTCTAAGCATAGCCAGCACCTGCGAGAGATGATGATTGCTGGAAACGAACGAGTCTCCGGCAATGTGCAAATATTGTCAAGCTACAGAATCGATTTTGTAGAGGGTGCACGCAACAAAAAGTCCGCAAAATCCCACGACGCCGATGTATGATGGCGGCGTTCATTGATTCCTAACCCCTTGAAGGGTGGAAAAGAACTCATGGCAATTTCATCGACCAGTGGCAGCCCGGCAGTGACGGCTTCGGATTCAGGACAGAACTACCGACCCGCACTAGCTGTTCTTACTACGCTTTTCTTCGTTTGGGGGTCGCTCACATCGCTGAACGATGTGCTGATTCCGTTTGTGCAGAACGTCTTCCACGTCAAGCTTGCGCCCAGCGCGCTGATTCAGACCGCTTTCTTTTCAGCATATTTCTTTGTTTCGATTCCTTCCGCTAGGATCATCGACTGGATTGGATACAAGCGGGCGATCATAGTTGGCCTCGGAACCATGGTGATTGCCTGCCTGTTGTTTTATCCTGCCGCGAAATTGCCGTCCTTCGGAGTTTTCCTGATTGCGCTGGTGATTTTGGCAGCTGGGATCACTGTTCTCCAAGTGGCTGCTAATCCGTACGTAGCAGTTCTTGGAAAACCGCAAACCGCATCCAGTCGCTTGGTATGGACTCAGGCGTTTAACTCGCTCGGCACGACGGTCTTTCCTTGGGTTGGTGCCGCACTGATCCTCAAAGAATCTGCGACTGCGGCGGCGCAAAGTGCGTCGCAGGATGCAGTGGTCAGGCTTTACGTCTATTTCTTTGCGATCGTTCTCGTTCTGTTGGCCATACTATTTGCCGTTTTCAAACTCCCAAGAATGGAAGCCGCCGAGCACCATATTGGTCAAAAGATCGAAGATTCCGTGTGGAAGCATCCGAACCTGGTTTTTGGCGCAGTCGGAATCTTCGTCTATGTTGGCGCGGAGGTTGCGATTGGTAGCTCGATATCCAACTATCTCGCGTTAGACAACATCGGGCATTTTGCGTCCAATGTGGCTGACCCTGCAGCCCGTTACCTTGCGGCGAAATCAACCGCGGCACGATACATATCGATCTACTGGGGCGGCGCAATGATTGGCCGGTTCATTGGATCGGCAGTTCTCCAGAAGGTGAAAACCTCGCGAGTGCTCGCTTTTTGCGCCATCATGACGGCGCTGCTCGTGACAGTTTCGGTGGCCACCAATGGACCAGTAGCGATGTGGTCGATCTTATCGGTAGGCCTGTTCAACTCCATCATGTTCCCCTGTATCTTCACCAGCGGTATCGCAGAGCTTGGGCAGTTGACAGGAGACGGATCGGGCATTCTGAACACGGCCATTGTAGGCGGGGCGGCGATACCGTGGATTGTGTTTAAGGTCGCCGACATGATCAACCATTACTACTATCCCGCAATGACTCAAGGCGAACTCAATTGGGGCCAAGGCGTTCACTACGCGCTTATCATCGCTACATTCTGCTATCTGTATATCCTTTTCTACGCCCTGAGTGGCTCGAAGCCGAACAGTGAACGCTATGCAAAAGCGGCCTAGACTCGACGAGTCCCATACAACGTGTGTGCGATCACTGACAAAGTCCAGTCGCTTGCTAACATGATTCGAAGCCGCAAGACATACTATTAGAAAACCGATTCACAACGCCTATGGTGCAACTCAAGAAAGCCGCCCAGAAGCCGCAGGTCGTCACCCTCAAAGCCGTTGCTCAGCACCTGGGGCTTACTCCTGGCACAGTTTCTGCAGTGCTAAACGATTCCCCCTCGGCGCGTTCCATCCCGCAAGAAACCAAGAATCGCATTCGTGCCGCCGCCAAGGAACTCAACTACCGTCCCAACTTTTTTGCCCGCACGCTCCGCAACAAGCGCACTTATACCATCGGGGTGATTGCGGAAGAGATCGGCGACTCTTACAGCTCACCTATCATCAGCGGCATCGAGCAGTACCTGCGAAAGCGCGACTACTTTTTCCTTACCGTGGTGCATCGCCACGATCAGGTTCTGTTGAGCCGCTATGCTCAGATGCTGTCCGAGCGCGGCGTTGAAGGCATCATCACCGTGGATACCACGGTGCAGGAGGCGCCATTACTACCCACGGTTGCAATTGCCGGACACAAGAAGCTCAAGGGCGTGACCAACATTGTTCTCGATCATGAACATGCCGCCATATTGGCCCTGAACCACCTTAAAGACCTGCACCACGAACATATCGCGTTCATGAAAGGTAATCCGATCAGCTCCGATTCGAAGGACCGCTGGGATGCCATCTGTCGAGTCGCGTCCCAGATCGGGATCGAAATCGATCCGGACCTGACCGTACAGATTGACGCCGATGATCCCACCCCCAAGTTGGGGTATCCTTTCACCAAGCAGCTGCTCTCACGGGAGAAGCCCTTCACCGCGATCTTCGCCTACAACGATATCTCCGCCATCGGAGCCATCCGTGCCCTTCAGGAAGAGGGACTACGAGTGCCCCAGGACATCTCCGTCTTGGGATTCGACGATATCCCTGGCGCTGCCTTTCACAGACCGAGCCTCACCACCGTACGGCAGCCTCTGAACCGCATGGGCGAGGTGGCGGCCCAGACGCTTCTCGACCGCATTGAGGGCAAGAAGGAATATCCTTCCGAAATCGCTATCGAGCCTGAGCTGGTGGTACGCGAATCCACCGCGAGGGCGCCCTCCTCCTGCTAGCATCGAACCCAGCGGTGCTTCTTCCAGCACGGGGCATTGCAGCACGCCTCAATCATGCCAACGGCTGAAAAATACCAGGCTCCAAGCTCCGCGCGGGCTCTAACCTACGCGGCTTACATTTCATTCGTTCCGATTGGCATCGCAACTGTACTTCTCGGCCCGATGCTGCCGATCCTGTCTGCACGATGGTCGATGAACGACGCCCAGGCCGGCGCATTGTTCAACGCTCAGTACTTTGCCTCCACCTGCGCGGTCGCCCTCTCGGGAGCGCTGGTCATGCGCTGGGGATACCGATTCGCGATCAGCTTCGGGCTTTCGTTGATGGCTCTGGGAGTCGCCCTCTTACTCTCCGGCCCGAAGGTAGTCGGTGTCCTCTGCATCGGAGCCTACGGTGCCGGACTGGGTCTGGCTGTTCCCGCCGGTAATCTGCTGGTAGCGGCCGCCAATCCTGAGCGCAGAAGTGCGAGTCTGAACACGCTGAACTTCTTCTGGAGTATGGGTGCCGTCGCTTGTCCGTTCATGGTGGCTGCAGCGGCAAAAAGCCAGCACATCCCTTTTTTCCTATTCGTGGTTGCTCTGTTCGCGCTTGTGGTAGCGATCAGAATCGCCCTGATGCGTGGCAAAGTAGCAGAACCAACCGCCGCTCGAGACAAAGCACCGCTGCTACCGACAATCCTCAGCCACAAGTACCCGTTCGTCATCTTGGCCGCCTTGTTTCTCTTATATGTTGGAGTGGAAAATGCCTTCGGACAGTGGATAGCCTCTTATGTGAAGAGCCTCGGCACGCTCACTTTGGCCGTTGCGCTCGCGACCCCATTCTTCTTCTATTCCTCGCTGATGGTGGGCCGATGGGTCGCCCCCGCACTTCTGCGGGTCATCGATGAAGTCAGGCTGGTACAGGGTGGACTGCTGCTCGCGTGTGCCGGCATGGCCGGGCTCACATTTTCACGCGAATTGCCAACCATCGCCGCAAGTGCGATAGCCGCAGGTTTCGGGCTCTCGTCGGTTTACCCCATCACAATTTCGTTGCTGTCGCGAAACTTTGCCTCCACGAAGATTGGCTCCCTCATGTTCGTCCTCACTAACATTGGCGGTGGCCTTCTACCCTGGATGGTCGGCGTTTTTTCCACTCGCTTCGGAGCGCTCAAGTCTGGTCTATACGTCCCACTACTCGGATGCCTGGGCATGTATTGCCTGTATCTGCAAAACTGGACTCGCTCAAATCCTGCCGCGTACGACTCTCCCGCCCAACCGCGCGAGTCTCACTAATCGGTACAGCGGAAACAGTGGCTTCGGAAGCCGCATTGCCGCCCACTCGCCGGGACCCGGCGTAAATGCCAACCGGCTGAGAAATCGCATTCGGTCAGTGCTCCGCTCCCGCAATCGCACCATCAATTTGAAATACGCACGCGACTCAACATCGAGTGTCCTTTCGCTTGAGATGCAGTTCCCGACCTCATCGGCCAACGATCGTGCCGCCAAGTCTTCAGGCACCTGCTCTTGTGCGGATGCCGGCACTGGCGCGTAGAGCAACTTCTCTGCAAGCAGCAGCGTCACCCTCAAAATTCGCACGATCCCCAACGCTTGCGCCTGATCGCCAACGTGCTTCCAGTCCAGGGCCGGGAGCTTGCTGATCCGCGCCACATCGCATAGCCAAATCAACTTTGCCCAGGCATGCTTCGCGGCATGCAAGGCCAGAACAACGAACGAGTCCTCTGGAGACAGGGTTTTCACCTCTGCACCTGCGACCGTAACTTTCACGGCGCGCCGAAACAAATCTTTGGTCGGTATATCCACCGCATAGAAAAGCGGCTGAATTGCCCACTGCACCTCAAGCAGGTTTTTTCCCGTGGGCCCGTCGAATGCACATTCGTATCCCGAGCGCAAATAGGCCTCCTCCTGGTCGGCCGAAAGCGTCTGATGGGGAACGTAACCCAGTTCCGCCACCGCTCGCCGCACGCGGCTCAAGTCTCCCGGTTCAATGAACAGATCAATGTCCCCAGATTGCCGCAAACCAACATCGCCATAAATGGTTTCTGCCAATGCCAGCCCCTTGTACGGCAGGAACTCGATGCCAGCCTGCGACAGGCAGTCGGTAATACTCACAAATTCGCGCGAGAGAAACAGCGCTTTGTGGAGATTGGCCTGGTAACTCTGCTTCAGAGCCGTCAGCGCTTCATTGGGAACCTGATCTTCCACACTCAACAACGCCTGTGCGAGAATCGGCAGCACTCCGTGACGGTCGGCGAGTGCATAAAGAGCATTCCAACGGACTTCGGACCCTAATAGCCCGCTGATCACAGGCGCCTTCTCTACGGCGGGAACATCAGAACAGGCAGTTCGTAGCAACGACCACTCGGTTTCAAGCGGCACAGAATACCCCGGAACTTCCGGCTGGAGGATTATTTCTGGGAGCTCATGCAATCGCGCCGCTCGTTGGAACTGCAGGTTGCATCGGCGCAATCTGAATCTGCACCAGATTCGCCGGGGAGCGTTTCTTCGCCAGAATGTTGGCCGAGGGGATTCCTGTTCGCGCAAACGACTTCTCACAATCCTGCGATGATGGCCCCCGCATGTTGCCCTCCATAAACGCCAGCCCCGGACACCGTGTGCAGGTCCCGACATGCGAACACGAGCTGCAAGTCGATAGATCCTTCATTCGGATCGAGCGCACTTCATTCATGCGATCTGAATGCCGCCATATGTCGAGGAATCGCTGCGTCCTCACATTCCCGGTGGGCAAAGGAAACTGCACGCACGGGAACACATCGCCGTACGGCGACACGTAGCAGGTAGTGTGACCCGCACTGCACGGCAGAGCCGAGAGTGCATTTTCACCCGCGGGCGGAGCCACGGCGCAGAATTCGTCCACATCTCCTACCAGCGCCCTATCGCGAAAAACTTGCCGCAGCGCGTCCTGGTTCACTCCTAGCTTCAGAACCGATCGATCCCCGTCCATCATAGGCGTAATCGTCGGATCAAGCGTGCACTCCACTCCCATTTCCTCCGCCAGGGCCCGCACTCCCTGATAGTCTTGCAGATTCTGTACCATCAGCACATTCGCGAAAATCACGCGCAGTCCCTGCGATTTGAGAAACCGCGCTGCCTCCAATGACCTCTTTAAAGATCCCGGCACCAGCGTGACAGCATCGTGAACCTCAGGTCGATGCGAATAGATGCTGATTTGGATCGATTCGACTCCAATGTCCCGGATCCGTGCCGCCTCGCGCTCACGAATCATGATGGCGTTCGTCTTGAGCTTCACACAAAATTGGCGCTCGAGCCGTGCATATTCGAGAATCTCGAAAAAGTCCTTGCGCAGAAAAACCTCGCCGCCACTCAGGGTCAGAATGAAGACACCGGCATCCGCCATCTCATCAAGCAGGCGCCTGATCTCAGCCGTCGCCATCTCGCCGTGATCTTGGTGATCGAGATAGCAATGCACGCATCGCTCATTGCACCGATATGTCAGATCTAGCTGTACGCTGAGCGGAATGTTCCTCGCCAGCGCTTTCTCGGTCATCTCCTCGAGCAACCCGATCACTTCGATCCTCCGCAGACGATCGGCTCTGCCGATATCTGTAGAATCCCGTGGCTCGCAAGATCTCGAGCCAGGGTCTCCGCATCGCGCAGCGCCTCGCCGGCTTCAACCTCAAACTCCGCGCAGATCTTCTGCTGAACGATCTGCTCGAGCGGAGTCGTGCCATCGGCCGCCTGCCACAGGATGGTTGCGGTCTTATTCAGCGTAAACAGGGTAGAGTCCCGTCCCGACATGATCATCATCTCGCCATCGAGGCTGCGTGCTGCCACGCGCGGATTCCGCGCCACATACAGATTGCTCATCCAATCAACTCCCAAACCCGGGCATCGGGAAAGAAGGTTAGCCGCGAAACTTGTACACGGTTGACAAACTCAAACGCTGTATGGAAAGTCGCCTGTACCAATTCCTCATCCTTAGCGAAAAACAACACATTGGCCAGCAAAGATCGCGCGGCTTCCCCTGCTGCAATCGGCTCGATGCGATTTTCACTTCCCTTCGCCAGCAGGTAGAGCGCCGCAATTGGACCCGAAACGTTCTCCCCAAGCTTGGCCAACTCTCCAGTAAAAGGAGTACCGAACGCGACGTATCCGTCGTCCTGTCTACGAACGTATGAAATCTCGTCCGTCAGAAGCGTGACATCCAGCGGCGCCAACCGTGAGATCGTTGTCTTGCCCGCCTCTGACACACCGGCAAACACAAATGCTCTTCCATTGCGGATCGCACTCGCCGCATGCAAAAGAAACCCGCCCTGCTTTGCCAACACCAACGTGTGCACAATGCGAAGTACGGCATCAATTGAATATGGATTCGCCGTTTGTCGAATCCATCCCGATCTGGACGCAGGCTGCCACTCGGCAACGAAGTCTCCCCGCTGAAACATCCAGACACCACGCTGGTACCTCACCTCCACCGGTCTGTCACCGTCACTGAGGCCGGGATCGATGAGGTCCACCTTGAACTCAATTTCTGCCTGTTCGGAATGGCTTAGAAAACCAGCATATCGATTCTGCAGCATGCCAAGAAAATCTGGATTTAGCGTGCTAACCCGGACTGGAATGCCCCCGATTTCAACCACCGCGCCTAACTGCTCGATTTGGCTGGTCAACTGAGGCAAGGATTTCTCAATTCACTTCTAAAGATAGATGCTTCACTGCAGCAAACCGCGCATCCCCACGATGACACGGGCGCCAAATTCCGAAGAACGCGCAACAGCGGCAACGGCGCGATGCGAGAGCGACAACGTTTTAGTCGGCTGGATTCGCTTTCCGTCGCGCACGATGCAGGTAACACGGCCAAGCAATTCCCGTTCTGTGACGACTGGATCAGGCTGGGCCATGGCATCGCCTTGCGTGAAAATGGTGTTCCCATCTGAGTTCAACATCCGGTGCACAAACAAGCGGCGATCGCGGTGGAAAAGAACAACATCCCCTGCGGAAAGCTTGCCGCACTCTGCTTTCTCCAGTTCAAGCGTATCTCCCGGCCAAATTGTCGGGAGCATGCTCCAACCCCTTACGCGCAGCCGCACATAACCGGAGAGGCGCAAGACTTCGCACGCCAGTTCGCATTTGAGAGCATGCGCCTGATCGTGCGCGTCTTGGAAAACCTTCATGACGCGCTGGCCTGTCCGTGCTGACAGGTACCTTGTGTCGCCAGTTTCCCGCACGAGAGCGCCGTCGTCACAAAGACTTGCTCGTGCCGGAACGTCGGCTTCTCATACGGCTTCTTCGCAGTCGTCGTGGGCGTGAGTTCGGGCAAATGATTCGTTTCCATATTGGAGAATCCTATCAGTTTGGCTCTACTGGAGTGCCGACTGCGAAGCCTGCACCGCACATCCCCCGGTGCCACTCGATCCGCACACCTGATTGCCTTGGGTTGAAAAATATACCTGCGAAGCACCCGCCATCGTGCCGGATCCTACGATGTTGTCGATAATAACCCCACCGGTACCCCCGGCCGCGGCCAAGCTCGCCGTCGCGGGCAGACCCGCATTCCGCCATCTCACCGTATTGTCAGCAGTGGTCGGAGCATAAATGGTCGTCTGCCAAGCGGGATGTCCCTGTGCCACAGTTCTCGATGTTCCCGCGGTTGTCACGACCTGGATGTTGCCATTGCTGTCAATAATCGAATTCCCCAACGCATACGCGTGACTTGCTTGCCACGCTCCGTGAGCGGCAGCATGTGGCCCCTGGTTGACCCATCGCACTCCTGCATCGGGTGTCGAGCCGCCGACCGTTACGTTCCAGGCTGGCGCACCTTGCGCAACTGTTCTCGATGTTCCTGCCGTCCTGCAGGTTTGCACGTTGAAACGCGTGTCCAGCACCTGCTGTCCGACCGTATAGGCATGCGATGGCTGCCAGGGCGTATCGACGAAGTTCATGATGCATCCGCCCGGCCCGCAGGAATTACCCGACCCGCCCGCCTGGGCACTGGCGAAAATCCATTCCGTCCTGCCGCCGGCAGCATTCGGGTTCGAAATGTCCGTAACCGGCGAACATCCGGTAGTTGCGCTCGACAACGCTGGTCCTGTTACTACCGTTCCGAACGCGCCCGCATTGATCGGAATCTGGTATAGCGTCGGCGGTCCCGCGGTGTTTCCGCAGACATACAGGTTTCCCGTGGCATTCGCCGATGCCAGATAGGTGCTGTCGAACCCGCCTGAGCGTAAAGGATTCGGATTGGGCGGCGCAGCTTGGCTGACTCCGACAACAGCCCTTGTTCCTGTCGTGCCTGCGGCAAAGCTGGTGCCGAACATGTAGACTGCCGCACACGGCCTTGCGCCCGCGCAGTTCGTCGTGCCGTCGCTTGACGCAAAGACGTAGGCCTTTCCCGCTGTGGCATCTACGATAGGTCCGTCAACCACTCCTGCCCCGAAATCCACCTGTCCCGACGCGGTCACGACTCCGGTCGAGCTGACACGATAGAAGAATCCCCCGGCATCTCCAACGTATACATTGTTGGAGGCAAAGTCGTGAACCGGACTGGTCAGAGCAGTCGGGTTGGCGGGTTTCACTTGCACAGGAAATCCCCCGGTCGTCACGCGCGTTGGCGTGCCACGAAATACGCCAGTAAACGTATGTAGCCACCCTAAAGTCCCGCCAACCCAGATTGTGTCATTAGTGTAGTCGGGAAAAACCGATGACGTCGTATCGTCAACCGCCACGTTCGAGGCGGTTCTTAGGACAATCGTGGTCATGCACGGAGCGGCGCAGCTCCGATAGGCACTGTTAGCAACCGAGACCAGGGTCACCGGAGCGCTTACAGTGCCCCCGGTGGCCCACTTCAGCAATACCAGCGAGGCAATCCCCCCAGTGGTCTGCACGAATGCGACTTGAGTACCTCCTGGCGAAAGGACGGGTGAGGTTAAAATCCGTCCACCGGTATTAAATGCCCAGTACAAGGTGGGCACTATGCCGGTGCAACCGGAATAGAGATTATCGAAAGCGACAATGCTCGCTTGCGATGAACTTCCGAGCAACCCCGTGCTGAATGCAGCGTAATCCGGAGTTGCGCCGCTCGCGCAGGTCGCTGAAGTAATTTGGAACGAATACTTCGCTGGATAAACCCCAGCCCCTGCGTTCGCCCCGTTCCCGAGATTCTGCGACCAGTCCGTATGCTGCGCCGCGGCATTCGCAAACATGCCGAGATTGCTAAGCCCCACTTCGCCGGTATTCAGGGTCCGGACGAAATGCTCCCGATTGAACTGTTGCCAATAGCGTGGGTTGTACATCACCGCCGCCGCCTGAGCATCGGTCGACGGCTGGGAAAACACAACGTGCCGATGACTCCAATCCGTTGGTACACCTTGCTGATCTGGCCTCGCAGCTTCTCCGGTGAGAATCCAACCCAAAGCAACCAGAACGAATGTTCCTGCGATATACCCGAGCGATCGCCCTCTCATTTATTGTTCTGACTCCATGGCTCGCGTTATCACGGCTCGCGAGATCCGAGGTTTACGGGCAGCACTGCCAAGCTCTCCCATTGCTCTCTGCGTCCCTGATTGCTGTTCGAGTTGCGCGTGGGCTCGTGGGACTCTACTCGTAGCCACTTCATTTCACGCAGCTCGCTTGGCCCGGCGAAAATTGGACGTAAGTCTCCGCCAGTTGGCTGGTTTGCGCGAGATTTTACTCTTTCCTGCTGCCCCAGGCAAACGGGGTTTTCCGATGTTTAGCATTTTTTATTCGATGACCTCGATGTCATCAGGCAACGTACAATAGGCGGAATACTTCCAATTGTGACATCATCAAAGGATCGCCATTCCATTCGGTTCCTCGGGGAGGCTTAAGACAGGACATTGGACGGATACGAGACAACAGACACTATGGATCAAGCTGTACGCGCTGCCGAAGTCAGAAACGTGCTCACACGGGAAGAAGTTGAGCATTTAGCCGTCGAGGGCGGACAGTCTGCCGAAACCCTCATGAACGTCGTCGCCCTTATCGCGAAGAGGTTTCGAACCGACGTTTGCTCTGCCTATCTCCTTGAGCCGGACCGGGCCAATCTGGTTCTAGCCGCCACCGTCGGACTTCGCCGCGAATGCATCGGAAATCTGCGCATGGCGGTTAACGAAGGCTTAACCGGACTGGTCGCCGAACAGGTGCACCCGGTCGCCGTAAGCCAGGTCAAGAATCATCCTCGCTTCAAGTATTTCCGGGATTCCGGCGAAGATGCCTATCAGTCCTTTCTTGGTGTTCCACTGATTGACCGCGGAATCCTCCAGGGAGTCCTCGTCGTCCAGACCGTCGAAGCTCGTACCTTCAGCTCCGACGATATTCGCATGCTCGCCGAGGCTGCCTCCCAGGTTGCTCCCATTGTCAGCGAGGCGCGCACACTGGATCGGTTCATCGCCCCGCTTCAGGAGCGCCTGTGGGCACTTGCCCGCAATCTGTGGTGGAGTTGGGATCACAACTCCGCAGGTGTTTTCTTGGATCTTGATCCCGGAGGGTGGAATATTCTGAATCACAACCCGATCACCCTCTTGAACACCATTCCCCTGGCCAAGCTCGAAACTCGTGCGACTGAGATTATGTTGCACAGCCGCGTGAACTACGCCTACCGCCGCATGCTGGAATATCTCGAGGCCGACCGCACCTGGGGCACTCGCTATGCAGGCGTTCTGCGTCCTCACCCCGTCGCCTATTTCTCCGCCGAATTCGGATTGCACGAATCTCTGCCGATCTATTCCGGAGGCCTCGGCGTTCTCGCCGGCGATCACATCAAAAGCTCCTCTGATCTCGATATCCCTCTGGTGGGCATTGGCCTGTTTTATCCCCAGGGATACTTCCGCCAGCACCTCGACATTAGTGGATGGCAGCGTGAAGAGTATCTCGAAACTGACGTCAATCAATTACCCATGGAGGCTGCTATCGGACGAGACGGCCGCCCCGTGCTCATCTCCATCGACACCCGCAGTGGCAGCATCCATGCCAAAGTCTGGCGCGTGAAAGTCGGCCGCCGCGATCTCTACCTGCTCGATTCCGACGTTCAAGGCAATGCGCCGGAAGATCGTGAACTCACTTCGCGCCTTTACGGTGGCGACCTTCGCATCCGCATCCGCCAGGAGTTGTTGCTCGGAGTCGGCGGCTTGCGCGCGCTCAAGACCCTCGGAATTTCTCCGGGTGTCCTTCACCTCAATGAAGGCCACAGCGCCTTCGCGGTGCTCGAAGCAATCCGTATGCGCATGGAAGACGAAGGCCTCACATTCGAGGCTGCTGTCCCGCGAGTTTCCCGGGAAGTCGTGTTCACCACCCACACGCCCGTCCCAGCCGGACACGATCGTTTCGATGCCCGTCTAATCGAAGAGCACATCGGCCCGTTACGCGAGGCGCTCGGACTTACCCCCGAAAGCCTGATGGGACTCGGTCGCGAGAACCCAACCAACAGCGACGAGCTCTTCTGTATGACGGTTCTGGCTCTTCGCCTCTCGCGCCGGGCTAATGCCGTATCCGCATTGCACGGCGAGGTTACGCGCGCTATGTGGACGGGCCTCTACAAGGGCAAACCCGAAGATGAGATTCCCATCGGTCATATCACCAATGGCGTCCACGTCCCCTCCTGGCTCGCGCCCCAGATGTTCCGCCTCTATGATCGCCACCTCGGTACCGACTGGCATCAGCGTGGCAGTGAGGCCAAGATTTGGCTCGGCATCGAAAATGTTGACGACGGCGAGCTGTGGGAAACGCACTTGAATCTTAAGTCCCAGTTGATCGAATTCGTTCGTAAGCGCGCCGTAGAGCAAGCCGAGCGCCGCGCAGAGTCCCGCGAAGAACTGCAGCGCCTGGAACGAGTCTTGAGCCCCGACGCTCTGACCATCGGCTTCGCCCGCCGTTTCGCGACCTACAAGCGGGCCAATCTGATCTTGACCGATATCGAGCGTCTGGCCGCGATGGTCAATGATCCTACACGCCCCGTTCAGTTCGTGTTCGCCGGCAAGGCACACCCGCTCGACGAACCTGGGAAGCGTGTCCTCCAGCAGATTGCGGACCTGATGCGCGATCCCAAGTTTCGCGACCGTTTCGTCTTCGTAGAAGACTACGACATCAACGTCGGCCGCCATTTCGTCCAGGGTGTCGACGTCTGGCTCAACAATCCCCGTCGGCCGCTCGAAGCCTCAGGCACCAGCGGTCAGAAGG
>Ga0335077_10005697_pt1 | contig 15306 bp, 18 predicted proteins | sample Lox_Sample_31_FD_207151 | JGI IMG/M metagenome (GOLD analysis project Ga0335077, IMG submission 207151) | Soil microbial communities from Loxahatchee National Wildlife Refuge, Florida, United States - Lox_Sample_3.1 | ecosystem: Environmental > Terrestrial > Soil > Wetlands | place: USA... | reverse complement strand
CAATGCCGCAGGAACGGATTCTTCCACTCGAAATCGAGATGGTTGAGCCAGTCGATGGCGCGCACGAGGGCGGGCCCACGGCCTTCGAGGATGTAGGCGATGCGCACCCCGTCGCTGGTGGTAAAGAACTGTACCTCCGGGTCGGGCATATCTGCCTGAGCGACGGGCTCGAGGGTCACCAGCCGCGGCCCGGGCTTTGCGACCTTCACCTCGCCGACAACCTTCACCTCGCCGACAAAGCGGTATCCATGCCGCGGAACCGTTTCGATGTACTTGCCGGGCTGCAGCAGTTTCCTCAAGTGCGAAATGCAGTGGTCGACGTTGTTTTCCTCGACCACCGAGTCGGGCCACACGGCCTGCATCAACTGGTCTTTGCGCACCAATTGGCCAGCGTTCTCCAAGAGCACGCGCAGCGTGTCGAAGAGCTTGCCGCGTAATCGGATTTCCTCGTTGCCGCGAAGGAGCCTGCGCTCATCCACATCCAGGAGGTACAGGTCGAACGAATATCTTGCCATCGCACTCCAGCGGCTGCTGTCGCGGAAATCGAGGACAGGCCGCCCGCTAATTCGCTGTATTTTAACAGTGGAAGCAGGATACGCCGGTGGAAGCACCAGGCTTCAGCCTGGTGAAACAAACGCCGGCTGGTCGTGTGGCTTTAGCCGTGGGGGCTTGGGGAGAGGAAGAGTTTCGCCATTGACTCGGCCCGAAAGATGAAGCGGCGTTGCCATGTCACCGCGGTGACGACAGACGTGCGGATCTGCTGAGCAGCGAGCCGCATCGATTCGCCTGGGCTAAAGCCCTCGTGCGATGAATCGGTTTTCGCCGAGCTAAAGCTCGGCGCTTCCACCTCGAGCTGAAGCTTGACTCATCGACGCTCAGTACGAGTAGCCGTCCGGCTGGGCGACGGCGCCAACTTCCACTTCCGTGTCGACGTAGTCGCGGCCGGCCTTGATGGCCTGGCGGTCGAGTTCCAGCAGCTTCGGGTTCTTCACCGTGGCTTCCAGAACCTCGACCGCCGTGTCGGAGGGCAAGCATTCGGTTTCTTCCAGCAGCGCGCCCAGCATCACGGCATTCGCGACCTTGGTCGAACCGAGCCGGTCGGCAATGTCCGAAGCCGGGACGCAGACCACACGCGCGTTGGTGACGCTGAAGTCCTCAGGCAGCTTGTCGCGGTTATAGAGAATCAGGCCGCCGGAGATGACGCTGGGGGCAAACTTGCGCAGCGAAATCTCGTTCATCGCGACCAGCACTTCCGGCCGCGAGATGAGCGGCGTGCCGATGCGATCGTGCGCGAGCGTGACGTGGCAGTGCGCGCTGCCGGAGCGCATTTCCGGCCCGTACGACGGCAGCCAGCTGACTTCCATCTTTTCGCGCAAACCCATCTCGGCCAGCAACTGGCCCATCAGCAGGACGCCCTGTCCGCCAAAGCCGGCGAACTTCACTGTCAGCTCGCGGGTGTGATAACGGTGCTTCACCGCCGGCTCGGCGACATCGGTCGTGTTCACTTCCAGCGCTTCCGCGACTGTCTTGTGCGGAATGTTCGGAGGCGCAGGCAGCTCAGGCTTGCGGTCGCGGAAGACGCCCAGCGGGAAGGCCTTCAGCAGCGTCTCGCCCACCCACTTGCGCGCGACCACCGGATCCATCTTCAGGATGGTCGGGCAGGGCGAGAGCATTTCGACCAGCGAGAAGCCGCCGCCGTTCTTCTGGATTTCCAGCGCCTTCTTCACCGCTTTCTTCGCCTTCATGATGTTCTTCATGTCGCACAGCGCGACGCGTTCGATGTAGGTCGGCGTCTCCAGCGAGGAAAGCAGTTCGGCAATGTGGATGGGCAGGCCTTCGTTGTTGGCGCGGCGTCCCCAGGGAGAGGTCGTGCTTACCTGGCCCACGAGAGTCGTGGGAGCCATCTGGCCGCCCGTCATGCCATAGATCGAATTATTGATAAAGAAAACGGTGATGTTCTCCCCACGGTTGGCAGCGTGAACGATCTCGGCTGTGCCGATGGCCGCGAGATCGCCGTCGCCCTGGTAGGACATGACGATGGAATGCGGGTTGGCGCGCTTCAGCGCGGTCGCCGCCGCGGGAGCGCGTCCGTGCGCGACCTGAACGTTGCCGACGTCGAAGTAGTAATAGGCGAACACCGAGCAGCCGACCGGGCTGACGAGGATGGCGTTGTCCTGCACACCGAGCTCGGTGAGCGCTTCGGCAATCAGCTTGTGCGCGACGCCATGCCCGCAGCCCGGGCAGTAGTGGGTCTGCTGCTGCAAGTCAGCCTTGCGCTCGTATTTGTCGTAGAACGCCGGCGATTTTTCGTAGACAACCTGATAGCCTTCCACAATCCCTCCCACGCTATTGGGGTGGAGCACCGCTTCAGCGGTGCAGTTCCAATCCATCTACTTTGTCTGTCATCCCGAGTCCGCCGTGGCGGACGAGGGACCTGTTTTTGTACCGTCCCTAAAGGGACTCGAATCTACTGGCGCATCGGCGGCACGGCTAAAGCCGTGCCCTTTCAAAACGGCCGGCTCGACGCTGGCCTGAAGGCCAGCGCTACCCGCTACACCAGCGCCGCCATGCGCGAGAACACCTGCACCGTAACTTCTTCCGCCATCGGCACGTTGCCGCCGGCCCGTCCATAAAATTCGATTGGCACGGAGCCGTTCAGCGCGAGCTTCACGTCTTCCACCATCATGCCGGTGCTCAACTCGACCACCATCACCGACTTGACGGTCTTCGCCGTCTCCTGCAACTCGCGCGACGGGAACGGCCAGAGCGTAATCGGGCGGAAGAGCCCAGCCTTCACGCCCTGCGCGCGAAGCTGATCGACGGTGGAGCGCAACACGCGCGAAACAATGCCGAAGCCGATGAGCAGAATGTCGGCATCTTCAGTCAGGTAGTTTTCGCTGCGGGTTTCGAGCTCCTGCGCCAGCTGATACTTGGCCTCGAGCTTGCGAACGTGTGCCTCGAGTTCGTCAGGCTCCAGGAAGATCGAGGTGATGACATTCTTTTGCGTATCCCGGGTGCCCTTGACCGCCCAGTCTTTCGCGAGCGGGTTGATTTCGCGCAGCTTGATGTCGAGCGGCTCCTGCATCTGGCCGACATAGCCGTCCGTCATGATGATCACCGGATTGCGATAGCGGTCAGCCAGATCGAAGGCGAGGACCGTGAGGTCGAACATCTCCTGCACCGAGCTGGGCGCGAGCACGATGTTGCGGTAGCAGCCGTGGCCTCCGCCTTTGACGCAGCAGAAGTAGTCGCTTTGCTCGGGGGCAATATTGCCCAGGCCAGGCCCGCCGCGCACCACATCGACGATGACGCACGGCAGCTCCGATCCCGCAATGTAGGAGATGCCTTCCTGCATCAGGCTGAGCCCCGGACCGGACGACGCGCTCATCACGCGCTGGCCCGCCGACGAGGCGCCATACACCATGTTGATCGCCGAGACTTCGCTCTCCGCCTGCAAGAACGTTCCGCCTACCTCAGGAATGAGCAGGGCGGCGTATTCGGCAATCTCGCTGGCGGGAGTAATGGGATATCCATAGAACGCCCGGCATCCCGCGAGCACCGCGCCTTTTACGACGGCGACATTGCCTTTACATAGCTGGCGCATGGCTTCCTCCCTGGTTCGCGCTGGCGACCGCGGCCAGCTTCGGCGGCGGTATCAGGCGATACACCACAATGGCGCCCGGTTCAGGGCAGCAGTAGAAGCAAGCGCCGCAGCCGGTGCAATCCTTGCCGGTATACATGGCAGGGTGGACCCCATACTTGCTCAACTCCGGGGCGAGGAACAGGCACTCGGGCGGACACGACTCGACACAGAGCCCGCAGCCCTTGCATTCATCGACGCTGATGGTCACATAACCGCGCGGTTGGGTTGTCATACGGGTATCTGAAGTACCTCCAGGTTGCTGCGCTGGAACCAGCGCTGTTGCTCGCAGTACTCATAGAGCTGGTTGCGGAATTTGGGATGAGCGATCTGAACCAGGGCTTCAGCACGCTGGCGAATCGTGCGCCCATGCAGGTAAGCCACTCCGTACTCGGTGACCACGTAGTGCACGTCGGCGCGACCGGTGAGCACACCGGCGCCATGCGCCAACCGCGGCACGATGCGCGAAATGGTCTCGCCCTTCGCCGTCGAGGGCAAGGCGATGATGGGCCTGCCGCCCCTGGAACGCGCGGCTCCCCGCATGAAGTCGAGCTGTCCGCCAAAGCCGCTGTAGAAACGTTGTCCGATGGATTCGGCGCAGACTTGCCCGGTCAAATCCACTTCAATGGCCGAGTTGATGGCGACCATGCGGTCGTTCTGTGCAATGCGCCACGGGTCATTGGTGTACGCCGAAGGATGGAACTCGAAAATCGGATTCTCATTCACAAAGTCGAAGAGCTTCTTGCTGCCCAATACGAAGCCGAGAATCACCTTGCGCGGCTTGAAGTTCTTGCGCTCGCCGTTGATGACACCCGCCTCGATGAGGGGAATCGCGTTGTCCGAGATGAGTTCCGTGTGGATGCCCAGATCGCGGCGGTCCATGAGATTGGGCAGGACCGAGTCCGGTATGCCGCCAATCCCACATTGCAGGACAGCTCCATCCTCGATTAACGACGCCACTTGTGCGCCAATGATGTCGTTCACCGAGCCGGTATCTTCTTTGCTTAACTCGCAGAGCGGCTGCGACACTTCCACGATGGCATCCAGCTGGCTGACGTGGATGAAACTGTCGCCGTAGGTGCGCGGCATTTGCGCGTTCACCTGGGCGACCACGCGACGTGCGTACTTGGCTGCCGTCAGCGTGGTGTCGACGCCGACGCCGAAGCTGCAGTAGCCATGCGGGTCGGGCGGCGAGACCTGGATAAAGGCCACGTCGATCGGCATCTCACCGGTCTCGAACAGGGCTTCCACTTCACCCAGGAAAATCGGGGTGTAGTCGGCGCGTCCGGCATAGACGGCGTCGCGTACGTTGTGCCCGACAAACAGCGCGTTGTGCCGAAAACTCTGCTCCATCTCGGGCGCACAGTAGGGCGAGGTGCCCAGCGTCAACAGGTGTACGATTTCGACGTTTTTCACGAAAGGCGCGCGCGCCATCAGCGCCTCGACCAGCGCCTCCGGTTCAGCACAGCCGGGGTGAATGTAAACCCGCATCTCCGACTCGACACAGCTCACGGCCTCGCTGGCGGTCATCAGTTTGCTGCGGTACTGCTCAGTCCAGGACATAGGGCTCCTATGTAGTCACTTCCTCGCGCGCAATGGTGTATCCGGCCAGCGCGCGTTCGTGCCCGAGGGCGGCGTAGTAAACGGCATGATCGAAGAACTGGTCGAGCATTTCCTGCAACTCGACCTCGGCGAAGATGTCGGCGGGGTGGTCGAATTCGGCATGGGTCTGCAGATAATCCCACAGGTTCTGCCGGACCAGGCAGATCATCCAGATGACCTGGCTGGCAGGAACACCCTGCTCGGCACGGGTGGCGCCGATTTCCAGATAGCGGCGCTCGACGTCGCCTTCGGTCTTGGCCATCAGCCACTCGCCCAGGTGGCGATAAACCTCGTAAACGCGTTGGGTTAGCTCAGTTTCGGGAACGTTGGCGTAAGCCGAACAACGTGGGTCCTCGGCGTAACGCTTATGCAGGCTGCGGGCGAGTCCGTCCGAATGGGTTTCGATCAGCTTAACCAGCCGATATGCGAGCAGCATGGCTGACCCCTTTCACCGGGTGTCCGCAGCAGTTAGGGTGCGGAGAGAGACCCGGCTCTCCTCATCGTTACCCTAGAGTGTGGGCCTTGGACGGGCGTTTGGGCGGTGATTGAAGTCACATTTTGGGGTGATTGGAGTCACCCCTGACATTTGTCATTTCCTGCCGCTGACATTCCACACTGCCGACGGTTTTGCCAAAGCGCGATGATTGCCACTGTAGCCGGGCACTACAACCCGGCAGGAGCAGACGATGTCAACGGCAATCGCGGAATTTGTTCCTTACCTTGCGCCGCAGCAGGCCGCGGTGGCGCGCACTCGCAACCTGACGAAGCATTACGGCGAGACCACCGCGCTGAAGAACGTCAACGTGGAGCTGCGCTCCGGCGAGCTGCTGGCGCTGCTTGGGCCGAATGGCGCGGGCAAGACGACGCTGGTGCGCATCCTGCTGGGGCTGGCCAAGACGGATGGCGGCGGCGTGTCGGTCTTTGGGGCCGATCCGCGCAGCTTGGCCGTGCGCTCGCGCGTGGGAGCCATGCTGCAAGTCGCGCGTGTTCCCGAGACGCTGAAGGTCAGCGAGCACGTTCGCCTGTTTTCGGCATACTACCCGAAGCCGCTGCCGATTCAAGAGACGCTGAAGGTTGCAGGCCTGGAGGAGATCAAAGACCAGCGCTTTGGCGAGCTTTCGGGCGGGCAGAAGCAGCGCGTGATGTTCGCGCTTGCCATCTGCGGCGATCCCGACCTGCTGTTTCTCGACGAGCCGACCGTCGGCATGGATGTGGAGGCGCGCCGCCTGATGTGGTCGCAGATTCGCCTGCTCATCGCGCGCGGCAAGACGGTGCTGCTCACCACGCATTACCTGAACGAGGCCGACGCGCTGGCCGATCGCATCCTGGTGCTGCAACACGGCTCGATCATCGCCGAGGGCACGCCGTCGGAGATCAAGGCATCGGTTGCCGGCAAGCAGATTCGTTGTTCGACTCGCCTGGAGCAGGAAGAAATTCTGACCATTCCCGGCGTGCGTAGCGTTACCGAAGACCGCAATGCGCTGCTGATTCAGGTGAACACCGCCGAGCCGGTCGTGCGCGAGCTGCTTCGCCGCGACGAGTGGCTGTCGGATTTGGAGATCACCAACGCAGGGCTGGAAGAGGCGTTCCTGTCGCTGACGCAAGGCAGCAATTAGTACTTGGCACTTAGCACTTGGCACTGGGTTGGAAAAGCTGGAGCAAGGAGAAATTGCAGTATGCGTCACACCGCGTCAGGGCACGGCTTTAGACGTGCCGTAATTGTCCCAAAGAACACTTGGGCTTTAGCCCGTGCGGGCCTTTGTAATTCAGGGGCTGAAGCCCGAATCAAGGGTTTGCTTTTCGGCACGACCAAGGTCGTGCCCTGACGCGGATCGTAAATAAGCCCAAAGAATTCGGACTTCATTTCCTCCGTGTCTCTGTGCCTCTGTGGTGAATTACAAGCTTTGTAAGGAGAAGGTTATGGCGACCATCACAATGCCTGTTGCACTCGCGATCCCGCGCCGCTCGCTCGGGGAATGGATCGACGTCTTCGCTCTCGAAGCGAAGTACGAAATTCTGAAGTACCTGCGCCTGCGCGTGTTCTCGGTATCAACCCTGTTCTTCCCGACGATGTTCTACATCCTGTTCGGGATTGTGCTGCCCAGCGGAGGCGCGAACCGCACCCAGACTGCAACTTACTTGTTGGCAACCATGGCCTGCTACGGCGTGATGGGTGTGGCGATGTTCAGCTTCGGTGTCGGCATCTCGATGGAGCGCGGGCAGGGATGGCTGCAGGTGAAGCGCGCGTCGCCTATGCCGCTGCCGGCATACTTCCTGGCAAAGATCGTCAACTCGATGGTCTTCGCTATCGCGATCTCGCTGCTTCTGCTTGCCGTCGGTATGGCTTTCGGTGGAGTTCGCATGTCGCCGTTTACGGCGTTCAAGCTGATCTCCATGCTGGTGCTGGGTTCCATTCCGTTCAGCGCGATGGGACTGGCAGTGGGATACTTCGCGAAACCCAACTCGGCGCCGGCCGTGGTCAACCTGATTTACCTTCCCATGTCGTTCTGCTCGGGACTGTGGATTCCGATCTTCATTCTGCCGAAGGTTCTGCAGAACGTCGCTCAGGTACTGCCGCCCTATCACGTGGCGCAACTGGCGCTGAACGCCATCAAGATGGGTCCGTACCCGAATCCGGTTGGCGTTCACGTCGAGGCGCTGATTGGAGTGACACTGCTGTTCCTGGGACTTGCGGCGTACGGGTATTGGAAGGATGAAGGGGAGACCTACGGATAAACCAGCAGTTGGCAGTTAGCGCTTGGCCGTGATCGTCAAGCACGGACCGCGTTCGCCAAATGCCAATGCTAATTGCTAATTGCGGTAATTATATAGTTGACAAATCCACTCCCACAGAGTAAGATTTGGGACATGGACGCGCTACCGGAAACACTCCAAGAAGCTGTATTGTACTTCTCCGATCCTGAGAACTGCCGGAATTACGTGGCCGCGTGGCGCTGGCCTGACGGCATCGTGAAGTGCCCGACGTGCGACAGCCAGAAAGTCACGTTCCTCAAGAAGCAGGGCAAATGGCAGTGTGGAAGCCATCACGCGAAACGCCAGTTCTCGGTGAAGGTCGGCACGATCTTTGAGGACAGTCCGCTCGGGTTGGACAAATGGCTGGTAGCGATGTGGCTCATTGGCAATTGCAAGAACGGCATCAGCAGTTGCGAGATTGCGCGGGCGCTGGGAGTCACACAGAAAACCGCATGGTTCATGGATCACCGGATTCGCCGTTCGATGCAGGATGACTTCTACGGTAGCAAGCTGGGCGGCTCGGGTGCCGAAGTCGAAGTTGATGAGAGCTTCATCGGCGGCAAGGCTCGCAATATGCACGTCAGCGAGCGCAAGCGCCGCATCACCGGCACAGGCGGAAAAGACAAGACCGCCGTCATGGGCATTCTCGAACGCGGCGGGAAAATCCGCCTGAAGGTTGTTCCGAATCGTCGCAAGAAGGCGCTACAGGCCGAAGTCAGGAATCATGTCGCAGCGGGTTCCGCGCTGTACTCCGATGCGCTGAAATCGTATGACGGTCTTGAACAGGAATACGCGCACAAAATCATCGACCATGCCGAGAAGTACGTTGATGGCCGCGTTCACACGAACGGACTGGAAAACTTTTGGAGTCTGCTAAAGCGCGGAATCTCTGGGACATATGTCAGCGTTGAACCGTTCCATCTTTTCCGGTATCTGGACGAGCAAGCCTTTCGCTACAATAACCGCAAACTGACGGATGCCGAACGATTCAGTCTGGTAGCGCAGGGAGTCTTCGGTAAGCGCCTGACGTTCGACCATCTCACTGGCAAGACAGAACTAGCACAAGCATGAAAGATGCCTTATCACAGGCCAGCACGTGGTAGAAAGCAGCGGACGGGTTAACGATATGAGCGAGTCCCGGCCTTGGGAGAACCTTTCGACTTTGCACTACGAGTTTCCATTGAAAGACAAGGATGCCCGATTCAAGGAAGTCGTGGTGTATATCTCGGACCGCTGTGTCGATGATCCGACCTATTCCAAAATCAAGCTGCTCAAGATTCTGTTTTTCTCCGACTTTGAATCTTTCGGTCGGTACGGTGTTCCGATCACTGGAATGCCATATCGGAAAATGCCCTATGGCCCCGCTCCGGTAGATTTCCCGCGCTTGCAAGAAGAGATGATCCGAGACCATCAGATCAAAATCTACTCGCGAAGGGTGTACGACTATTCCAGTCAGCGACTCATCCCCTTGCAGGAGCCAAAACTTGAGCTTTTGCAGGCAAGGGATATTTCCATCCTAGAGGGCTGGATCAGACTGTTTTGGAACGAAACAGCCAAAAGGATAAGTGAGTATTCACACGGCAAAGCGTGGAAGCTCGCCAAAGACGCTGCTCTTATCCCTTATGAAGCAACTTTCATTTCGGACGAGCCGGTTACGTTCGAGGACGTAGACAGGCTGAAAGAATTAGCGGCGAAATTCGGTTGGGAACTGTAACTCCTACGTACATGCGATGGCCGATCAGCATCGGTTCCGAACAGTGGTGGAACTGCCTGAATACACGGCACAACTGGATGAGATTGTTGCAAAGTACCCGCTGGACGTAATCGAGCCGATACTGAGAAGTTTGATGTGGGGAATTTCAACAAATCCCACGCAGTACGACACGGTGCTCTGGAACCATCGCATAGCGAAGAGTCGCGCATTCAGGTTAGAGACTCCGACGTTTCGGATTTTCTTCAAGATAGAAAAGCAAGGGCAAGACGACGAACAAATAGTTCTCTGCTGGATCGAGGAAATTAGTGCTGTCGATGAACAGGTATGAGACTGATTCTATCCAACGCGAAGGAAGTACATCTCCAGAGGCTGTCGAATTTGCCGAATGAAGAAAGCTGAGTGCTTGCAAATAGAGTCGGCTGCCCGCCAAGCGATTGGGCGTCAATACTCTTGCAGTCCAATTTCTCGCTCGCTTTGCTGCGGGGAGGGGGGGCGAGTACGCCACGAGTTTGATATTTATGCTGAAGGTATTCTCATCGGCGGTGTAAGCACAAGTCCCCCCAAGAATAAGTCTGGAAGCTCCAACACTGGCGGTCAGGATCGCGCTTCTGCAGCGCTGCTTTGGTTGGAACTTTGGCGCGGAACCGAAAAACGTATCCATGTGCTTACGAGTAAGCCGATGGCCGATTGGCTGGTGGCTCACTTCCAAGGCGCATTGTTCCGTAATCCAATCACAATTTATCACTATGACCAGCACGCTGATGTTTTACACGAAGTGGGCCGCCTATGAATCGGAATACGGTGGTAGCCTTAGCACTGGGCATCGTCATTGGGGCAATCGCCACATCGTTCTATTGGCACAAGTCGCAGGAGCGCAGTAAGTTCACGTTCGATCACAATGTCAAGTGCCAGCAAATCGCAAAACAATACGAGGCCGACAATAATGGCCTCAAAGTGCAAAAGGTGGCTTATAGCTATAACCGAGACTCCTGTGTAGCAGAAGTTTTCGAGCCTCATCGTGGAGAAGGTATCGACTTTACCGTCCAAGATCTACTTTCAGGGGAGCAATTATGGTACGGTCGCTACAAGACCGGCGAGAATCTAGAGGAAAAACTCAAAATGTTAGGTAAGGAGCAAGATGCGAAATTTTCCAGTTTTGCACGGTAAATACCGCCGCATCTCCGTCAGAAAGCGAGTGCTGGAATGAAGCGCGAGCAGCCGATCCCAGAGCCAACAGCGGAACTGAAAGCCAAGTGTGACGCGGAAAACCAGTTCGACAACTTTGACCGCGTATTCCGCAAGGTGATGTCAGTTCCGAAGGCTGAAGTTCTCAAGCAGGAGAAACGGGAGCTTCGCAAGAACGCTCGTAAACGCGCCAAGCGGAGCGCCTGAATTCCGCCACTTCCCGCGACTTACCGCGATTTTCCGCCACTGGATTACGCAAGTATATAATTACCCTAATTGCTAATTGCCAACGGCTAACAGCCAACACGCGAAAAGCGGGTGATGTCATGAAAACATGCACGGTTGAATGGACAATCTGGATTGCCGCAATGGTCATGTTCACAGCGCTGGCGATTGCGGGCCGCTGGACGGAACTCGGCATCGCGCTGGTGATCACCGCCGTGCTGTGGTACACACTGGTTCCCGAGTACCACTCGGGGAGAGAATAGTGGAAGAGCGATGAACTGGTTGAAGCGCCTTTGGTGGCGGATTTATCCCAATCCGGACAAACAACATTGGTGGATGCCGCTGATGTGGCTTCCCTTCATGTTCTGGTTTTTTGCAGGCCCGTATTGGAAGCATGCCGGTCTGGGCGGCTGGATCCTGAACACAGCGGTAGGTGTTCTCTTTGTCTATCTCTACCTGCAGGCATTCGCTCGCGGCGGCCGGGTGCGGGTGATCTGCACCATCCTCATGCTGCTGATTACTACTGCAGCCATTCCCTACAACACCGGCGCAGCAGGATTGCTCATCTACTGCGCGGCGGCAGGCAGCTTCACCCCTAGTCGCAGTCGCGCTCTGGCATTTGGGCTGGCGGAACTGGCCGTGCTCATCTTCTACGCCTCGCGGATGCACTTCGATGTCGGCTTCTGGTCCTCGGTGGTGCTGCTGATCGTACTGGTGGGAGCCGTCAACCACTTCTCGGCAATGTCGCATTGCCAGAATGAAAAATTGCGGCTGGCTAACGACGAGATCGAGCACCTGGCCAAGGTCGCAGAACGCGAGCGCATCGCGCGCGATCTGCACGATGTGCTGGGACACACGCTGTCGCTCATCACGCTGAAGTCGGAGTTGGCGCGCAAGCTGGTTGATCGCGATCCGGAGCGCGCCAAACTGGAAATGGCCGATGTGGAGCGCACCTCGCGGGCTGCGCTGGCTGACGTGCGCGAGGCCATCCGCGGCTATCGCAGCGAAGGATTCTTCGCCGAGCTGGGGCGCGCGCGGGCCGCCCTGGAGACTGCCGGCGTCACCTTGCAATGCAGCACCGCCCAGCTCCAGCTGAGTCCGGAACAGGACAGCGTGCTGGCACTCGTGCTGCGGGAAGCCGTCACCAACGTTGTGCGTCATGCCGAGGCGCAACGCTGTGAGGTTCGGCTGGTAAAAGATGCTGCGCTCTGCCGCCTGGAAATTGCTGACGACGGCCGTGGCTGCAGCGGTCCTGAGGGCAATGGGCTGCGCGGCATGCGCGAGCGCTTACATGCCATTGGAGGCTCGCTGGAACGGCTGACCGGCAAAGGAACTCGGCTGGTGATTCAGGTGCCGATAGCAACGAGCAACTAGCTGCGAGCAACGAGCAACTAGCAACCAGCATTTGGCAGTTAGTACTTGGCACTTAGCAATGAAAGGCTTCGTACCAGCGCACGACTGCTGAAAACGTTCTATTAGCGAGGACTCGCGTCAGGGCACGACCTTGGTCGTGCCGATCAGCGCAATCTTTATTGATTGTCATCCTGAGCGCGGCGAAGGACCTGCTGTTGTCCACCGTGCGATGGAGCCGCCGGCGAAAAGCAGGTCCCTCGACGGCTGAAGCCGTCTCGGGATGACAACGAAATTGGACGGCTTTTCGGCACGACTGAAGTCGTGCCCTGACGCGAATCTTCGCCCACCCGAGTTTTGAACCGCACAGCAGTCAGACCTTGCTACAAACCATCGACTGGCGTTGGTTGGCCCCCTACCCAAACAACGAATTCACCACAGAGACACGGAGACACAGAGTAGATTGATTTCTAGTGTTTTTCTGTGTCCCTGTGCCTCTGTGGTTTTATTGTTGTTAGGGTCTGAACCCGTGCCCACGACCAAACGCGACAAGATCCGCGTGCTGCTTGCCGAAGACCAGACCATGGTCCTGGGCGCTCTCGCCGCATTGTTGGAGATGGAAGACGACATCGAGGTGGTCGCGCGCGCGCGTTCCGGCGATGAGGCGCTGAAGCTGGTCCAGCAGCATCGGCCGTCGGTCTTCATCACCGATATTGAAATGCCTACCTTGACCGGGCTGGAAGTCGCGGCTGAACTGAAGCGCCGCGGTGTGCCGGTGCGAGTCATCATCCTCACGACATTTGCTCGTGCCGGTTATTTGCGGCGCGCGCTGGATGCCGGAGCCGCAGGCTATCTGCTGAAAGACATGCCTGCCGAGCAGCTTGCCGACGCGGTGCGCCGTGTCCATCGTGGATTGCGCGTCATCGATCCGCAACTCGCCGCCGAAGCGTGGACTGAGGAGCCCGATCCGCTGACCGAACGCGAGCGCCAGGTATTGCGACTCGCCGGCGAGGGCATGGCCAGCTCCGATATCGCTACTGAGTTGAAACTCTCGGAAGGAACTGTCAGGAATTATTTGTCCGAGGCCATCAACAAGATGGGCGCAGCCAATCGTGTCGAAGCCGCGCGGCTGGCCAGGACAAAAGGCTGGTTGTAAAACCGCCGACCCGGCGTCGCACGATAACTATCATCTTTCCACCTCCTGTAACCTGTAGCGATGAGCGCATTAGAAAATTCTCCACGCATTACTCCATTTCTCTGGTTCGACAGCAATGCCGAAAAAGCGGTCGATTTCTATCTCAGCGTCTTTAAGAACTCGCGCCGGCTCGATGAGATGCGCCTGCCGGACAACGTCGAATTGCCGCCCGCCGCCGGAGCGAAGCCCAAGGTCCTGACCATCGGCTTCGAACTGGATGGCCAGAAGTTCACTGCCCTGAGTGGCGGGCCCATGTACAAGTTCAACGAGGCGGTCTCGTTTGTGGTGCGCTGCGACTCACAACAGGAAATCGATTACTACTGGGAGAAGCTGACTTCAGGTGGTGGCATCGAGATCCAATGTGGCTGGATGAAGGACAAATTCGGCCTGACATGGCAGATCGTCCCCGCGCAAATCGGCCAGCTCATTGCCCATCCCAAGGCGATGCAGGCGATGTTGGGCATGAAGAAGATCAACATCGCAGAATTGGAGCGCGCGGCGAAGTAGCTTGGCCGCTCCAATCCAGAAGGCTGCATGGCACCGTAATGCTGTTGTAAGCTTCAGCGCCCATTGCGAGGAGTGTCATGAGTTCAGCAGCAACGTTGAGCAGGGCTTCTGCGTCCCGCGCGAAGGTACGCTGGCTGTCATGGACGTTGCTGGTGGTCTACGCCTTCTGGATCCTGGGGGCGAAGGCTTTGGCCGTGCGCGTCTTGCCGATCGCAGGGGTGAACCTGAGCGAACAGGCGATTTTGTGCGCGTTCTTCGTGGCGCACGGATTGGGCTACTACTCAGGAAGAGAAGTAGCCTTCTTTGCCATGGCGAGCGCCATGGTGAGCAACGTCTTCGAAAACCTGAGCGTACTCACTGGAGTTCCATTCGGCTACTACTATCACACCGCGCTGGCGGGGCCGAAGCTGTTCAACGTGCCCCTGCTGGTCACGCTGATCTACATCGGACTGGGATACGTTTCGTGGATGGTCGCGCAGGTCCTTCTGCGCAGAATCACCGTGCAGAGCCGCCGCCAGATGGTGTGGACGGCCCCGCTGGTCGCGGCATTTGTCTTCACCTCGTGGGATTTCTGTATCGACCCAATTTACGGAACGGTTTACCGGGCATTCGTCTATCAGAGTCCGGGTGTGTGGTTCGGAACGCCCGCCGGAAATTACTTTGGATGGCTAGTCACAACGTATCTGTTCTACTTGCCGTTTTCCTTGTATGTCAGCCGTAGGCAAGCACAGGCGCCCACAGCGCCGAGCCGCTCGTATTGGGTGCAGCCGGTGTTGTTATATCTACTGGTTGCGCTGGGCGTCATTTTCGCCAACAGTCGGGGCCCAAAGTTCGATGTTGCGGTAGCAAACGGGAAGGTGTGGAACACCGGCGACATTTTTGGCGCATCCACTCTGGCGACGGTGTTCACAATGGGGTTCATTTCCCTGTTGGCTCTGCTGATCCTGTCGCAGAAGACGGAAGCGGTGGATGCGGTGCAGGAGTGATGCACGGCTGAGCGGCTGCTGAAAAAGTCGGGAGCGTGGGTCGCTCGCGGACTGAAGTCCGCTCGCGATAGCAAGAAATGCGGGCTTTTCGGCACGACCGAAGTCGTGCCCTGACGCCCATCATCGTTAAAACTGAGTTTTTCGGCAG
>Ga0335077_10005696_pt1 | contig 15306 bp, 15 predicted proteins | sample Lox_Sample_31_FD_207151 | JGI IMG/M metagenome (GOLD analysis project Ga0335077, IMG submission 207151) | Soil microbial communities from Loxahatchee National Wildlife Refuge, Florida, United States - Lox_Sample_3.1 | ecosystem: Environmental > Terrestrial > Soil > Wetlands | place: USA... | reverse complement strand
CCGGATAAGAACGGAAATTCGTCGGCGATCCTTTCAACCGACGAAGTGTTGCAGGCGCGCGCCCAGCGCATGACGTCCACCGACAACAATCAGACCATCCATTACGACGGCAACGCGGTCGCCTGGCAGGGCGCCAATCGCGTGGAGGCCGACCACCTGTTCATCGATCGCGACTCGGGCGTGATGGAAGCGCACGGGAAGGTGAAATGTCAGCTCGTCGACAAGGACAAGAAAAAAGACGACGATGACGCGCCCGCTCCCGCCGGACCGCCCGCGCCTCCGGTCTTCACCATCATCACCGCGCCCGACATGGTTTACACCGAGGATACGCGCGTGGTCGACTACACCGGCGGCGTAGTGTTGAATCGTCCGGGCATGGACATCACGGCGAAATCCATTCGCGCGTTCCTCAAAGACGCCGACGAGGATTCCTCGCTCGATAAGGCCTTCGCGGATGGAACCGTCAAGGTGGTCAGCACGTCGGACAAACTGAGGCGCACGCGCACGGCCACATCGAACCACGCCGAATATTACGCGGACGACGGCAAAGTGGTGCTCACCGGCGGCGCGCCGATGCTGGTGGACAGCCTGAAAGGACAGACGCGCGCGGCCAAGCAATTGACCTGGTTTTCCAACGATGATAGGCTCGACTCAGACGGCACCAATGCTTCTCCGGTCACCAGTATCATTCACAAGAAGCCGCCGCCGTCCAAAAATTGACCTGCATTGACGTGAATTGAAGTGCATACCCTCCAGACAATCGAGCTGACCAAGTCGTACCGCGGGCGCAAAGTCGTCGATAACGTCTCGGTCCGCGTGAAGCAGGGCGAGGTGGTGGGACTGCTGGGCCCGAACGGAGCCGGCAAGACCACTTCGTTCTACATGATCGTGGGGCTGATCACGCCGGATTCCGGACGCGTCCTGCTGGACGATCAGGACCTGACCTCGCTTGCCATGTACAAGCGCGCGCATCGCGGCATCAGCTATCTTCCGCAGGAAGCCTCGGTGTTCCGCAAGCTGTCGGTGGAGGACAACCTGATGGCGATCCTCCAGACGCTGCCGCTGAATCGCCGCGAGCGGCGCGAACGCCGCGACCGGCTGATCGAGCAGATGGGCCTGGAGCACGTCCGCCACAGCAAGGGTTACGTGCTCTCGGGCGGCGAGCGGCGGCGCGTGGAGATCGCGCGCAGTCTGGTGATCGAACCCAGCTTCCTGCTGCTCGACGAGCCGTTTTCCGGCATCGATCCGATCCAGGTGCTGGAATTGCAGAAAATCATTTTCGATTTAAAGCGCGCCGGAATCGGCATTCTGGTGACGGATCACAACGTGCGGGAAACGCTGGCGGTCACCGATCGCGCCTACATCATCAATAATGGAAGGATTTTCCGCGCCGGAACGCCCGAGGCTCTGGGAAACGATCCCGAAGTGCGCCGCGTGTACCTGGGCGAAAACTTCAACCTGATCAATTTGCAGACGGGACGTTGGGAGGTCCCGACCGGCAACGATTGATTCTTTCGAGGCAACGCCTACGTACGCGCGACCTTCAGTGTCTGTGTGAAAAGGAGACAGCCTGAGAGCCTGTCGGAAATAGATTAGCGAAAATCCTGGCGGTGAAAGGCGAAGGTACGAAATTCGTACGAAATTCGGACGAAATTCGGGGCGTCCATAGCGTTTCCAATTACGCCGAGTTGGCGCGAGCCGCGTGGTCCGAGGCGACCCGCTCGGAAGCGACTGGCTTTCTTGGTCTTCCTGGCTTGCGAGGAAGCAGATTGCGGCCGAGCTTATCTCCGAGTCGTGAGAGGAATAGCGCCTCGGCCGCGGGACGGCCTAAGCGCGTGCACTCGCGGATGCGTTCGAGCAGCGCGCTGTCCTCGAATCCGAGTGTAAGCGATTGACGCCATTGTTCCGGCGTGTATCGCGCGCGCCATTGGGTAAGGTCCAGGAGCGTGCCGGGACGATCCTCGAGCCGCGCTCGCGCACTCGACCAACGCCATTGCTCGGCGGTGTCGGCCAGGCGGGCTCGGACGGGATTCCGTTCGAGATAAATCATTGCCGCCCAGAAATGTTTTTCGTCCATGGGCGCGGAGCGGAAACGGCCTTGCCACAGATGACCGCGGCGATGCAGGCGAATGTGGAGCGAGCGCGCGTAGTCGCCTTCGACGCGCTCGAAGGTATAATGTAAACCGTTGAGATCGTGCGGCGTAGCGATGATGTGGACGTGATTGGGCATGAGGCACCAGGCCTGGATGCTGACGCCGTGGTGACGGGAATGCTCGGCGAGGAGATCGAGGTAGAGCTGACGGTCGGAATCGCGGAAGAAGATGGGTTGTCGGAAATTTCCGCGGTGGCAGATGTGGTGGGGTAGTCCGGGCAGCACGATCCGTCGGAGGTTTGGCATCAACGGAATAGTGGAAGTCGTGCGACGATGCTCTCATGGAAAATAGGAATCGCTATGGACGCCCCGAGTTTCCCCTTCGATCTACCAGGGTTTTCAAAACATGCTGAAAACATGCTGAAGTTCCAAGGGGAGCGTTCGGTGTGTTAGGTCTAGGGAAGAAGCACCGCGGAAACATCAGGGCATTGGCCGTTAATTCTGGAGGAACCCGGTGCGTCACTGGCGCACATTCCGATGCCTTTCCAGATCGAGACGCTCGCGTCTGGAGTTTGCCCGACCTGAGGCTCGTTCGGAAGCTCCGGGGGCACGACGAGGGTGTCCTCAGCGCCGCATGGTCGCCCTCTGGCCAATATATCGTCACCGGTCGGGCATCCACGTTCGGTCCACGGCAATGTAAGCAGCCACTTCGGGACTATGGCGGCGCTCGCGTTTGGGACGCGAACACAGGAGAACAGGTTGGAGAGTTCGGGCTGGGGTTGGTGGAGGTCAGGAGTCTAGCGTTCTCAGCTGATGGTCGCCTATTATTGAGTGCCGGCGTAGCAGGGAAGAATGGGGCAAAAAATCTCCTCCAACTTTGGGACATGCAGGAGCGGAACGAGACTTCAAGATTCGATATCCAGGGTATGGCTTTAGAGTCAGCTGAGCTGTCGCCCGATGGGACGATAATCGCTTGTGGAGGTTCTCGACCCTTCAGGGGGGAGCGTGTCCCGTCGATAGGATTCTCATCGCGTCCTGTCGTAGTGCATATCGCCGATGATTCTGCGACGGCCCCGACGCTTCGGTTGTTTGAAACGCAAAGCGGTCATGAAATTTGTCAGTTCGACTATTCCTTGCCTGTCAACTCCGTCAAGTTCTCTCCCGACCAGGCATATTTATTAGCATGTGGGAAGGAGTACCTTTTGTGGGATGTCGCCTCAGGCCGACAGGCGTTTAAGTTCCAGTCGGACGACTCTGCGTGGGCGAACTCAATCGATATTTCAAGTGATGGGAAACACGTCGCGATTGCCTGCGGAGATGAGATCGAACAGGGCCGCTATGTGGATTGTCGAGTGCGGGTCTGGCGGCTGCAGGCCCCCAAGGAAATAGCTACTTACTACCACAAGAGGCCAGTTCGTCGAGTTGCGTTCATCCCTGGGCGGTCTCTCCTGGTGGCTGGTGGCGATCTCGGTGAGCTCCATGTCTGGTCCTTCAGACCCAATGACGGCCGTAGACTGATATCTTGGCACTACACATTGAGGGGGGGAAACGCGGGGGAAACGCGGGGGAAACGCGGGACAGCCTGACGTGACTCGCGTTATTTTCTGATTTGGGGACACTCTAAGACCGTCCCTTGAGAATTTTTCTCGAAAATTTCCACTAATCCGGTGAATGCCCAGAAACGCGCGCTGTGTCCTCCCAGGGATTCCCTACCACGTTACCCAACGAGGTACCGATCGCCAGCGCGTCTTCTTCCTGAATAGTGATCGCGAAATGTACCTCCGCCTGCTGAGCCGCAACCTGGCCAGCGCCCGGGCCCGCCTGCTCGCGTACACCCTGATGTCCAATCACGTCCACGCCATCGTGATCCCGGAGCGGGCGGACTCGCTGGCGGTTCTGTTTCGCCGCGTGCACGGCCGCTATGCGCAATATGTGAACACGCGCCGCGGACGAAGCGGGCATTTGTGGCAGGCGCGGTATTACTCCTGCCCGCTCGATGGCGCGCACCTGGCGACGGCGCTGCGGTATGTCGAGCAGAATCCGTGCCGTGCGGGGATGGCCGAGCGGGCGGAGGACTACCGCTGGTCGAGCGCGGCGGTGCACTGCGGCCTGCGGCGGGACGAGTTCCACGTATTGGACCTGAAATTCTGGGAGCGCGCCGGGGGGCCGGCGACGTGGGCGGACCTGTACGCGGCTCCACTGGCGGAGGAGGAGCTCGATCGCTTGCGCCAGTGCACCTACGGCGGACGACCGTTCGGCTGTGATGACTTCGTGATGAAAATCGAGGAGGAGTTCGGACGGGCTTGGAGACGCGAGACGAACCAAAAGACGTCGGCAAAATCAGCGTAGAGTCGAATGGGACAGATCTAGAGTGTCCCCAAAACGAAAAATGACGCGAGTCATGTCAGGCTGTCCACTCGAAACGTTCGACGCCGGTTGTAAATAATTCCGGTGCGCCGGATTTTCGTTGAACTTGATTCCGCCGGAGGCGGGCGGATTGCGACGTTGCACGGAACATTTTCTGGAGAATTGTGATTTAGCACGAGGCGCCGCTCGGCAGGTGGATTGCGAATCATGTGGTGAATCCTCCGAAGGAGGTGAAAACAAATGAGCAAATATGCAAATTTTCGAAACGCGGCTCTCTCGGCGGCAGTGGCGCTAAGCATGGCGGCCTTCCCCGCGGTCGCGCACGCGCAGGACGCCCTGGTTGTCAGAACTCAGCAACAACTCCGGGCCGACGGCTATTACAACGGGCCGATCGACGGGATTGACGGTCCGGAGACACAGGCGGCGATTCGCCATTATCAATACCAGAACGATCTCGCTGTCAACGGCCAGCTCGACCGGCAGACTTGCCGCAGGCTTGGCGTCTTCGAGAGAACTGAAGCCGTTCCCGCTCCGAACGGGTTTGCGACGGCGCCCAGCTCCGCGACGGTGTCCGCGGCGCAGCGCCGCCTGGTGCGGGAAGGGTTTTATAAAGGCAACCTCGACGGCATTCTCGGTCCCGAGACCGCAGCCGCTATCCGTGAGTATCAGAAGAACAGCAATCTGAACATCACGGGACAGCTCGATCCGGCCACTCTAAACAGCCTGGGCGTGGCGAAGTAAATCGCGCCGGATCGCCAGAATCGCGATGGCGCCGACGAGGAGCGCGGCGAGCGCCGCGGTGAGGTCGAGCTCGGGCAGCCATCGCGATTTGAAAAAAAACACGATCAGCAACGCCAGAAACGCAAGCCGCATCAGAACGCGCGCTGCGCTGGCGGAAAATCGCAGCGTGATCCACGCGGAACCCGCCGCCATCGCCAGCGAAGCGCAGAGTCCGAACGCGTTGATCCGCGCTAATCCTGGAACATCGGGACCGATGGGGAGCGGATGCAGGAAATAGAACGTCGCGAAGGCCGCGGCGAGCATCGCGATGGTCATCAATTCCCCGTACAGGACAGCGATTGCGATTCGCGCGTAAACGTGCGGCATCGACGCCGGACGCTCGGCGAAAGACTGCGCGGCGGCCGGCGCGGCGAACAGGACGCCGAGGCAGGCGTATGCGGCAAGGAGCACGGGGTCCATGAAGTTCAGCCCGCGCATCCACGGTAGGAAAATTCCGAACGCGATTACCAGGAGGATATGAGTGGGTAGCGCCCGCCAGCCGAGACCGCGAAGGAAGCGCGCGAGTTCGCCGCTAAAGGAAGATCGGGAATCCTGCATGCCAGCGCCATGATGGTACCAGGAGTGGCTCTGTAATATACTGGAGTCGCGCCTTAAAGCGCGATTAGGGCAAATTTCTCTAGGGCCGGAGCGCTAATCTTACCGAATCCTGGTACCGATGAACCAGTTAGATATGTTAGATCGGCGTATTGAACCGAGAATGCTGTGCGCGGACGTAGTCGACGTCCAGTGGAAGGATCAGAGCGGGCGAACCCGCCGCGGCGTTGCGAACCTCGAAGACATTTCGCTTTCCGGGGCCTGCCTTCAAGTGGACCGGCCGGTGCCGCTCGGCACCAACTTCCGCATCAGCTATCCCAATGGAGAACTGACGGGCACGGTGAAATATTGCGTGTTCCGCGAGATCGGATATTTTCTGGGTATCGAATTCGAGCCCGGCAGCCGCTGGTCCCAGCGGCACTTCCGCCCGCAGCACCTGCTCGATCCGCGCAGGCTGGTGGGGCGCGTGACGCATCGTCTGAAATCGGAGCTCCCTCCCGCGATGAACTAGCGGACAACTCGACGCGCATCAAGGTGTTTCCCGACAATTTTGTGGTTTACTGAAAAGGATGGCAACCACGACCGGGTCGTTGTCGGCGCCAATACCTGCTTCGACGGCCCGCACGATGCCATGGAACACGATCGCGTGGTTCACCGGGTTGCTCATCGTCGCCTATTTCCCGATTCTGCGGCACCTGGTCTATCAATGGGCCACCGATGAAGACGTGGGCCATGGATTTTTTGTTCCGGTAGTTGCCGGATTCGTGGCCTGGCAGCGGCGCGAGGAGCTTGCCAGGATTACGCCCAAGCCGTGCTGGTGGGGCGCGGCGCTGATCCTGTGGAGCATTTTGCAAAGCTACATTGGAACGCTCGGCGCGGAGCTGTTTTTGCAGCGCACCGCGTTTCTGATCGGCCTGGTGGGGGTCCTGCTGCTGACCGGCGGCGTCGAGTTGATCAAGGCGCTGGCGTTTCCGCTGCTTCTGCTGCCCTTCATGATCCCGATTCCGTCGGTGATCTACAACCAGATCACCTTTCCACTCCAGTTGTTCGCCTCGAGCGTCGCGGAAAACGTACTAAACCTGCTGAATATTCCGGTTCTGCGCGACGGTAACGTCCTGGAGCTGGCCAATGGCGACCGGCTCAACGTCGCCGAGGCGTGCAGCGGCATCCGCAGCCTGCTTTCGCTCACGTTCCTGTCGCTGGTGTACGCGTATTTCTTCGACAAGAAGGTGTGGATGCGCTGGGCGCTGCTCGCCGGCACCATTCCGATCGCGATTCTGGCGAACGCGGGCCGCGTGACCATCACGGGTATGCTGGCGGACATGGACCCGGCGCTCGCTGAGGGATTCTTTCACAGCCTGGAGGGCTGGATCATCTTCCTGATCGCGTTCGTGATGCTGCTGATGCTGCACGTCGCGATCAACCGGGTGTACTCGTGGACCGCAGGGAGGCGCAAGCATGCGTGACGTTTTCAAATCCACTCCGGTGCGTTGGGCGTCGATTCTGCTGATCGCGCAGGCGGCGCTGCTGTACAGCTCGATCCGGCCGGAAGCGGTCCCTCCCAGCCGCCCGCTCGCCGGTTTCCCGCACGAGATCGGCGCGTGGCGGCTGTACCAGGAAGGCGTGGTGGAACCCGAGGTCCAGGAGGTATTGCAAGCCGACGATCTGCTGAATCGCACGTATGTGAATCCCGCGGCCGGGGTGAGCGTCAATCTGTTCATCGCCGCGTTCCGTTCGCAACGCAACGGCAAGGCTCCGCATTCCCCCAAAAACTGTCTGCCCGGCGCGGGCTGGACGCAGGTGAACGCGGGCGAGATGCCCATCGATGTTGGACTGGCGCAGCCGATCGTGGTGAATCGCTACGAGGTGCAGCACGAGGAGTCGCGCGCGCTGGTGCTGTACTGGTATCAATCCCGAGACCGCGTGGTGGCGAACGAGTTCCGCGCAAAATTCTGGGTGATCGCCGACGCGATCCGCCTGAACCGCACCGATACGGCGCTGGTTCGCGTGACCGTCCCCATCTTCGACCGCGATACGGCGCGCGCCGAGCGAAGCGGCGTAGCGTTCGCCCAGTCCTTCTATCCGACCATCCGGGCATTCCTGCCGCAGTGATGCGATCCGCGGCCCTTCGGCGGGATGGTTAGAGATTCTCCTTCGATGGAGCGCTCGCAGGCGCGCTCCATGGTCATCACGCGGTCCGGACTGGTAGCGGCCAGCCAGACGCTCGCGTCTCAGGCGGGCGCGCAGGCGCTGGCGCGCGGAGGGTCCGCGGTGGATGCCGCCATCGTTGCCAACGCGGTGTTGAGTGTGGTCGAGCCGATGATGTGCGGCCTGGGCGGCGATCTTTTCGCCATTCATCGCGACGCCTCGGGCGCGCTTACCGGAATCAATGCGAGCGGTTATGCTCCGCGCGCGCTCACGCTGGAGCGGCTGAATTTTTCCGTTCCCCTCTCCGGAATTCACACCGTGACGGTGCCCGGGGCGGTGGATGGATGGTCGAAGCTGCACGCCCGTTTCGGAAAGCTGCCCTGGGCGGACCTGTTCGCGCCCGCGATTTACTGCGCCGATCACGGATTTCCGCTCACCGAGATCATTCAATACGACTGGGAGCATTGCGATCGCGTCCTTGAGGACGAAAACGGCGCGCGCCTGTTTCTCCCCGGCGGCCGCGCCCCGCGTGTCGGCGAAATTTTCCGCAATCCTGATCTCGCCCGCGCGTACCGGATTCTCGCCGAATGCGGTCCGCGCGCGCTCTACGAAGGCGAGCTCGCGCGCGCCATCCTGGCAACTTCCAGACGGCTCGGCGGCACGATATCGGCCGCCGATCTGCGCGATTTCGAGTCCGAGTGGGTCGCTCCGCTCTCCAGCAGTTATCGCGGCTGGGCTGTTTTCGAGCTTCCACCTAATGGGCAAGGCGTGGGGACGCTCCAAATGCTGAATATCATGGAGAATTTTCCGCTGCTCGCAATGGACCCGCTGGGCGCCGATGCGATCCACATCAAGATCGAGGCGCAGAAGCGCGCGTTCGCCGATCAGCGTCGCTATATCGCCGATCCGCGCTTCAGCGACGTTCCCCTCGATCGCCTGCTTTCGAAAGATTACGCTCGCGCGCAAGCGGCCTCCATCGGACACACGGTGTATCTGGCAGCCGCCGACCGCGAGGGCAATCTCGTCTCCTGGATCCAGAGCATCTCGGACTTGTGGGGATCGGGCGTGCTGGTGGACGGCTTCGGATTTCATCTGCACAGCCGCGGCGCAGCATTTTCCTCTGATCCTGCGCACCCCAACGCTCTTGAGCCCGGCAAGCGTCCCTATCACACCATCATTCCCGGATTCATGGAGAGCGATCAGCAGCACATCGCTTTCGGAATCATGCGCGGCCTGAACCAGGCCCAGGCGCAGGCGCAGTTCGTTTCGAGCATCGCCGATCATGGAATGAATATTCAGGCTGCGCTCGAAGCGCCGCGATTTTCGAAAATCACGCTGGGTGGCAACGACGTGCGCATTGAAGCTCGGGTGCCGGCGGAAACGCGCGCCGAGCTCGAGCACCGCGGCCACGCGCTCGACGTGCGCGCCGATTTTTCCGGCTACATGGGCGGCGGCCAGGCGATCCTGCGCGATTCGGGAGAGAAGGTGAATTACGGAGCGTCATCCCCACGAAAGGACGGCTCCGCGGTCCCGGAGCCCGACCCGTTCTGGGGAAGTTCCTAACCCGAGGAACACCACTTGCTGACGCGCGTGGCTCGGCAGCGCGGGAGCTGCGCGAGTTAGCGAGCGGAACCTCCTGCTTTGACGCCTCGTGCCATAATCGAAGACGTGATTCGCGTGTTCCGGTCGCGAAAACCGGCGCTCTTGGGCCACCTCGAAAATACGGTCATGGACGTTGTGTGGGCGCGTGGCGAATCGAGCGTACGCGAGGTGGTCGATCTTCTGGATCGCCCTCTCGCCTACACCACCGTGATGACCACCCTCGACCGCCTGTATAAAAAAGGATTGCTCGACCGCCGCAAATTCAATCGGGCTTTCGTGTATTCGCCGCGTATGTCGCGATCGCAATGGGAGCAGGAACTCGCCGGGAGCCTGGTCGCGGGACTGCTCGCAGGTCCGCACAATTCGAGTGAGGTGCTGATTTCCTGCCTCGTCGATGCCGTGGGCCAACGTGACCAGGCCGTGCTCGAAGAGCTGGAGCGAAGAATCCGGGAGAAGCGCCGCGAGTTGGAGCAGCGTAACAAATGAGCTACGCATTCAGACTCGTGTGCGTGTCGCTCGCGGCGTTCGCGATCGTGCATCTTGCGACGGCCATTGCCGTGAATGCTGTCGCCCTCCGGGCGATCTGGCTTGCCGAGCGCATGAACGCGCGCGCGGCCGCGCGTTTTCTCCTGATGCTGCGGCTTGCTCCCGTGGCCGCATCGCTCGCGATCGTGGGCGTGCTGTGCGTACCCAGCTACCTGCGATTCGAGCCGCGCTCGGCCGATGAAGAAGTGGGTGCGGCATGCCTGATGCTCGCGGCGCTCGCGGCCGCAATGTGCCTCGAATCGGGTGCTCGCGCCCTTCGCGCGCTTCGAGCCACGCGGCGTTGGCTGGGCGATCGAACGCCGCCCAACACGGTCGCCCTGGCCGGACTCATCCGTACGCGCGTGATGGTCGCTGAATCCGTAGCTGGCGCGCTTTCGGCCCCGGAACTCGACGCTGCGATCCGGCACGAACGCGCGCACGCAGCCTCACGCGACAATTTGAAACGCCTGGCAATGCTCGCCGCACCGCGGACGATTCCGTTTTTCCCCGGCCGCTTCGCCGGAATCGAAGCCGCGTGGAAGAAATTTTCCGAATGGGCGGCCGATGATTGCGCCGCGAGTGGCGATCCCGGGCGCTCGCTCGCGCTCGCCTCCGCGCTGATCCGCGTCGCCAGGCTGGGCGCCGCGCAGGCTCCGCCGCTGGTGACCTCGCTTCTCGACGGCGACCTTACGGCACGCGTCGACCGCCTGCTCGCGCCGGTCGCCGAAGGCCGGCCCGACCGTTGGACGCCCGCGATTCTGCTCTTCGCCGCCATCGCCCTCGCGGTGTTGATCAGCTCGCCGGCCGCGCTCCCCTGGGTGCACTACCTGCTCGAGCGATTGATTCATTAGCCGCGCGCGACAACCCGCATTGATACCATAAAGGAACCCCCGACTTATGGCTCTGCGGTTTTACAACACGCTCACGCAACAGGTGGAAACATTCACTCCGCTTGAAGGCAATCTCGTCCGGATGTACACCTGCGGGCCGACCGTCTACAATTTCGCGCACATCGGCAATCTGCGAACCTTCACCTTCGAGGACATCCTGCGCCGCTGGCTCCGTGTTCGCGGCTACAAGCTCGATCACGTCATGAACATCACCGACGTCGAGGACCGCATTATTAAACTGTCGGCCCAAGCGCACAAGTCGATTTACGAATACACAGCCATCTACACCGCGGCTTTCCTGGAAGACATGGCGACGCTGCGCCTGGAAAAGCCCGAGCGCATGGTCAAGGCCACCGATCACATCAACGAGATGGTCGCGGCCGTCGAAAAGCTGGGCGAGCGCGGGTACACCTATCAGAGCGATGGTTCCGTCTATTACCGGATCGCCAATTTCCCCGGCTACGGAAAACTTTCGCACAACGATTTTTCCGGCATCCGCGCCGGCGCGCGCGTGGATGTTGACGAATACGACAAAGCCGACGCGCGCGATTTTGTGTTGTGGAAGGCGCGCAAGGACGGTGAGCCGGGCTGGGAGACCCCGATCGGCCCGGGGCGCCCGGGCTGGCATATCGAATGTTCGGTTATGGCGATGAAATATCTGGGCGAGACACTCGATATTCACGCCGGCGGCGTCGATCTGATTTTTCCGCATCATGAAAACGAGATCGCGCAGTCGGAAGCGCTCACCGGAAAACCGTTTGCGCGCTACTGGCTGCACTCCGAGCACCTGATCGTCGAAGGGCAGAAGATGGCGAAATCGCTGGGCAATTTCTTCACTCTGCGCGATCTGCTCGAAAAGGGCTATGCTCCGGAGGCGGTGCGCTATCTGCTCGCGGCGGTGCCGTATCGCAAGAAACTCAACTTCACCTTCGATGGATTGAAAGCCGCCGCGACCGCGATCGACCGGCTGCGCAATTACAAGCTGCGCCTGGAAACCGCGAAATTCGCCGCGGGCGTGAACGAAAAAATCGAGCAGCGCACCGCGGCGGCGACCAAGGCATTCGACGATGCGCTCGACGAGGATCTGAACACCGCCGAAGCGCTCGCCGCCGTGTTCGAATACATCCGCGACACCAATACCGCCATGGATTCGGGCGAATTCCTCGCCGGGAACGCCCCGCGCGCGCTCGGGTTCCTGGAGCGCTTCGATGCCGTGTTCGACGTGCTCAAGCCCTCGGCGAGCGCCGGCTCGCTTTCGGACTCCGAGGTGGACGCGCTCGTTGCCGAACGCACGGCTGCGAAAAAATCGAAGAATTTCGCCCGCGCCGACGAGATCCGCGCGAATCTCGCCGCGCACGGAATCGTCCTCGAAGACACCAAGGATGGAGTAAGGTGGAAACGATCATGAAAATCGAAAGCAAACTGGTTCATTCGGGCGACCGCAAAAAGGCCGGCGACTACATTCCGGTTTCGACCCCGATCTACACCGCCGCCAGTTATTTCTACGACTCGATGGATCAGCTCGATCGCATTTTCGGGCGCGAGGAAACCGGTCCGTCGTATGCGCGCTACGACAACCCCACCACCAGCGCGCTTGAAGAACTGGTGCGCGACCTCGAATCGGGACACGGCGCCCTGGCGTGCTCCTCCGGTATGAGCGCGATGCATCTGGCGCTGCTTTCCGCGCTGATGGACCGGCCCCGGCGCGTGGTCGCCGCCAACGCGCTCTACGGCGCCACCACCGGCATGCTCATGAACATCTTCACTCCGCTCGGCGTGGACGTCGAATTCGTCGATGTGTGCGATCTCGCCGCGCTCGAAGCAGCAGTCCAAAATGCGCGGCCGGGCGCGGTGGTCATGGAGACGGTGTCCAATCCCCTGCTGCGCGTGGGAGAGATGGACAAGATCGCCGCGATTGCGAAGCGCGCCGGCGCGCCGCTGATCGTCGATAACACGTTCGCTACGCCGCTTCTGGTGCGCCCGCTCGAACTCGGCGCGAGCATCGTGGTCCACAGCGCGACCAAGTACATGTCGGGCCACGGAGACGTGCTCGGCGGCATCGTCATCGCCGATCGCGAGCATTTCGATCCCATCAAGACGCTCTCCCGCACGATGGGTCCGACGCTCGGCCCGTTTGAAAGCTATCTCGCCATGCGCGGCATCAAGACCATGGGCCTACGCGTGGAGCGCCAGTGCGCCAACGCGTGCAAGGTCGCTTCCTGGCTCGCCTCGCACCCGCGCGTCGAACGCGTGCATTTCACGGGAGATCCCGCGCATTCCGATCACGCCACCATCGCGCGCCTGTTTCCGAAGAATCTCTACGGCGCGATGGTCGCCTTCGAGCTCAAGGACGCCGGGAGGCCGGAGGTCTTCCGCTTCATGGAAATGTTGAAAATGATCGTGCGCGCCACTTCGCTCGGCGACGTCCACAGCATGATCCTGTATCCCGCGATGGCCTCCCACCGCGACCTTTCGCCGAAGCAGCGCCACAAGCTGGGCATCGGCGACAACCTGGTGCGCATGTCGGTTGGCATCGAGGCGCCCGAAGACATCATCGGCGACCTCGAACAGGCGCTCGGCGGTTGAAGTTTGCACGGCCGGACGAAGAGACTCGAAAACCGGTTGCTGTTTTGCCTGATTGCGGCAGTTGCCTGTACCTTGCTGACGATTCGCGCTGCGCGCGTCGGAATGAGCGGGGATTACCTGGATCCGGTGGCGCACATCACCGCTCAGGACGAGTCATTTCTGGCCAGCAGCGCCATCCGCATGGTCGAGCGTGGCGACTGGCTGACGCCGCGCTTCATGGAGCGTTATTCGCTGATCAAGCCGCCGCTGGTAATGTGGATCGCGGCGCTTTCCGGACGCGCCTTCGGTGTCTCGCGTTTGACGCTGCGCCTGCCACTGGCGCTTCTGTGCGGACTAGGCGCCGCGATGGTTTTCCTGATCGGAGCCAGGCTGCGGTCGTGGCGGGAAGGCGCTGCGGCGGCGATTCTGCTGATCTCCAACCACCTGTGGAACGTGAGCGGCGCGATGGTGCTGACCGACGCGCTGCTCGCCTCCTTCGAGGTTTCGGCGATGTTCTGGTTGTTCATGGACGCGGAGCTTCAATCCAAGCTCGCCTTCTGGGGTTTCGCGGCTTCAGTGGCCGGCGCGATTCTCACGAAAACGGTCGCGGGCGTGCTGCCGCTCGCCGCGTTCGGGTTGTTCTGGCTGCTGACTCCGGGCCGTCGCGCGACGCTCGGACGCGCTGTGTCGGCCATCGGCGCGGCAGCCGCGCTCTCGCTGCCATGGTTCATTTATGAGTGGGTGCTGCACCGGCGCTGGTTTTGGACCGAGCACGTGCTGCAATCGATTCTCGGCTACGGCGCCGGCGCGCCACAGCAAACCACGGCGGAGACGCATGCGGGCTTCTATCTCAAACGGCTGCTCGTGATGGACCCGATGCTGCTGCTGCTCGTGTTGATCGCACTCCCCAGGCTGGCCGCCGCTTGGAAGAGGCGTTCGAGCGACGCACTGCTGCTCCTCTGCTGGCTTGCGCCGCTGGTCGCCGCGCCGTTTGCCTGGCGCTATCGCAACGTCGCCTACCTGATTCCGGCGACCCCTCCCATGGCAATCGCGGCCGCGTGCTATTCGCCGATCCGCCGGCGCTCGCCCGCCGCGCTTTTAGCGATTGTGATTGCCGGATTCGGTCTCAAGCTGGCGTTCGCGTCGCAGCCGTGGGGACTCTCCTTCGCCTCGGGCACAGTGCAGAAAGCGTCCGCTCCGCTCAAAACGTATTGCCAGCTCGGCCGCGGGAACGAGCTCATCAGCATCGATTTGGCCGACGATCTTTACGCCACCACGCTTCCGCTCGCGCGGCTGCGCTATGCGATCGTCAGCTCCAGCATCACGGGAGGAACGCTGTCGTTATTGGATTTTCCGGGGATGGGAATCACGATCCACGCGGCCGATTTCGCGGACCTGGACCATCACCTTGCCTCCTATCGCGCCAAGTTGGGCGAATGGGGTATGGACTCCGACGAGCCCGTCGGCTCGCTGATTGCCGCCTCCAATGAGCGCGAGCTGATGGACATGGTCCGGGCGCATCCCTCGAGCGATTTCCTGTTCCCGGCGCGCTATCGCCACGAGGTCCGCGCCCTCGATGACACATCGCACGGGATGGTGGACGCCGGGCCGGATTTTTTCCTGCTGCTTTCCTCCGATCGGGTTCCGCGCGCCGCGCCACCCGCCTGGCCTTGCCAGATGTAAATCCATAGCTGCCGTGCAAAACTAGAACAAGTGCATACGCGACGGATCGCGACATTCCTGTTAGGCGCCTGGATTGCGGGAAGTCTGCTGATGATCGCC
>Ga0335077_10005695_pt1 | contig 15307 bp, 10 predicted proteins | sample Lox_Sample_31_FD_207151 | JGI IMG/M metagenome (GOLD analysis project Ga0335077, IMG submission 207151) | Soil microbial communities from Loxahatchee National Wildlife Refuge, Florida, United States - Lox_Sample_3.1 | ecosystem: Environmental > Terrestrial > Soil > Wetlands | place: USA... | reverse complement strand
GCGCCTTGCTCTTTACATCTGCCGAGGCCCGGCGCATCCGCGGCCGGCTCACCACGCTCGGGAAGCCCACACGATAAGCGACCACTGGAACAAATTGCTTGACTGATTGAGCTTCCTCGGCCGGCTTGACCCAATCAGATTTGCCAGTGTGGTCGGGGTGCTCCGGGGGCAGAAGACGCTACCCGGAAACTGGTGCTGAGCCCCGTTTTCGCCCAGGAGAACTTGATGACCTGCGGGCCTTGAGGTAATGTCCACGACTGGCTACCGATAATGCCCATTAAGAGGCTCTAAATGAACGACTTAGTTGTTGCAGATCGGGCGGCGGAGTGGCGCCGGCTCAAAGCGCTGGTGCTCGACAGCGTCTCCTCTCCGATCACGAAACGGGTTTACAATCTCGGCCTGGATGAATTCTTCGCGTGGTACAGCCAGGAAGTCCGGCCGGGATTCACGAAGGCGACCGTCGCCGCCTGGCGCGTTGCCCTCGAGGCTCGCAAGCTGGGCGCGGTCTCGATCAACGTCCGGATCACCGCGGTGCGCAAGTTGGCCGTCGAGTCCGCCGACAACGGGCTCCTGGCGCCGGAGTTGGCCAACGGGATCACGCGCGTGAAGGGCGTGGCCTCGAAGGGCGTCCGTCTTGGGAACTGGCTCACCGCGAAACAGGCGCAGGCGCTGCTGAACGCGCCTGACGTGACGACCAACAAGGGCCTCCGGGATCGCGCGATCCTGGCGGTCCTCCTTGGCTGCGGGCTTCGCCGCTCCGAGGTCGCGGCGCTCACGATGAGGCACGTCCAACAACGCGATGGGCGCTGGTGCATCGTAGACCTTGTTGGGAAGCATGGCCGGGTCCGGACGGTGCCCATGCCGACCTGGGTGAAGGTGGCGATCGATGCCTGGATATTGCCGGCTGCCGTCACGGAAGGTCATGTGTTCCGATCGGTAGATCGCGGTGGCAACATCAAAGCCACGGCCCTCAGCGAAAAGTGTGTGTGGCAACTGCTCCGACCGTATGCGACGGCAGCCGGAGTGCCGGGAATTGCACCCCACGATTTGAGACGCACGACTGCGAAACTGTGTCGAGCGGCCGGCGGAGAGCTTGAGCAGATCCAGATGCTTCTCGGCCACGCTTCGGTGCAAACGACTGAGCGCTACTTGGGCACGAAGCAGGATTTGGTGCACGCACCGAATGACGGGATCAAACTTCGAGTGTAGGCGAACGCTGGTTGCTTGCCGACCCTGAACAGGGGATGCGGGAGGAAGAACCGTTCAACGGGAGGCCTGTATCCGCTTGGCAAGCCATTCTCGCATGTTGTATAGATAGCGCGGGTCGACGGCGCCGTGAATACGGGCGCGGTTGATGCTGCCGTAACCGAAGGCCACATGTTCTAAAGCTTCCGCTAGAGTAACCTTTCCGCATCCCGGCGGTATTCCCGTCATGCATCCGAATACCGTCTGGCAGGACGCCCGCCATGGATTCCGCTCCTGGGGCTCACACCCCGGGTTGTACGCCATCGCACTGGCCGCGCTCGCGCTGGGTATCGGCGCCAATACCACCATCTTCAGCGTAGTGGACGCCGTCCTTCTGCGCCCCCTTCCCTATCCCGACGCGTCCCGCTTGGTCAGTCTTTTCGAACGATCTCCCAAAAAGGGCATCGAGCACTACTTCGTTTCCTCGTCCGATTTCTTCGATTGGCAGGACCGCAGTCAGACGTTGGAATCCTTCGGCGGCTATTGGCGCCATGAAGCCGCCGTTACCGAAACTGGCTACCCACCGGAGCAGATTCCCGCCGTCGCGATCACCCCTTCATTAATCCGCACGCTCCGCATACGACCAGCAGCCGGTCGCCTGATGACGGAAGAGGACATGCAACCGCACGCGCCCAATGTCGCTGTGATTGCCTATGGCCTGTGGCAGCGCCGATACGCAAGCGATCCTTCAGTGATCGGGAGGACCTTCGCCCTGAACGGGTCGAGTTACCAAATTGTGGGCGTCCTTCCGCCGGGAGTGCGCTTCGCGGGGGATGCCCAAGTCTGGGACGTGCTCAATCCCGCTCGGGCGCGGCCCGGGCCGCGCTACATGGAGGCAATGGCGCGCCTGCGTCCGGGCGTAACCATTGCACAGGCACGCGCCGAGATGGATACCCTCTCGCGCGCGACGGCTGCGCAGTTCCCCAATACCAACGCCGACTGGGTTGCCGGGCTCGAAAGCCTGCAGGACGAATTGGTCGGCTCGTCCCGGCCCGCCCTGGTTCTGCTGCTGGTGAGTGTCAGCCTGCTCCTGTTGATCGCCTGCGCCAATGTGGCCAATCTGCTGCTGGCGCATGCGTCGGCGAGGCGGCAGGAGGTGGCGCTGCGATCCGCGCTGGGAGCCAGCGGCGGGCGCCTGGTGCGACAGTTCTTTACGGAGAGTTTGCTGCTGGCGGTCACGGGCGGATTCGCCGGCGTGCTGGTGGCGATAGTCGGCGTCCAGGCAATCCGCGCCTTCGCGCCAGTGAGCGTGCCGCACATCCAGGAGACCAGTCTAAGCTTGCCGGTGCTCGGCTACACCCTGAGCATCAGTGTGGCAGCGGGTTTGCTGTTCGGAATGGCGCCGGCGCTCCGCATCCGAAGGCCCGACTTAGCCGCGGCGATGAAAGAGAGCGGCCGCGCGACGGCGGGGCGCCTCCGCGATCACCGGGGGCGGGGCCTCCTGGTGGTGACCCAGGTCGCCATCGCAGTTCTGTTGGTGAACGGTGCGGGCCTGTTGATCAAAAGCTTCACGCGCCTGGCCGCGATCGACCCGGGATTCCGCACCGAGAACGTACTGACCGCCGCGATTTCGCTGCCGCCCGCGGGCTACCGGAAGTACGAAGATCTCGCCCAGGCGATGGAGCGGATTCTTGAGGCCACACGAGCCATTCCGGGCGTGAAGGCTGCGGGGCACACCACCAGCCTGCCGCTCTCCCAGGATTTGGACTACCGGCTGCCCTTTTTCTTTCTCGAGCTGCCCAGACCGCCACATCTCGAAGATCAGTCGGCGTGGCATCGCATGGTGAGCCCCGGGTTATTCGCCGCGCTGCGCACACCGCTGATTGCGGGCCGTGATTTCACCCAACACGACACAGTGGATGCACCTCCGGTAGTGATCGTCAACCAGGCTCTGGCGCGACAGTATTGGGGGAATGGAAGCCCCATCGGGCAGAAGTTGTCGGCGTCGTCAGGCGGCTTTGGACCGCTCGGCTCCATCCTGGTGAAGCAACCCGAGATCGTCGGAATCGTGTCTGACATTAGCTATTCAAGTCTGAGCAAGACCGCGGAGCCTGCCATCTACTTCTCGAGTCTGCAGGCGCCTTTCTACAGGGTGACCCTGGTAGTGCGCACCGATGCGTCGCTGGCGCCGGAAGCGCTGATCGGTTCGGTACGTCGCGGGCTGGCTGAAGTTGACGCCGGCCTGCCGCTCGCACACGTGCGTACGATGACAGAGCAAGTCGCCGATTCGCTGGCACAGCCGCGTTTTCAGACCTTGGTGCTGGCTGCCTTTTCAGGGTTGGCGATGCTGCTGGGGTCGATCGGAATCTACGGTTTGTTATCGTATGGGGTCGCCTCGCGAACGCGTGAGATCGGCATTCGCGCAGCGCTGGGCGGCAGGCCCGGCGACATCCAGCGACTCATTCTCGGGCAAGGATTGCGGATGGTGTTGGCGGGAGTGATCGTGGGACTGGGATTTTCGTTTGCGGCCGGTCGCCTGGCGAAGAGCCTGCTGTTTCACGTCAAGCCGGCCGATCCAGGAACTTATGCCGCAGTGGCGCTCCTGCTGGCAGCAGTGGGACTCGTGGCAAGCTATCTGCCCGCGCGGCTGGCTTCACGGATCGATCCCGGCATTGCGCTGCGCGAGTAGCACACTTAACGGGATCAACAGCGGGAAGCGATCGGGACTCCGGACCGGCCAGGCCGCTTTGGTCGTCGAACTCGCTCTTGCGGTTCAGACTGCTGTTCGTGGGTCCGGCGAATCCTCTTTCCGAGAGAGGGACGCCTTTGAAGCCTTGCGGCTGATGTCCCTATTGACCGGCTACCTGAACTTCCGCGAGGCTGAGGTAACCGGTGCCGGAGAGCTGCACGCGGATGTAGCGCCCCTGGTCCCCGAATGGAATGGTTACAGACGGGCTGGGCGCCGCCGTTTGATGACTGCCTGCCGTCGCCGCTCGGAACGCCAGCGTCGCCGGCGTGTCCGAATTCAGGAATGGCGTGTTGGACACGAAGACCCAGTAATCGCTGAGACGAGAGTTGCAGCAGTCCGTCCGATTCCAAATCGTCACTGCATTCACCGTTTGCGACGCCCCAAGGTCTACCTCCCACCAAGGATTGGTTTCGAAGTTTGTCGCGGTGACGGAGCCGTCGAAGAAGTTGCCGTCGGTACTACCATCTACGGCCACGGCGGCTGGCGGGGTTCCCGGAAGTATGCTGCTTTCGGCAGCCGGTTTGCCCATTGCAATATCGCCGCCGCTGGAGGAATTCGCGGTGCCGATGACCTGCACTTCGGCAAGGCTCAGATAGTTCGAGTTGTTCAATTGCACTCGGACGTAACGCCCCTGCCCTGCAACCGCGATTGCGGTTGACGGATTAGGTGCGTTGGTCTGGTGACTTGCAAAGGTCCCTGGACGGAACTGGAGCGTGGCCGGGTTATCATTCGCGAGAAACGGCGTGTTGGAGACAAAGACCCAGTAGTCGCTCAGCCGGTCGGCGCAACAATCGGTTCGGTTCCACACGACAACCGAACTGATCGAAGCCGAAGTTCCCAAGTCCAATTGCCACCAGGGAATGGCTTCAAAGTTCGTGGCCGTAACTGATCCGTCGAAGAAGTTGCCGTCCGTGTTCCCATCCGCGGCCACGCCGGCTCCCGGCGTGCCCGGAAGGGTGCTGCTTTGCGCCGCGGTCTTCCCCTGCCCCAGATTGACACCACCAAATACCTGCACCTCGGCCAAGCTGAGGTAGTCGGATGTATTGAGCTGAATGCGCACGTAACGGCCCTGCATGCCCACACTGACCGACGTGGAAGGACTCGGCGCCGTGGTCAGGTGATTGGCGAATGTCCCCTGCCGGAATTGAAGCGTGGCGGGCGTATCGGTGTTCAGAAACGGTGTATTCGAACGAACACCCAATAGTCGCCGAGGCGGGAGCCGCAGCAATCGGTCCGATTCCACACCGCAATCGAGCTGATGGCGACGGGCGAACCGAGGTCCACCTCCCACCAGGGGTTGGCTTCGAAGCTCGTGGCCGTGACTGATCCATCGTAGAAGTTCCCGTCTGTGTTGCCGTCAACCGCGGCGCTCGCGGGCGGCGTACCTGGCAAGGTGCTGCTTTGAGTCGACAACTGGCCCTGTGCCAGATTGGCGCCGAGGGGAGGCCATCGTTCTTCGCAATGGCGAGTTATCTCTCGCCCCAGATGCTACTCGAACGAGTTCTCACGAACCTTTCGGGAACGAACGCCGAGCAGCATGATAGGTTTCTTGAACAGGTGAAAACCCAACATCGTGCCTGGAAACTGTTCTTCCCCCAGCGAAGCCTCGCAGCTCGACTTCTCAGGCCCGAAGATTTCGATCATTTTCCGTATTTCAAATACGAGCCAAAGGGAATAGACGAAATTGTCAATTGTCTGTCGGGCTCGCTTGCCGCATTGGCGTTGATGGCACTTTTCACGATTGTAACGGGGTTTGTCCTCCTCGGTAAGCATTCCACCTGAGGAAGTGCGGCGCCTGAGTGAAATGTGCTTCAATTGGGCCGCGACCGTGTCCAGTAGCAGCGGATTCGCAAGCAACCCGTTGCCGGCCAAGGCGCCGGCCATGCCCAGGATTGCCATAGCCAAAAGGACGAAGACGACTCCGCGATACGGGTCGCGGTTTAGATTGGGACGCAGAGCGGATGAATCAGACCTTTTGCGACGCATATCCAGACTACCGATCTTACACGCCGATGCCCAAGTGCCCTATGACTAATCCATGAACGGGCTGGGCAAGGCAGTGATCGGATCTGAAAGGATAGTGAGCGCACTCACCGCGGCCGCCAGGCAAAATCACACTGGACGTGAACTCTTATTCCGAAACCGCGGGGAGCACGCTACCATCACCATTTAGGCCGTCATCCACTAACACTAACATGAACGATTATGCACTCGCGTTACTTCTTGGCATTGTCGAAGGGCTGACCGAGTTTCTCCCCATCAGTTCCACGGCTCACTTGCGCATTTTCGAGGCGCTTCTTGGCATCGATCTTTCGAACGGCTACTGGAAAATGTTCTCGATCGTAATTCAATTGGGCGCCATCCTTTGCCTGCCAATCTATTTCCGCCGCCGGATCGGTGAGTTCCTGGCGACTTTCCCCCGCGGCATCCGCGGCGACCGTACCTGGTTCAACCATCCGCTCAGCCTCACGGTGTTGGCGTTTATCTGTACCGCTGGCCCGGCTTTCCTCTTGACGAAACTGATTGGCAAGAATATCGAGAATCTGGCTTTGATGGCCGTGAGCCTGATTGCTGGCGGCATGGTGATGTGGATTGTCGACTTCACCTTCGGGAATCGTGTCCGGTCCGGCGATGTGGAAGGCATCCGTACGGGCCAAGCGGTGTCGATTGGCCTTTGCCAGACGCTCTCGGCGGTTTTTCCGGGCACGTCGCGATCGATGTCGACGATCACGGCTGGCGAACTGGCCGGCCTTTCCCGCGAAACTGCGCTGGAGTTTTCGTTCCTGCTGTCCATTCCAACCATGTTGGCGGCCACCGGCTATGAGATGCTGAAATTCCTGCGTCATCCTGAGCAAGAGGGCCTTGCCGGGGGAATCCGGATGGACGCTCACGGGACCGGGCTCCTCGCGATCGGATTCGTGGTCTCGTTCTTCGTCGCGTGGGGCGTAGTCGCGTGGTTTATGAAATGGGTCCGCAACCGCGGCTTCGCTCCCTTCGCAATTTACCGGATTCTGTTCGGAGCCGCGGTTCTGGTCTGGGCCATGAAATAGTGGTCGGCTTTGTAAGAAACTGGCTGCGGCGTATTGTGCCGCAGTTAGTTTCCTCCGGCTGTGGGTGTGCCGGCCGCAGCCGGGGCCGCCTTGCCGGCGTCCAAGTGATCCCAATTCATGATGGCGTTGAAGGCAAGCATGAAGGAACCCTGCGTCTGCCAGCGCCAAAACGGCCGGATGGCAAACATCACGACATGACCTTTGCCCATCGGAACATCCACCGCCGCAGCGCGCCCAGCGAGCGCTTCTCCACCTGCGAGCGTGCCCGAGAGCAACGTATCGCCGGCATTCGTGGGGAACGCCAGAATCAGACGGGCACGTTCCTCGGTAGCACCCCCGCCCCGCCCGCCACGGCCTCCGCCGGTGCCGTCTACCGCCGCGCCAGCCGCATCCGGCGCTGCCCGCCCGCCACCACGTGCGCTTCTACCGCCGCGTCCGCCACTTGTGGGGGGTGGCGGGGATCCGGCGCTTGAGGGGTCAAGCGGCGAGACATGAATCGGCGTGACATTGGGAAATATGTTCTGCCCTTCGCCGCCATTGATCCCGCCAGGCGCTCCTCCGCGCCCGCCAAAACCACCGCCGCCGGCCGCGTTCAGCACCGGATCCTGATTGAAGTACACCGGCAGATCGCTCCCGTCATAACCGTAGGCAATCGGGCTTTTCAAATCGACGAATTTGCCGCGCAGAATGGAGCCGCGGGCAAAGAGATTGGCTGGATGTTCAACCGTGACCCTGCCGGTCAAATCGTATTCCGCCATCATCGTTGCGGTCGAGCCTTCGGAAATGAGGACCCCGCCTTCTCGCACAAACCTGGCAAGATTCTCAAGGCCCTCCATACCCATGCCGCCGCGAATATCGTCACTGGAATCCAAGCCAGTGCCGCCCAAGTTGGGCGTTTCAGCGGTCTTCTTATACGGAATTGGCGCTGCAGCGCTTACCCCGGCCAGTATGGAGGCCGTGTTTCCTCCGGTGTGCGGGAAGATGATGACGTCGTACTTAGCGCGCAGATCGCCGTCCTTGAGATTCTTGTCACCGAAATAGTCGTACGGAACCTTGTAGTAATCGAGTGCGGCGCGCACCCATCCTTCGTCCTGCGTGCGCGCCCAGGAATGCGCGTATCCGATACGCGGCATCGCCAGGTCGTGCGACTTCACCGTTGGCGCAGAAGCGGCGGCCCACGAGGACAGTCCCAATTCCTTCAACATCGGTTCCAGACGGGCGCGGTCAGCATTCGGAACGATCAGCGCGCCGGCACGGAACTTGTGGCCACTCAGCTCGAAATCGTCTTCGGCGGCCATCATCTTGAGGGATGGGTTGCGGACGCGGAAAGAAATCAGGTTGTTGTCGCCCGTGTGCTCGATTACCAGCGTTCCGCCGCTGCCATCCACGCCACCAGCGGCTTTGGCCTCCGCCGTCAGCAGAGTCATGGGCGCATCGAAGACGGATTTTTCGTGGGTCGTCACCAGCTTGACGTCACGCATATATTGCATCGTCCAGCCGGTATCGTCGTAGGGGCGCGGGTTGGCCGTGGGGTAATTCTGGATGCTGGTATACATGTCGACCAAGGTGCGGTAGGGCTGATCGGCCCGGATGACGTAATCGCCTGCCGCCACTTCCACGCTGCCCAGCTTGAACGTCGAGTTGGCGGTGTGCACTTCGGCGCCTTGCCGGCGGAGTTCGTTCACCATGTCCGCGGCGTCGGCCTTGCGGCGCTGACGGGCCGGGATGATCCATGCGGTAGGGCTCTCCGTCCCTTCTTTGCCCTTCTCGATGGTCCGCTTGTTCTTCAGGTAGTAATTCTCCAGGTAGGTCTCCTTGGCCTTGCCGACCTGGCTTAACGCAAAGAGGAGCGCCGATTCCTGGATGTTGGTATTGTTGCGAGGTCCCCATTTGACGGAGGCCAGAGGCGGATTCGGCCGGAACCATTCGCGGCTGATGGTCTGCCCGCCCAGTTGCAGGTTGGCCGACACGTCGGGGCCGTAACTCTGCACCTCATAGAAGCGGCCGAACGAGTTGTGCGTGATCGCGATCCAGAACAGGTAGTTGGGAACCCAGCCATCGTAGTAGCCGTAGGTCCAAACACCGGGCACGCCGCGCTTGGTCAGTTCCATGATTTCGGTCTCGGCCAGCCACCACCATTCGTCGATCTGGATGGGGTCGAGCGTCACGTTGTACGGCCCGGTGCCGGTGGAAACGTAAAGGTAGGAGACGCTCTCGTGCAGATCGTGCAGCACCGTGGGGTGCCAGTCCAGAACGCCCTTGGTGAATGCTTTGGTCATCTGGAGATATTGCCCCATGCCATCGCGGTTGTCGTCATGCGCGACGTACTTTCCCCAGTACATCATCAGGTTGTTGCGGCTCACGCCGGGGTGATTCTTACTGTAGTAATAGGCATCCACCACGCGCTCGCGCCCATCCACCTCCAGCACCGGAGTGATGAAGGTGATGACGTTGTTACGGATGTTCTGGATGAAAGGGGTCTCTTCCACGATAAGGCGGTAGGCGAGCTCGATCAGACACTCCGGTCCGCCTGTTTCCGGCGAATGAATGCCGCTGTTGATCCAGTAGATGGGCTTCGCGGTGTGAATCAACTCCTTGGCCTGTTCCTCGGTAATCTTGCGCGGATCGCCGAGCTTGGAGGCCATGTCCTTGTACCTGTCGATATCCTTGATGGTGGCCTCGTCGGCTACGGCCAGGACAACGATGTCGCGTCCCTCTTCGGTGGTTCCCATTTTCCAGAGACGGGCGCGCGGGGAAGCTTTGGCAAGCGCCTCGTAGTAGCGATGAATGTCCTTGGCGTAAGTGAGTTCACCTGGCTTGCCGGGGATGCGTCCGAGGAACTTCAAGGGTGATGGAACCGTTTCCGACGCCGGCATATGGTCGACCAGCTCCGTGCTGAACCGTGGGTCCTGCAGATATTCCTTAATGAGCCGGGTGTACTCTTCGTCCTGCTTTTGCGGAGTAAGTGCGGCGGCAGCCGGAGAGGCCGCCTTCCCCTTTTTCGTTTGGGCCATCGCAGGTTGGTAGGCGAGCGCCACCGCCAGAAACACGCGCCCGAGCGATGCAAAGCGGGTAGTCATAGATAAACGGTCTCCTTTGGAAATCTTCGAGTGATGCATCTTTTAAGTCTCGGGCGTCAATTGAAAATGTCCGCCCTACTAACCCGAGTGGGCAGAGGCGGGACGGTTAGGCCGCGCGGATATTTCACGTCCGTACTTCCGTTGCCGCTCACGGCCTGGTTTCCTAAGTCAAGGGTACTTTGCCCCAAGAAACGTTCGCACGGGGCCACAAAGCTAACAGTTGCCCCGTTAGCGTCGCTTTTGATCCGTAGGCGCGCATCGGAACCATAACAGAGAACCAAGCGCCGGGAAACATTGTCCAGACCGACACCCGCGTGGCTACGCGAACCGGAAGGAGCATCCGCAAAGCCCGGTCCGGAATCTGTCACGATGACGTGGAGCCCGTCAAATTCTCTCTTCGCCTGAATCTGGACCGTTCCTCCCTCAGACCGAGCGGCCACGCCATGTTTTACGGCATTCTCCACCAACGGCTGAATGGAGAGCGCTGGAACCGACTCCCGCAAGGCGTCACTGTCGATATCAATACTGATTCGCAGCTTGTCTCCCAAACGCAGTTCTTCTATTGCCAGGTAAGCCTCTACGATCCTCATCTCCTCTGCCAGTAGGACGAACGCCTTGTCGGACTGCAAAAAATATCGGAAGATCTCGGATAGATTCAGGAGCATACGCCTTGCGCCGGAGTTTTCCCGCGCAATTATGCCGTACAGCGTGTTAAAGGCGTTGAAGAGGAAGTGCGGATGAATCTGGGAGTGAAGTGCTCGAAGTTCTGCTTGCAAGACGAGCCGCTGCATCTCCGCCGCACGAATATGCTCCATCTGTTCACCAATGCAAGCTGCCAATCGCGCCAGCACAGCTAAGTCTTCGCTGAGATATCGCCGTCCTCCTCGACGTGCCCCGAGGCATATGTACCGCTTCTCGCCTCGGGAGTGACCAAGGGGCATAACCACTTCCATGGCACGTTCCAGTAACTTTCTGTCGCCCGGCACGGCTCTTGTCAATGTGGGATAGCTGGAATCGACGATACTTTCCAGAACCTCAGGCTCAGGGCAGAGGAGATCGGCTTTCATCGACTGCGCAATGCATTGGCTAGCATGATCGATATACCAGGCCTCGTCTGTCGCCTGCGCTCCCAAGGATCGTAGATTGCGCATGGCGCTGTCGGTGTCGGGCTGCCGGAACACGAGTCTTGTGAGCAATCGCTGGTGCAAACCCCGCGTGACGGCAAAAACGGTTAAGGCCGCGGCCGTGCACAGCACCTGCACAGGAAAAACGAGATATGGTGAATACGATGCGATGAACACTGCGACAAGTACGGCGAGCAACCCGTTTACCAGTAAGCGGACGAAGGCATCTAAAAAGACAAATCTGTAGTCCTGCATGATCACAAACAATGCGAGGGGAATCCCTCCGTGGTGCACTGCCAGTTCGGTCAACCAGGTGTCAGAACTCTGGCCGCTGCTGAAATGTACAAACGATGCGGCGAGGAGAAAGAGAGACATCGCGCTTAATATCCGCATGGTCAGGAAGCGAGGATTCTGCTCGCCGGACCAGAGGACCATAATTACCGCCGTGGCGGTCAGCAACCCAAAACCAATGGTAATGGTCGCAAGGCCTAACCGGTGGAACCCGGTGGAATCGTAAAAGAACTCCGTCAGGTGAGCGAGCACAGCACAGGAGCTCAGGACGTAGCCGGTGCGAACGATGACCGGAAATCGATTGGCCAGGCACAGATCCAACAGAACCGATGGCAGCAGGCTGAGAGCGCAAAACCCAATACCTGCGATGATGCGCTCACCCCTTACATGCGACGCACCCATCAGTAGCACCAGGAGCGATGCCAAGTTCCACACCAACGCCAGCGCTGCAGCCAGAAGGGAGAGCCGGCTGGTTCGCAACTGTTGAAGCGTTCGACGGCTAAACACGAGCACCAGGAAAATGCCGAAAATTAAGACGCCTAAGGCGTGTCCGAGACTATTGAGTGCAAGGTGCCGGGAATCCCCGAAGATATCGATCATGCCGCAATGTCTCCTGCGCGCCTGGAACCGGCGGGGGCGCTATTCGCCCGTCCGCTGGCGCCTATAGTCCGGCGGTGCTTTTCTTCGAGGCCCCCAGAGGAAGCGCCACTATCCTGGAGATGAGTTGCCATGGTGCACAATCGCGATCGCGTACTTCTGGCTAGCCTGAGGATTGTAGGTGTCATTGTGGCGTTGTTGATGTTTGCCTTCCTATATTACGTCGCGCGTCTCTACGTCGGCCCGAGCATTGCAGCGCGCTAGCGAATAGTCGGCGGCCGCCTCCAGGATACGGCCGAGTCTCCCTTTGCCCTGGCATAAGCGTGCAGCCGGCGGGAAGATCCTGCGGCTGGACGCCATCTGCTCATGAGCGGAAAGTACAGAGCGGGGATACGCGGCTACCGGGCTCCGCCGCAGCTTTCGCCGAGGGCATCCAGCGGATCTGTCCGTGGACGAAACCGAGGATGCCCTGGCAATCTGTTTCATCGCGAGCTTCCGTAGACGCCGCTTAGGGCTGCTTCAGGATGGCCGCCAGCGCCCGCATACGGCCTGCATCGGTTGGCGACTTCGCGCTTGCGGCATCCTTGTCGAGAGCGTTGCCCATTGTCTGGAGGTCTGCCGTGTCTTTGCGGCTGGCGCCCGGCTTTTCGGCTTTGGCGATTGCGCCTTTCAGCGAGGCAATCCGGCCGGCGGCCAGCGCTCCGCTACGTTCGAGTTGAGCGACGTAGGCTTTGCCGACGATCAGATTCTGTGGCCACACGATCTTGGGCTGGCTCTGCACATTGAGGGCGTCGAAATGCACTTGATTCGAGGCGTCGATCTCCTCCTGGGTGAGGAACTTGCTCGGCGTCAAGCGGAACACATCGACCCCGCGCGAGATCTCGGAGCCGTAGATGTTGCCGTTGTACCAATAGACGGACCAGAAGCCGCCGGTGCCTCGCTTGACCGCGTCCAGCGGACCACGGTCAAAGTAAGCCATCTCGAAGGGGTGCGAGGGGTCGGTGAAGTCGACCATGGAGAGGCCGCCCTGATACCAGGCTTGGACGAAAACGTCGCGTCCCGGGATCGGCACGAGCGAGCCGTTGTGCGCGACGCAGTTCTCGAGATCGGTCTGAGGGGCAGGCATCTTGTAATACGCGGACAAAGTCAGCTTGCGATTCGAGAGGTTGAAGATGGCGTCCGCGCCCCAATGCATCGGGTCGGTCGCGCGGCAACGCGGTTGGGTTCCGCCGCCCCACTCATCCGTGAAGACCACTTTGGATCCGTCATTGCTGAAGGTCGCGGAGTGCCAATAGGCGTAGTTGGGATCGCTGACGGCGTCGATTCGCTTGGGGTTGATTGGGTCGGAGATGTCGAGCAGAATTCCGTTTCCGGAGCACGCGCCGGCGGCGAGACCGATGGCGGCATAGATGGTGATGTCGTGGCACTGGTTGGTAGTGGAGGTCGACTGGGTTCCTTCACCGTGTGTGCCGCCCTTCCAGAGGCCATTGATGTCGCCGGTTTGAACGTCGGTAAAGATGCGCGGACTGGAGACGATCTTGGCCTGCTCGGGATGAGCGAGCGGCACCTTGATGATGTCGATCCGGAAGAGCGCGGTTTCCGGGTTGGCCTTTGGATCGCCGCCGGAGCAGCCTGCGAGTTCTTCGGCTTGGCGGACAGGGCCAGTGCCCGAGATGTAGATGTAGACATGGTCCTTATCCTTCGGATCGACTAAAAGACTGTGCGTGTGCGATCCGCGGCAGCTTTGCACAGCGGCCACCTGCTTGGGGTTGGCCATATCGCTGATATCGAAGATACGGACGCCGCGGAAGCGATCCGGGCTGGGAGGCGGCGGACGGCGGCCGCCGCGCCCGGCTCCGGCCGCCCCCGCTGCGGGATCTCCCGCGGCTGCAGGCGGTTCGGCAGGCGGGGCTTCCGGCGTGGCAGCGCTGGCTGGAACGGGGATTCCTTGCGTGCCGCAATCGATGCGTCCGTTCATGGCTTCGGCCGACATGAAGAGCAGGTGGCCGTAGACGGAGACGTCGCCTTGTCCGCCGGGACAGACGAGCGAAGTGCCGAGTTTGATCTTGGCGGGGTTATCGATGTCGTAGAAGTTAATGCCGTAGTAGTTTCCGACGAACAGATGGTTGCCGCTGAAGGCGAGGTCGGAGTTGACGGTGCCGGTATTGATGGTGGGACCGCGTCCGCCGCGTCCGCCGGCAGGTGCGTTGGCGGGCGGAGGGGGAGGTGGAGCAGGCTCCGGGGCGTTAGGATCGGCCGCGAATCCGGGCGGCTTTCCGATACTGGCGATTTTTTGCAGGCCGAAGATGGCTTCGCCGGCGTCGGTGAGACCGGGCTTGAGGCCGATGCGGGGATCGTCTGCGCTGGCGCGCGGGTTGGAGTAAACGCTCGGGGGCGCAGCCTTGGTGGGGTCGGGTTGCGGCCCCCTTTGCGCAATGCCGAGGGCGGGTGCGGCGAGGAACGCTGCGAGCGCGAGGCTGGCGCGAAAACGGCTTGAATATCGTCTGACGGTCATTTTTTCTCCTTGTCAAGCATGCCGCGCATGATTTTGATTTCTGCGCTCTGGGTGTTCTCAATGTCCGTTGCGAAGTCGAACAAAACGGGGTCCTGACCCGCTCCGGGGGTACTGAAAAGGTCGTCCACCATCGTAAGTGCGCCGCCATGGTGCTGGATCATTCCGGTAAGGAAGAGGTGATCGAACTGCGCTCCCTTGGCTTTGGCCAGGGCGCTCATCTGCTGGGGCGTGAGCATGCCGGGCATCAGCATGTTCATATTTTTCATCTCGGCTGCGCTCATTTTGCTATGGTCCATCTGCATGGCCGTGGGCTTGCCGCGGCTTTCCAGCCAACGCTGCATAAAGCCGATCTCGTCTGTTTGCGAGATGGAGATCTTCTCTCCGAACGATTTCAGGACTGGGCTTTTGCCGCGGGTGCGCAACAGCGCGACCATGTCAACAGCCTGAGAGTGGTGCATGATCATTCCCTGCATGAACTCTACGTCCGGGTTGAAGGGCGCTCTTGGCGGAGTTCGAACGGTAGCTTCCGTGAGAAATTTGCCCGGCTGGCCAGGCGCGCCAGGCTGAACTATGGGAGCAGATTGCTGCGCGGACGCAGCGATTGCGTTCAATAAGACAACCGAGGCGGTCAAAGATCGACTGTAAAGTGACATGGGTTACTATCCAATTCGCGTTTTCAGAAAATCAAATGCGGAAGCGGATCCCACACGGAAATG
>Ga0335077_10005694_pt1 | contig 15308 bp, 15 predicted proteins | sample Lox_Sample_31_FD_207151 | JGI IMG/M metagenome (GOLD analysis project Ga0335077, IMG submission 207151) | Soil microbial communities from Loxahatchee National Wildlife Refuge, Florida, United States - Lox_Sample_3.1 | ecosystem: Environmental > Terrestrial > Soil > Wetlands | place: USA... | reverse complement strand
GAGTTCGCGGCGATCTCGCGCGCCCACTCGAGCGCCCGCGTCTCGAGCTCGGCGTCGGGGACGCAGCGGTTGGCCAGACCCAGCTCGACGGCTTCGGCGCCGGTCACGGGCTTCCCGCCGAACATGAGCGCTTTCGCGCGGAGCGGACCGATGCGGCGTGGCAGGCGCTGGCTCATGCCCCACGTGGGCGTCATGCCGAACTTGCCGTGCGTGTCGGCGAAGCGCGCGGACTCTGCGGCGATGCACAGGTCGCACGCGAGGACGAGCTCGAGCGCGCCCGTGTAGCAGTGACCCTGCACGGCGGCGATCACGGGCTGGGGCAGGCGCTCCAGCCGGTCGAGCGTCTCCGCCTGGAAGTGCGGCGAGACCGCGCGCTCGCCGGCCTGGATCGCGCGCAGGTCGTTGCCCGCCGAGAACGAGCGCCCCGCGGCGCGCAGCACCACGCAGCCCACGCGCTCGCTCTCACCCGCCAGGCGGTCGACGTGCGCGCGCAGCTCCTCGAAGAGCTTCGGCGAGAGCGCGTTCAGAACGTCGGGCCGGTTGAGACACAGAACTGCGACACCGTCCGAATCGGCGCGCTCGAGCAATCCCGCCATGGCTCTCTCCCCGGGGTCAGTAGTCGTAGTGCCAGATCAGGTCTGCGGACGAATCGCCGCGCGTCGACACGGTGGTCTCGACGCTCCAGTGCTTGTGGAAGCGCCAGTCTACGCGGACGTTGCTGTCGGTGTCGCCGCTGATCGAGTGGCCGTAGCCCACGTAGATGTCCTCCGTGACGTAGCCGCCGACGCCCACGGTCGTCTCGCCGGTCGACGACGTCGAGTTGTCGACGACCACGGTGTCGAGTGGCACGTCGAGCCCGAGCTGGTGGTTGAGCGAGTCGAGCACCGCAGCGCCCGCCGTGCCGGCGAGCGCGGAGTTGACGGCGCTGGCCTGCTGCTGATCGAGCTCGTCGCGCGTCTTGCCGAACAAGAGCAGCGCGAGCACGTCGTTCTGCGGGTAGGGTGGCTCGCTGGTCAGCTGGATCGTCGGCGACGACGCGCGGCCCCGCACCAGCGCGAACACGCGGATGTCGCGCACGCGGTGCATGGCGCGCACGTCGAGGTCGGGATCGAAGTCCGGCCGGCCCGTGAACTCCACGTGCGCTTTCTCGACGATGAAGGTCTTGCCGCGGATGCGATAGCTGCCGTGCGTGGTGTCGATCGCGCCGCGTAGCACGAGAGGACCGCCGGCGCTCTTCGCGGCGACGAGCTGGCCCGCGATCTCGAGGTTCGCGCCCTGGCCCTGCACGCGCCCGTCGTCCGCGACGTCGACCTTCACGTCGACGGCCGCGTTCGCGTAGAGCTTCGACGTCTCGAGCAGCGGGCGCGTCTCCTGCGGCGGGCGGCGCGAGTCGCGCACGGTGACTTCGCCGAGCAGCGGATCGGCACCGCCTGCGAGGGAGTAGTGCAGCCCCCGGAGCTTCACGAGGCCGGTGGCCGCGAGCGCACCGAGCGGTCCGCGCACCTCGATCGAGCCGCTCGCGAGCGTCTGCAGGTTCGTCTGCCAGCGCAGCGGGAACTGCACCAGCTCGAGGCGCAGCGCGGCGACGTCGGGCGCCAGGTGCGCGAGCCGGAGCTCGCCGCTGAGCTCTGCCTTCGCGTCCGGGCTCGCGCGCAACACGCAGTGGTCGATCCGCAGGGCGTCGGGCCGCAGCAGCACGCGCGCGTCGAGCGGGCCGAAGTGCTGGCCGAGCGCGGGCACGTCCCAGCCCGCACCGTCGACGCGCAGCTCGCCGTCGACGACCGGTGCGCTCGCGCTGCCGCGCACGTCGACGCGCACGTTCACGGTGCCGGCAACGCGCTCCACGGCGTCGGGCAGGAAGGCCTGGACCAGCGCGAGGTCGAGTGAATCGCCGCGCACCTGCAGCGTGGTGGCGGGATTCGCGAGCGGATTCCCGAGGTCGGCGCGAGCCGTCCACGGCAGCGCGAACCGCGCGGTGAGCAGCTCCCGGCCTCGCGCGGCGACGCGGCCGTTGCCGACCAGGAGGCCGGGCTGCGACGAGAGATCGACCGAGATCGCGTCCCCGGCGACTTCGCCGACCGCCGGCGAATCCCACTGCAGCCGGCCCTCGAGCGCGGGCCGGGGCCACGCGCCGTTCGCGCGCAGCGCGCCCGACACGCGTCCGCCGAGCCTCTGCTCCAGGCCGAGGAACGTGCCGGCGCGCGCCAGCGCCACGTGCGCGATCTGCACGCGCACGTCGCGCGCGCGCTCCGCCGAGACTGCGCCCGCGAGCTCGAGCGTCTCGTCCGGCGCGAAGCGCAGACGCGCGCGCTCGAGCGCGAAGAGCTCACCGCTGCGCCGCAACAGGATCGGGCCGTCGGCGGCGAGCTGCAGGCGCGGGCCGTCGACGACGAGCGGGTCGATTCGGTAGCGCGCCAGGTCGGTGCTGCGCGCGACGAGCGACACGCGCCCGAGAGCGACGTCGCCCAGCGCCAGGTCGCGCGTCTCGAGCTCGAGGCGCCCGCCCGGCGCGGCCCACGGCCCGCTCGCCCGGAGCTTCCCCTTGGCGCTGCCCCGTGCCGGGACGCCCGCGACCGCCGCGAGCGCGCCCAGATCGGAGACGTCGAGCACGCCGTCGAGCGAGCCGATGTGCTCCAGGTCGCCTTCGCCGCGCAGCTCGAGTCGTCCCGCAGTAGAGGTGAAGCGCGCGCGCGCGATGCGCCAGCGGCCCGCCTCGTACCGGCCCGACACCTCGCCCGCGCTCACCTCGAGGCGCCCGACCACCGAGGGCGCGAGCGAGAGCGCCAGCTCGGCGGTGCCGTCGCGCAGCGCCGTGCCGGCCGAGTGACTCGCGTCGACGCGCAGCGTGGCGCCGGCGCGGCCCGCGAGATCGGGGCGGCCCGTGAGCACCGCCAGGTCGAGTGCGTCGGCGCGCGCCTCCAGGTGCACGGCCGCGCTCTGCGCGGGGTCGAGCCAGCCCGCGAGGTCCGTGCGGCCCAGGACGTCGAGCTTGCCGAACGAGCTCTCGAGGTGCGAGGGCGCGATCGTGAGCTGCGAGCCGCGCAGCGAGACGTCGAGCTCCGCGCCGCGGAGCTCGCGGCCTGCGACCGTGCCCGGCTCGACCGACGCCGCCACGCGCGCCGACCCCGGCCACGCCGGCGGGCCGGTGCGGGGCAACTCGAGCTGCGCGGCGCGCCCGGAGACCACCGCCGCGACGCGGCTCGGCCGGCCGTCCTGCGTCCAGGTCGCTTCGACCTGCGCGGGCTCGAGCTCGACGTCGCGCACGAACAGGGAGACCGGCCGGGCCTCGTCGTCGCCGTGCTGCTGCGCGTGGCCCGGCTCGATCTCGAACGGCCAACGCTCTTCGGTGTCGGGCGCCAGCGAGAGCCGCGCCTCCGAGACGCGCAGGTGTTGCACGACGACCTCGCGGCGCGCCCACGCGCCGGTCAGGTCGAGACGCAGCTCCGCGTCGCCGACCCGCGCGACCGTCGCGCCGCGGCAGCTCCACACCACGTCGCGCAGGCCCACCTCGGGATAGAGCGCGCCGGTGACGGCGCCGATGCGCAGCTCGCCGCACAGGCCCGCGTCGGCCCAGGCTTCGTTCGCGAGGCGCTCGGCCTCGGCGCGCACGCGCTCGCGCTGCCAGCCGCGCGACAGCCCGAAGACGGCGACGCCGACGCCGACCACGCAGAGCGCTGCCGCCGCACAGAGGGCCGCGGCCGCCCAGCCCAGCACGCGCAGCGCGCGCACCTCAGAACGCCTCGCCGATCGCGAACCAGAATCTCACGCGGTCGACTCCGGGAGGGGGGTTGATGGGCGTGGCCACGTCCAGCCGAATGGGTCCGAGCGGCGTGGCATAGCGCAGGCCGACTCCGCCCGAGTATCGCAGCGCCTCGGGCTTCCAGTCGAACGGCTGTCGGGAGAGTTGCCCGGCGTCGACGAAGGTGTCGCCGTGCAGCTCGCGCCAGATCGGGAAGCGCCACTCTACCGAAGCCGCGATCAGGCTGTCGCCGCCGACCGGCGAGCCGGGCAGATCGCGCGGCCCCAGGTGCTGGAAGTCGTAGCCGCGCACGATCGCGCTGCCGCCGCCATAGAAGAGCTTCGTCACCGGCAGCTCGTCGGACTCGGTCGAGGCGTACGGCGTGATCGTGCCCAGCATGAGCCGCGCGGCGAGCACGGTCGGCCCGAGCGGCAGGTACCCGCGCGCGTCGGCGGTGCCGCGGACGTAGTTCCGCTGCGAGCCGAGCCAGGTGCCGGCCGTCTCGATCGAGAGCTCGAGCCACGTGCCGTGGCTGGGCGTGACCAGGCTGTCGGTGGTGATGCGCCGCACGCCGAGGTCGAGATACGAGAGCAGGAACGTGTCGGTCGGGTCCTTGAGCTCGGTGGCGGCCGCGCTCGGCACGCTGCGCACGTCGGTCCATTCGACGTCGTAGCCGAGGTGGCCGCTCCAGCCCAGCCGCAGCGCGCGCTGGATCGAGACACTCGACAGCAGGGTCAGGTCGTCGTAGGCGGGGAGGGTGTCGTCGCGGATCCGCGAGTCGAGATACAGCGTGGTGCGGGGGTCGGGGACGTGTGGCTCCCTCAGCGTGGCCTGGAACTCGTCGGTCAGCGACGAGTACTTCGCGCGGATGTCCAACGTGTCGGCGCGACCCGACACGTTCCGATGCAACCAGCCGACCTGCGCGCGTAGCTTGTCTTCGGTGCCGTAGCCGGCGCCGATCCGCACGCTGTGGAGCGGCCGCTCCTCGACGCGCACCACCACGTCGCGCGTCACGCGCGTTGGCGGCGGCTGGCCCGGGGCCTCTTCCTCGCTCGTCTGCAGCGCGATCTGCACGGTGCGGAACAAGCCCAGGTCGGAGACCTGGCGCTGGCTCTGCTCGAGCTCGCTCTCCTTGTAGAGGTCGCCGCTCTTGAACGCGAGCTCGCGGCGGATCACCTCCTCGCCGACCGTCTCCATGCCCTCGATGCGAATCACGCCCAAGGTGACGCGCGGGCCGGGACGCGCGGTCCAGGCGATCGTCGCCTCGTTCGTGGCCAGGTCGACGTCGCCGCCTCCGTCGAGCGCGACGTCGGGGAAGCCGAGGTTCTCGATGCCGCGCAGGAGCGCGCGCTTCGCGGCTCCGTACGTGTCGACCGAGAACACGGCGCCCTTCTTCAGCGGCAGCTTGTCGACGAGTTGCGCGCGCCAGCGCGCGTCGCCGCCCGGCAGCGCCGACAGGTCGATCGCCCAGCTGGCCAGCAGCACGGGCGGGCCCTCTTCGACGGCGATCGCGATCCGGGCCTCGTCGCCCGCCGGGTTCGGCTCCACTTTGTAAGTCGCGTGCGTGGCGTAGTAGCCGCGCTCGCGGTAGACCGCGGCGATGCGCTGCATGTCGCCGTCGAGCGTCGGGAGATCGAACTCGGGGAGCTCGCCCCAGAAGTTCCACCAGGGCCGGGCCGACGTGAACAGGCGCGGCTCGAGGTCGGAGACGGGCATGGCCTGCACGCCGGTGAACGAGAGCGAACGAACGCGGACGGCGGGCTTCTCGGGCGCGGGGGCTTCGGCCGCATGCACGTCCGCCGGCCGGGCGGCGCCCGGCGCGCACAGCGCCGCGGCGAGCGCGAGCCAAAGCGGGATCGCAGTGCGCGCGCGCATGGCTCGCTCGCTCTCCTTGGGGACGGGTCCCCGTTATAGCAGCGCGCTCGGGGCGCCGAAAATTCTCGGGATGTTCGCGCGCGGGCGGCAGGCAGCGGCGGTGTTGGCGCGGGTGTCCGCGCTGGCGGCGGTAGTGGCCACGCTCGCCGCCTGCAGCTGGTTCGCGCCGCCGATCGAGCTGCCCGACGACAAGCCGGAAGCGGCGCGGCATCCCGAGATCGGCTCTCGCGCGCTCTTGCGCGCCAACCTGGCCGAGGTCGAGGTCGCGAGCTGGCAGCCGGCGGTCCAGGCGCTGGTCGACGGCCAGGACTCGGCGCTCGGCCCGGGAGTGGCCGACCCGCTGCGCGCAGCCGTGCGCCGCGCGTACGGCGCGCAGCGGTTGTTCGACCGCGCGGCGACGAGCCTGTCGGACGACTGGGACTCCGACGCGGCGCTGGCCCAGCTCGAGTTCCTCGCCACCCGCACGGGCCAGAAGGTGCTGCGCGCCCGCGCACGCCAGCGCGAGCCCGCGGCCCTCGAGCAGTTCCGCGATTTCTCGCGCGACTTCAAGGAAGAGAACTTCGCGCCCGTGCGCATCGAGCTCGTGCGGCGGCTGGACCGCGCGCTGCTGGTGTCGAAGGGCGCGGTGCTCGTGAACCGCGCGGTCGTCGACGGCGCGCTGAGCGCCCTCTCCGAAGCTCTGCCCGGCGCGGATGGCGCGCGCTTTCGCAGGCTGCGCGCGCAGGCCGCGAGCGAGGAGCCGCAGCTGTACCGCACCGCCGCCGACGACGTGCTGCGCTGGTACCTGTTCGCGTTCGAGCCGCTCTCCGACGAGGAGCTGGCGCGCTACGCGCAGTTCGCCGAGTCACCCGCGGGTCAGTGGTGGGTCATCGCAGAGTCGCGCGCGCTGCGCATGGCCGCGAACGGCGCGGGCGAGGATCTGTTCCAGGGCCTGCGCCCGCGGAGCACGCTCTAGTTCGCTTCCTCGACGGTGATCGCGACGGCCTGCGTGAGGTAGATCTCGGCCACGTCGCCGACCTTGATCTGATCCAGCCGCTCGGGGTGCAGCACCTTCACGGCCACGACGTCGCCGTTGTCGGCGCGCAGCGTGACCGAAGGCGTCTGCTTGTCGATCGACACGATCGTCGCGGTCAAGCGCACCACGTCGGCGGCGACGGCGCCGGGCTTGGAGCCGGGCGGCGCCGAGCCCACGCCGGAGGCCGATTCCGTGGCCGTGTTCATCACCTCGCCGGGCTTGTGGATCTCGTACGCGATCGATTCGTAGTAGGTCGCGTTCACTTTGTCGCCGACCTTGATCTGCGCGAAGTTCTTCACCTCGTCGCCGCACTTCACGTTCACCACCTTGCCCGACTCGTCGCCCTTCAAGGTGACCACGCGCTTCGCGGCGTCGATCTTCGTGACCGTCGCCGTCTTCGTGACCTGTTGCTCCTTGTAGATGCCCGAGACGGGCTCGCTCGGCCCCGAGCTCATGCTCGAGCAAGCGGCGACGAAAGCCGCGAATGCGGCGCAGGCGACGAGACGGCGAACCTTCATGTGCGAACCTCCCTGGGGGTAGCTTCTCACGTCACGCGCGCGAGAAGAAGAGACCGGCGGCGAGCAGCAGCCCGCCTGTGAAGTGGAGCCCGAACACGCTCGCGAAAGCCTGCGTCATCCTTCGCGGATCCGCCGGCGACGACAGCGCGATCCGCGAGGCCAGGAACGCGAACGGCAGCGACAGGAACGAGAGCCAGGCGGCGCGCGGCAGCAGCCCGGCGACGAGCGCCCACGCGAGCAGCGCGTAGGGCAGGGCGAGAAGCAGGGGCACGAGCCGCCCCGCGCCCGCGGGTCCGAGCCGCACCACCGGCGTGCGTTTGCCGTGCCGCTTGTCGGCATCGTGCTGCGGGAAGTGGTGCATGTACAGGATGTCCATCGCGAGGAGCCCGACCACCGTGGAGACGACGAGACACTCGGGCGTGACTCGGCCCGTCTGCGCCCAGTACGTCCCCGCGCCCGCGAGCGGGCCGAACAAGAGGAACGTCACGGGCTCGCCTGCGCCGTGGTAGGCAATTCGGAGCGGCGGCGCCGTGTAGAAGTAGCCGAGCGCGGCGCCGGCGAGGCAGATCCACAGCACGGTGTGACCCGGCGCGCGCGCGTCGAGCCACAGGCCGCACACCACCGCGAGCGCGCCGCACACCGCTGCGAACGCGGCCACGCCGCGCTTGCCGAGCTCGCCCGTCTGGATCACGCGGCTGCCGAGGGGGAACGGGTTCTTCGCGAACTCGGGGTCGGCGTCGAGGCCCGACGCGTCGTCGAAGAAGTCGTTCACCAGGTTGACCGCGCCCTGCGCGGCGAGCATGCCGGCGAGGGTGAGCGCGAACGTGACACCGCTGGGGGACACGCCGTCGTATGCGACGAGCGCCGTGATCGTCAGCACGGGCATCGCGCCGGCCGTGAGCGACGGCAGGCGCAGCGCGCGCAGCAGCGTGCCGAGCGAGGGCACGCTCAGGACGCCTCGGCCTTCACGCGGATGCCGCCCCAGGTGCCCACGGCGCCCTGGCCGTGGCACGAGACGCTGCCCTTGCCGGGCACGATGTCCTTCTCGGTCATCATGCCGAGCGCGAGCAGCGACGGGCCGAGGTCCGGCACCGCGACCTCGCGCTTCAACGGCTTGCCGTCCATGTGCCACTCGAGCGTCGCGGCGCCGCGGTCGTACACCAGCGCGTAGCGGTGCGACTGGCCGGGCTCCGACACGCCGCGAAATTCGTCGAAGAGCGAGAAGTAGCGCGGGCCGCTGTCGCCGCGCGGCGCGTTCGCGCCGGGGAAGGGCAGGCGCGCGTAGACGGTGGCGACGCTGCGGTTCGCGGCGAAGACGTCGATCGCCACGCCGGCCGCCAGGTCCATCAGGTGGAAGCTGACGAAGCCGTCGTACAGGTCGTCGTCGCGCCCGTTCACGATGAGCGCCGCCATGTCCCACTCGATCGTGAGCTTCCCACCCTGGGGCGCCTCGAAGCTCCTCGTCGAGAAGTACATGTGCTTCGCGTTGTCGAAGAACTGCACCTCGTCGTGGCCGCGCGTGAAGGGCACGGCGGCGACGCGCAGCCGGTCGTTCTGCACGATCACCACGGCGTCCGGCTCGCGGAACGACCAGAAGCCGCCGTTCGCCATGGGAAAGCCCGCCGCCATCCAGCCGCGCTCGGAGGGCTCCGCGGAGATCACGCAGCCGAAGCCGCCCACCTCGGTCCACTCGCTCGTCATCGACCACCACCCTCAGCGTTGTCGGGGGGCCGAGTGTACCGGCTCAGTAGTCGTCGTGCGCGAGGTCGACGCCCGCGAAGCCCGCGAAGAAGTCGGCGAGCTCGAAGAAGTCGAAGCCCACGTCGAAGCCCAGCATGTACACGTGGGCGACGGCGCCGAGCTCGCCGCGGCCGTACGCCGGCCCCTGGCCGCCGTCGAACGAGGTAGCGGGCCCGAGCGCGAAGCCGCTCTGCGTGGCGACGCCGAACGGCAGCGGCAGGGTCGGGCGGCCGCGGGGCCCGGGCAGCCCGACCCAGCTCGCCGTGTAGTCGCCCACGAAGAGCGGGGCCGAGCGCGTGATGCGCGCGCCCAGCGCCCAGCCCGGCCCCGCGCGCACCTGCATGCGCACGACGTCGAGCAGGTCGAACACGCGGTCGGGGAGGTAGAGGAGGACCTTGTGGAGCTTCCCGACCGGCGAGCTCGCCTGCGGGGCGGCAGGCGGCGGCTCTTCGAGCGGGATCTTCCCGGCGCGCGCCGGCGGCGCCGCGAGGCACGCGGCGCACAGCAACGAGGCAAGCCAGCGCGAGAAGTTCGCGATCGGCAGTCCCCCCGACACACAAAGGTGTGCCTTCGAGCCGCGCCGCGCCAGTCGCGGCTAAGATGCCGGGCGATGGCGTTCGCAGGCGTGCTCTTCGATCTCGGCGGCGTCGTGCTCGGCTCGCCGCTGCACGCGATCGCGCGGTTCGAGCGCGCGCGCGGCATCCCGCCCGGCTTCATCAACCGCGTCGTCGTCGACACGGGACCGGGCGGCGCGTGGTCGCGGCTCGAGCGCGGCGAGCTGCGCGTCGACCAGTTCGTGCCCGCGTTCGAAGCGGACTGCCTGGGCGCGGGCCAGCGGGTCCCGGCGGCGGAGATGATGGCGCGGATCCGCGAGGAGTCGCAGCCGCGTCCGGCGATGCTCGCCGCCATCCGCAAGCTGCGCGCGAGCGGCCTGCGCGTCGGCGCACTCACCAACAACTGGGTCTCGGACGAGCCTGCGGAGAGCCGCCTGGGCCTCGACCTGCGCGACCTGTTCCACGCGTTCGTCGAATCCGCGGTGGTGGGCCTGCGCAAGCCCGACCCGCGCATCTACACACATGCGTGTAAGGAGCTCGGAGTCGCGCCCGCGGAGGCCGTGTTCCTCGACGACATCGGCGCGAACCTCAAGCCCGCGCGCGCGCTCGGCATGCACACGATCAAGGTCGACTCGCCCGAGCAGGCGCTCGCAGACCTCGGCCGCGCGCTGGGCTTCGCGCTGGGCTAGCGCTCCTCGAGCTCGAGGAAGCGCCGCTTCACGCGCTCGGCCTCCGGGTGGGCGGCGATGCGCGCGAGCAGCACCTGCCTCTGCTGCGCGGCGGCGAGCGGTGGCTGCTCGATCGTGGCCCACTTCGCGATGCCTTCCCAGAGGGTGTCGACGATCTCACGCCCCGAGCGCCGGCCGTTCGCGGTGCGGAACGTCGCCTGGCGCAGCTCGCCCAGGTAGAGCCGCAGCGAGTGCACGTGGATCTCCTCGTCCGTGCGGATGCGCTCCACGATCTCGGCCGCGTGCTCGGCCTCGGCGCGCCGCTCGGGGAACAGCTCGGGGTCCCGCAGCAGCCGCTCGGTCGTCTGGAAGCCGCGCTCGGCGCGGAACTCGATCATCAAGAGGTTCAAGAGGAAGTAGACCAGCCGCTCGTACTGGATGGGCAGATCGGGGAAGTTGGGCACGTTCGCGTCGGGCCGCGCGATGTTCTCGGGCACGACGGGCATCGGGAAGTCGGTCTTGCCGAACGCCAGGTCGCGCAGCGCGAACCACATGACGTCGTGGCCCCCGATGCCGCGGTCGGGCTCGCCGCCTTCGTCGAGGCCGTGCGCGCGCAAGAGCCCCGTGTTCAGGTGGCCGATCGCGAGGTCCGAGACGTCTTCGACGATGGCGTCGGCGAACGAGGGGAACGCCATGTCGGCGAGCACGCGCCCGCGCGCCTCGATCATTCCGATGATGGTGAGCGAGTTCCAGAACGTCTGGCCGAGGCCTTCCTGGATCAACAGCTTCTGCTGTGCCTCGGACGGGTAGCGCACGCCCGCGAGCAGCGACGAATCGGCGGGCAGGAGATCGCCGCCACGCGCGCGCAGCGCGCCGGTCCACGCGTCGAGTGCGGGCTGGCGCACCAGGCAGCGCGGCGGGATGTAGCGGCCCGACGCGTCGAAGCCGCCGTGCAGCAGGTGGCCGGCCTCGAGCTGCGGCCGGGCGTAGTCGTGCGAGCGCATCAGCTCGTCGGCGGAGTAGCGGAGGCGGGTCATCGCGGCTCCTTTCGTGGCAGTGGCTGCGCCGGCGCGACGAGCGCGCGCGCGCAGAAGCGGACCAGGTTGTCGAGCAGCGCCTCGCGCGAGATGCGCGCGCGCGTGCCGAAGCGCAGGCCTTGCTGCATCAGGCCGACGATCGCGTGCGCGATCGCGGTGGCGTCGTAGTCGCGGCGCAGCTCGCGGCGGCGCATGCCCTCGCGCAGCCCCTCGGCGAGCGACTGCGCCAGCCGGTCGCGCAGCGACACGTCCGACGTCGACGCGGCGGCGAGCACCGCCTCGTCTGCGAACGCGGCGGCGAGCACGCCGGGGTTCTCGCTCGAGAACTCGAGGATGGCCTCGAGCGATGCGCGCAGCCGCGCTTCGAAGCCCGACGCGTCCGCGCTGCGCGCGCGGATGCGCTCCATCAGCTCGTGCGCCGCGGCTTCGGTGAAGGCGAGGAACGCTGCGCGCTTGTCCGAAAAGTGCACGTAGAAGGTGCCGATCGCGACGTCTGCCGCCCGCGCGATGTCCTGCGGCCGGGTCGCGTCGTAGCCGTCGGTCGCGAAGAGCGCGCGCGCTGCGCCGAGCAGCCGGTCGCGCGTCTCCGCCTTCCGCCGCTCGCGCCGCGAAGGCGCCAGAGCCCGAGCGTCCGCTGCACGCGTCATCATCGGTGATTTTTTATCAGTGATGATGAATTGTCAACGATACCAGGCTTCCCGCCTCCGGCTCTTCTCGAGCCAGATCGCCCCCCGAGAGGGGCGAGCGAGGGCCGCCCCGAGCGAGCCCGCAAGCGCCGTCAGGCGCGCGCAGCGAGCCGCAGGCGAGCGAAGCCCGTCAGCTACGGATCGAAATCCCTGACCTTCCGGGCGACCACGGCGACGTGGAAGATCGGCGTGCCGGTCGTCGAGAAGCGGTGGCGGTAGCGCTGCTGCGTCACCACGTTCATCGCGCCGCTCTGGATCATCTTGTGGACGAGCCGAGCGAAACGGGAATCGCGGCCGCCCTCGGCAGTCTCGGCGTTCAAGTGGAACGCCGCCCAGCCGTCCGGCGCGAGCAGGTTGAACGCCTCCGCGAACGCATTCGGCGCCGGCTCCTCGACGGCCAGCGGATCGACGCACGTGAGGCAGTTGAAGTCGTACGCCATCAGGTCGTCGCGCTGCGACTCCGAGAGCCGGCGCATGTCGACGACGAGGTAGCTGCGGTAGACGTCCGGATGGTCCCGCTCGACGGCGGCCGCCGCTGCAGCGCTCGCGTCGACACCTACGATCTCGAGTGCCCCGACGGTGGCGAGCTCCTCGCCCATCCAGCCGTTTCCGGCGAACAGGTCGATGACACGCAGATCCGTAGGTGAGAGCTTGGCGTTGCGGAGCTCGCGATGGAGCAAGTGGCAGAGCGCCCCCGGAGCGTTTCCCCGCAGCAGGTTCCGGACCAGATGCTCGAACACCCCCGGCCACTCCCACAGACGCGGATCCCCGCGGAAGCGGATCTGGCGCAGTACGCCGCCGTCTTCGACCAGGCAGTAGCCGGCTTCCTTCCCGTTCTGGGAAGCGGCTTCAGGCAGGCTCACTTCTCGCGTGGGCGCACTGCGGAGCGGAACCGCACGCAGGAGCGGCACGGCCGGAGCACTCATCGCGTCTCCTGTTCCAACTGCCAAGCGACGGCTCGGACGGGGGATCCGAGCCTCACTCGGGGCACGCGTATGGGGGACGCGTGCCGGGGATCCTGCATTCGTGGATATAAGAGAGATGTCACACGCCGTAAAGGGTTCCGCTGTGAAGCACCTAACAGCCGGGTCGCTTCCGCTACCCTACGGCCCATGGCGGTTCCGGATGCGGATCGGGTGGTGGTGATCAGCGGCGGTACGGGTGCGCTCGGCCGCGCGCTGGTGACGCGCTTTCTGGCGGGCGGCGACCGCGTCGTGCTGCCGTGGATCGTGAAGCGCGAGCTCGAGTCGCTGGAGAGCGGCGAGCCCGAGGCGCTGCGCGCCGGCCGCATCGTGGCGCTCGAGGCCGACGTCACCGAGGAAGCCGGCGCGCGCCGCGTGGCCGAGGCCGCGGCGCCGGTCGAGGTGCTGGTGAACGCCGTCGGTGGCTACGCAGGCGGCAAGTCGCTCGCCGAGACCGACCTCGAGGTCTGGGACCGCATGTACCGGATGAACCTGCGCAGCGCCGTGTCGCTCACGCGCGCGGTCCTGCCCGGCATGCTCGCGCGCAAGAAGGGCTCGATCGTGAACATCGCGTCGCGCGCGGCACTCGAGCTGCCGGCGGGTCTGGCCGCGTACGCGGCCGCGAAGGGCGCCGTGCTGGCGGCCTCGGAGATCCTGCAGAAGGAAGTCGCCGCCTCGGGCTTGCGCGTGAACACGATCGTGCCCACCACGATCGACACGCCGGCAAACCGCGCCGCGATGCCGAACGCCGATTTCTCGCAGTGGACGCCGCCGGCCGCGATCGCCGAGGTCATCCATTGGCTGTCGAGCGACGCCGCGGCGACGGTGCGCGGCGCCGTCGTGCCCGTCTAGCGCGGCTTCTCGCGCTGGAAGGAGTTCGCGAGCGCGTCCACGTACTCGTTCCAGCGCGAGCCGTCGTGCGCGCGGATCCAGACGAGTGACACGTTGGGGTGTCGACCCGCGAGCTCCCACAGCGTCCGCACGAGCTCGAGGTTCGCGATCGGCCCGCTCTTGCGCCGCCAGCCGCGCCGCTCCCAGCCGGCAGCCCACTCGTTGATCGTCTTCACGCAGATCTCGCTGTCGGAGTGGACGGTCACGCGCGCGTCGTCCGGCAGCGCGCGGTAGGCCTCGATCAGCGCAGTGAGCTCCATTCGGTTGTTCGTCGTGGCCGGATCGGCGCCGTGCGCCTCGCGCACCACGCGGTCGCCTTCGACCCACACGAACCCCCAGCCGCCGGGCCCGGGGTTGCCCTCGCACGCGCCGTCGGTGAACACGCCCTCCTTGGGCCCGCGGGTGAACTTCGCGAGCACCTCTTCGGGGCGGAGCAGCGGTCCGGCGCGCTTCGAACTCATGCGGGCGTTTGGTTTACACTTCCCGAGCAGAGAGCGCACACGGGAGCTCGAGACATGGCGAAGGAATTCGAGATCACCGCGGAGATGCGGGCGCAGATCGGCCGCGAGTCTCCGCCCTGGACGTACGAGGTCACGACCACGAGCGTGCGCGCCTTCGCGCGCGGCGTGGGCTACACCGATCCGGTTTACTTCGACGTCGACGCCGCGAAGAAGGCCGGCTACCGCAATCTGCCCGCGCCGCCCACGTACCTGGGCACGCCGGTGTTCCTGCCGGGCCGCTCGAGCGACACGTTCAGCGGGCCGACCGAAGGCCAGCCCGCGGTGAAGCACGGGCTGCCGGGGCTGCTCGACGGCGGCACCGAGACCGAGTACTTCGACCAGATCTGCGCGGGCGACACGCTCGTCGTGGTGAGCAAGGTCGCGGGTCTCGACGTGCGCGAGTCGAAGTCCCTCGGGAAGATGCTCATCACCACGAGCGAGACCACGTACACGAACCGCGACACGGGCAAGCTCGTCGCGCGCCAGCGCGGCCAGGCGATCTTCTACTAGGAGCGCGCAGAGCGAGGAGTCGTTCATGGCAATCACTTGGGAAGCAGTTCGGGAAGGGCAGGAGCTGCCGGCGCTCGAGAAGAACCCGGGCGTGACGCAGCTCGTGAAGTACGCGGCGGGCTCGGGCGACTTCAACCCGCTGCACCACGACTACGCGTTTCCGCAGGCGAAGCAGATCGGCTCGATCATCGTGCACGGTCGCTTCAAGTACGCGTCGCTCGGCGAGCTGGTGTCGAACTGGCTCGGGCACAACGGGCGCATCCAGAAGCTGTCGTGCCAGTACCGCGGCATGGATACGCCGAACCAGCCCATCCGCTGCAGGGGCACCGTGAAGCGGAAGTGGGAAGAGGGCGGCAAGAAGCTCGCGCAGCTCGACATCTGGACCGAGAACGCGAAGGGCGACAAGACGACGCCGGGCGAAGCGGTCGTCGTGTTTCACTGACTCGCGGCGCGCCGGCGCAGCACTTCGTAGACCGCGAGCGCGACGCACGTCGACAGGTTCAGCGAGCGCAGCTCGGGATCGGCCATGGGGAAGCCGACCAGCCGCTCGCGGAAGCGCGCGCGCAGCTCCCGCGGCAGGCCGACGCTCTCGCGCCCGAACACCAGCACGGTG
>Ga0335077_10005693_pt1 | contig 15309 bp, 9 predicted proteins | sample Lox_Sample_31_FD_207151 | JGI IMG/M metagenome (GOLD analysis project Ga0335077, IMG submission 207151) | Soil microbial communities from Loxahatchee National Wildlife Refuge, Florida, United States - Lox_Sample_3.1 | ecosystem: Environmental > Terrestrial > Soil > Wetlands | place: USA: Florida... | reverse complement strand
ACATTCCGGCGCTTGAGTCGGCAGTTCCCGCATTCTCCTTTTTCGCCTCGCGCCGGCCAACGGAACGAAAGCCCATTTCAGAACAGCTATCGGACAAAACGTCGCCCTTCCACGAGCGCCCGTTTGAACTAGGCCGCTCGCGCGGCGGGCTACGCGGAGGCAAGGGATGCGGCCTTTGCCGGAGGCCGGAGCCATCCTGTGGGGAGATGTGTCTAGTGCCCGAAAGATTCAGCGGGAGCACGTGCAACCGAGGTAAAATCATCGGCGCGCGAACTGTGCGTGAACGCATGAACCATCAGGTATCCCAATCCCCCGAGTCCGGCAGCACCGGGGCATCCAAGAGTGAGGGCATCAGCCGGAGGTCTCTGTTGCTAGGGGGCGCGACGACGCTCGGCAGCACCGCCGTGTCCTACAGCCGTGTAATCGGCGCGAACGAACGGATTTCGCTGGCCCAGGTGGGCATCGGAAACCGGGGCAGGGAACTGGCGTCGGTAGTCGCGGGTCTCAGAAGCGAACATAACGCGGAGATGACCGCGGTGTGCGACCTGTGGAGCGTGAACCGGGAGCGCGCGGTGAAAGCGGCGGCGTCGGCCTATGGACGCGAACCGCGGTCGTTCCAATACGTGGAAGACCTGCTGGCGCTCAAAGACGTGGACGCGGTGATCATCTCCACAGCGGATTTTCAGCACGCGCCGCTCCTGCTGATGGCGGCGGAGGCGGGCAAGGATGCGTATTGCGAAAAGCCGATGGGGAACGTGCTGGAGGAGGCGAAAGCCGCCCGGGACGCGGTGCGCGCGCACAAGCGGGTGGTGCAGGTGGGCACGCAGCACCGGAGCGAACCGTATGAGAGGGCCGCGAAAGAGCAGGTGGATCGCGGCGTTCTCGGGCAGGTCAGCAAGGTGGAGGTGGTTTGGAATTATCACGGGCCGCGGTGGCGCGGGCGGCCCGAGGTGAAACAGATCCGCGAGGAAGACACCGACTGGCGGAAGTGGCTGCTGGGCAAGCCTTACCGGCCGTTCGATCCGCGGCTGTACTTCGAGTTCCGGCTGTACCGCGAGTTTTCGAGCGGCATACCGGACCAGTGGATGACCCATGCCATCGACATGGTTCACTACCTGCTGGACGACCACTTTCCGACGTCGGCGATGGCGCACGGCGGCGTGTACCGGTGGCGCGACGGGCGCGAGAACCCGGACACGTTCCAGGCACTGCTGGAGTACCCCAAGGGCTTCCTGGTGAGCTACGCGACCAGTTTCGCCAACGACAGCGACAGCTTCACGCGGATCATGGGCGACAAGGCCACGCTGGTGAATGTGGGCGGCGAGGGGAGCCAGCGCTGGAAGATCGTGGAGGAAGGCGGGAATCACGAGAGCAACCCGTTCGTGCACCGCTCGCAGAAATATGTCCGGCTGGGGAGCGAACAGCGGCAGGGCTCGACGTTTGCGTCGCGCCTGTTGGGGGGTGCGATCGAAAAGACTTACGGGCCGCTGCCGTTCACATCCGACAGCAATCCGACGCACATGAGGAACTGGCTGGAATGCCTGCGGACGCGCAAGGACCCGAACGCGACGATCGACGACGGATTCGCGCATTCGGTGGCGGCGATCATGGCGGCGCGCGCGCAGCGGGAAGGCAAGAAGCTGTACTGGGACGCGCGGGGCGAGGAGATCGTGGACACGGGGCCGGCTACCGCAGCGGTATAGGGGTTCGGTTCGCGCGGTATCATTAGGGAAGAAAGCTCCCACCCAAGATGTCTGAAAAATCAGGAATTAACAGCTGGCTGGAAGACGAGTTGTATCAACAGTATCTGCGCGACCGCTCGGCCGTGGACGAGAGCTGGAAAGAGCAGTTTGGGAACGGCGGGACGGCGGCGGCGCCTGCGGCGGCTGCGGGGCAGGTCGGAAACCTGCCACCCGATTGGCAGCCGTTGCGCGGGGCGGCGGGTCGAATCGCGGAGAATATGGCGGCGAGCGTGACGATTCCGCTGGCGACTTCGCAGCGCACCATCGCGGTGAAGGTGATGGACGAGAACCGCCGCATCATCAATCAGCACCGGACGCTCATCGGACGGAGCAAGGTTTCTTACACGCACCTGCTGGGATGGGCGGTGATCCGGGCTCTGGAAGAGCAGCCGGGCATCAACCACGCGTATGCCGAGAGGGACGGCCAGGCGTACCGCGTGACGCACAAGGAAGTGAACCTGGGGATCGCGGTGGACGTCGCGGGCAAGGACGGCGCGCGCAGCCTGATGGTGCCGAATATCAAGAACGCCGGCGGACTGAACTTTCAGGAATACGTGACGGCGTTCGACGACCTGGTATCGCGGGCGCGCAGCGGGAAGCTGACGCCGGCGGATTTCCAGGGGACCACGATCTCGCTGACCAATCCGGGGACTGTGGGGACGATGTCGTCGAACCCGCGGCTGATGCTGGGGCAGGGTGCGATTATCGCGGCGGGGGCGATCGATTATCCGGCGGAATACCAGGGGGCGGCGAACGAGACGCGCGCGCTGCTGGGCATCAGCAAGGTGATGACGCTGACGTGCACGTACGATCACCGGATCATTCAGGGCGCGGAGAGCGGCATGTTCCTGGGCCGGGTGCAGGCGCTGCTGGACGGCGCCGACGGCTTCTACGAGGAGGTTTTCAATCACCTGCGGATGCCGCACCAGCCGGTGCGCTGGGAGACGGACCGCAATCCGGCGCTGCCGGGGGTGAACGCGGCGCGCTACGCCGAAATTGCCAAAGAAGCGGGGATCATGCAGATGATCAACGCTTACCGGGTGCGCGGGCACCTGATCGCGGATCTGGATCCGCTGGGCGCGGAGCCGAGCTATCATGCCGAGCTGGATCCGGAGACGTACGGGCTGACCATTTGGGACCTGGATCGCGAATTCCTGACGGGCAGCCTGGGCGAGGCGATCGGCGAGGGGGCGCCGAAGGCCGTGGCCACGCTGCGCGAGATCCTGGAGACGCTGCGGCAGACGTACTGCGGCAAGATCGGCTGCGAGTACATGAACATCCAGGTGCCGGAGCAGAAGCGCTGGCTGCAGCACCGGATGGAGCCGCAGGCCAACAACTGGCCGCTGGACCTGGACACGCGGCTGCGCATCCTGCACAGCATCATCAAGGGCGAGGAGTTCGAGCATTTCCTGCACTCGCGGTTCGTGGGCCAGAAGCGGTTCGCACTGGAAGGCGGCGAGACCGCGCTGGCGATTCTGAACGAGATCCTGGAGCGCGCGGCGGCGCAGAACGTTCACGAAGTGGTGATGGGAATGGCGCACCGCGGGCGGCTCAACGTGCTGGCGAATACCGTGGGCAAGGACGTCAAACAGATCTTCAGCGAGTTCGAGGGCGAAATCGATCCGAGCAGCACGCAGGGCTCGGGCGACGTCAAGTATCACCTGGGCGCGACCGGCGTACGCAAGACCGCGAGCGGGCGGGAGATCGTGGTGTCGGTGTCGCCGAACCCGAGCCACCTGGAGGCCGTGGACCCGGTGGTGGAAGGCATCGTACGGCCGAAGCAGGACCGGCTGGGCGACGCAGCACGCGAACGGGTGATCCCGCTGCTGATCCACGGCGACGCGGCGTTCGCGGGACAAGGCGTGGTGGCGGAGACGCTGAACCTGTCGCAGCTCGATGGGTACTCGACCGGCGGCACGATTCACCTGATCATCAACAATCAAATCGGCTTCACGACGCTGCCCGACGAATCGCGCTCTACGCCGTACTCGACGGACGTGGCGCGCGGCGTTCAGGCGCCGATCTTCCACGTCAACGGGGACGATCCGGAAGCGGCGATCCGCGTGGTGCAGATCGCGCTCGATTACCGCCAGAAGTTCAAAAAAGACGTGGTGATCGACATGATCTGCTACCGGCGCCACGGGCACAACGAAGGCGACGACCCGAGCTACACGCAGCCGATCCTGTACCGCAAGATCAAGGAGCACGCTCCGGTGGGGGCGCGCTACGAGCAGCGGCTGATCCGCGAGGGCGTGCTTACGGCGGAGGAAGCCAAGGCGATGCGGCAGGAGGTGTCGGGCGCGCTTTCGGCGGCGTACGACGCGGTGCAGCAGCGCGCCGAACGGTACGAGCTACAGGAGCTGAGCGCGGTCCAGGTGGACGAGATCGGCAGCTTCTGCCCGCGGACGTCGGTGAACCAGCAGGTGCTGGAGCGGGTGATTCGCGGGACGACGCACTTCCCGGAGAATTTCCACCTGCATCCCAAGCTGCGCGGATTCGTGGAGAAGCGCCACGAGGCGATTGCCAAGGGCGGCGCCATCGACTGGGCGTTCGGCGAGGCGCTGGCGTTCGGCACGCTGGTGCTGGAGGGAACGGCGGTCCGGTTGAGCGGGCAGGATTCGGGGCGCGGCACGTTCAGCCAGCGGCACCTGGCGTTCTACGACTACGAAACGCAGAAGCGCTACGTGCCGATGCAGCACATCTCGCCGGACCAGGCGCGGTTCGACGTGGTGGACAGCTCGCTGAGCGAGTACGCGGTGCTGGGCTTCGAATTCGGCTACAGCGTGGCCGACCCGCTGACGCTGGCGATCTGGGAGGCGCAGTTCGGCGACTTCGCCAACGGCGCGCAGATCATGATCGACCAGTTCATTTCTTGCTGCGAGCAGAAGTGGGGGCAGCCGAGCGGGCTGGTGATGCTATTGCCGCACGGGTTCGAGGGACAGGGGCCGGAGCACTCGAGCGCGCGCATAGAGCGGTACTTGACGCTGTGCGCGGAGAATAACATGCAGGTGTGCAATGTCACGACGCCGGCGCAGTATTTTCACCTGCTGAGGCGGCAGATGTACGGCGGGAGCGACCGGCGCGGCATGCGAAAGCCGCTGATCGTGTTCACGCCGAAGAGCCTGCTGCGGCATCCGAAAGCGGTCTCGACGCTGCACGACTTCACCAGCGGCGGATTCATGGAGGTGCTGAGCGACAGCGCAGCGAACGATCCGGCGCGGGTGACGCGGGTGGTGTTCTGCTCCGGGAAACTGTACTACGACCTGCTGGCGGCGCGCGACGAGCGCAAAGCGGAGCACGTGGCGCTGATCCGGATGGAGCAGCTTTATCCGTTCGCGGCGGAGCAGGTGCGCGACATCCTGGCGCGGTATTCGCCGACGGCGGAAGTGGTGTGGGCGCAGGAAGAGCCGCGCAACATGGGTCCGTGGCACTTTATGCGGGACCAGTTCCCGCCGCTGCTGGACGCGTCGGGGCGCGAGGTGCGGTACGTGGGCCGTCCGGAGAGCGCGAGCCCGGCGACGGGGAGCGGCAAGCGGCACCAGCAGGAGCAGGCGGAGATCATCAACGACGCGCTGACGCCGGGGGCGATCTCGCAGACCAAGCGGGTGCGGGTGGTGGCAAGAAGGAAAAGGTGAGTCGGTGCGAGACTGGCTGAAATCTCTTTCGCGCGACGACCGGAAGCGGATTGGAGCGGACATTCAGACTGTGGAATTCGGATGGCCAATCGGCATGCCGGTCTGCCGCACGATGGGCGGGGGCCTGCACGAAGTGCGAACGACTCTGGCTCAGCACCGGGTCGCGCGAGTGTTGTTCTAGGTGGATTTGAGAATGCGCATGGTGCTGCTGCACGCATTCATCAAAAAGACGCGCAGGACACCTAAGGAAGATCTGGACCTGGCGCTGCGGAATCTGCGGAAGCATCGGGGAGGATTGACATGAAGGCGAAGAAACCATTCGACCACAGCGGATCGAGCTTTGACGATTTTCTGGAGCAGGAAGGCATCCGGACTGAAGTTGGAGCTTTGGCGGCCAAGCGTGTGTCGGCCTGGCAACTCGCGCAGGCTATGAAGCGGCAGCGAAAAACGAAGCAGGCCATGGCGCGGGAACTTCACACCAGCCGGTCGCAGGTGGATCTATTACTCGATCCGAACCATACCGCGATTTCTCTGCTCACGGTGGCGCGAGCGGCAACAGTCCTCGGCAAGCGGGTTACGATCTCGATTTCCGATGTGAAGACCGGGCGGCAGGCGCAGTCGGGTGGCGGCGGCCGGCGACTGCCGAAGGCGGTGTGAACGACCGCGGCGTTGGGGCCTTGAGCCTTAAAACAGCACAGATGCGTGGTGTTAATCTGAGTGCGGAGAAGCGCGCATGATCATCGGCGTACCGAAGGAAATCAAGGACAACGAAACTCGCGTGGGGCTGGTGCCCAGCGGAGTAACGGCTCTTCGCGAAGCGGGGCACGAAGTCCTGGTGGAGACCCAGGCGGGCGAGGGCAGCTCGATCACCGACCGCGAGTATATGCAGGCCGGCGGCGCCATTCTGGAATCGGCGTCGGAGGTGTGGAAGCGGGCCGACCTGGTAATCAAGGTCAAGGAGCCGCAGCCGGCGGAATATGCGTATTTCCGGCCGGGGCTGACGTTGTTCACCTATCTGCACCTGGCGCCGCTGCCGGAGTTGACCGAGGAGCTGCTGGAGACGCGCGTCAACGGAGTCGCATACGAGACGATTCGCGAGCGCGACGGCTCATTGCCGCTATTGACGCCGATGAGCGAGGTCGCGGGGCGCATGAGCGTGCAGGTGGGCGCGCAATACCTGGAGCGGCCCAATGGCGGGCGCGGCATCCTGCTGGGCGGTGTGCCGGGCGTGTCGCCGGCGAACGTGGTGATTCTGGGCGGCGGGATTGTGGGCACGAACGCGGCGAAGATGGCGATCGGGATGGGCTCGCACGTCACGATCATCGACCGCAATATCAACCGACTGCGCGAGCTGGACGATATCTTCAACGGGCAGGCGGTCACGCTGGCATCGAATTCGTGGACCATCAGCGAGAATTTGAAGACGGCCGACCTGGTGGTGGGCGCGGTGCTCATTCCGGGCGCGTCGGCGCCGCGGCTGGTGAAGCGGGAGATGATCGCCACGATGAAGCGCGGTGCGGTGATGGTGGACGTGGCGATCGACCAGGGCGGGTGCTTCGAGACGTCGCACGCGACCACGCATACCGAGCCGGTGTATTTCGTCGACGGCGTGCTGCACTACTGCGTGAGCAACATGCCGGCGGCGGTGCCGCACACCTCGACGTTCGCGCTGACCAACGCCACGTTCCCGTACCTGCTGGAACTGGCGAATCACGGGCTGGAAGCGGCCTGCGAGAAGCATCCGGGGCTGAGGGAGGGCGTGAACACGTACAACGGGTACATCACGTACGCGGGCGTGGCGGAGTCGCAGGGGCGGCAGTGGCGGGAACTGGCGGCGGTGGAGTAGGGGCTAGAGGACCGAGAAGAGATCGTTCAGCGAAATGGAGATTCCTTCGGCGGTGAGGCTGCCAGCGGGCGGGATTTCGGTTGGGCGCTCGCCTTTGCGATATTCCCAGGCGCGCCGGGTTTCGGGGTCGACGATCCACGTCATTTCGACACCCCACGCGTGGTAGTCTTCGCACTTGAGCAGGATCTCGCCGAACCTGTCCTCAGGGGAGAGGATTTCGACGCAGAGGTGGACGGGCTCCGTGGGGTATGGATCCTGGACGCGGTCACGGCGCTGGACGGCAAAATCCGGAACATAGTATTTGCCCGGTCGAATCTTGACCGTCAATTCGCAGATTGGTTCCAATTCGGGGAAGCCCATCCTGAACAGGTGGGCCAATTGAGCTTGCAACAGCCCGTGCTTTCGAGCACCCATGGGTTTGGGGCGGAGAACGCCGTCAATGTAGTCGCAGCCAGGCTTGTAGGTCGTGTTGAGGTATTCCTGTTCCGAAACCAGCGCGCCGGTCGCCATGCAACCATGATAACGCCGCGTTGCGCCTTCAGCCGCCGCGGGAGTAAGCTGCAACCATGCAGGCAATGGAGCACGTAACGGTTGTGTCGCCGCCGCTCACCGCCCTCAGCGACGACGAGAAGCTCTTCCAAAGCACGGTCCGCAAGTTCGCGCGGGAACAGATCCGGCCGTATGTGCGCGAAATGGACGAGGCAGGCGTCTTCCGCAAGGAAATCATCAAGCAGTTCTTCGAAATGGGGCTGATGGGGATCGAGATCCCCGAAGAATTCGGCGGGCAGGGCGGGACGTTCTTCCAGGCGGTCCTGGCGGTGGAAGAACTCTCGGCCGTCGATCCATCGGCGGGCGTGATCGTCGACGTACAAAACACGATCTGCAATAACGCGCTGATGCGCTGGGCGACGGCGGAGCAAAGGTCGAAGTACCTGCCACTGCTGGCGGAGAAGTGGGTGGCGAGCTATGCGCTATCGGAGGCGGGGTCGGGATCGGATGCGTTCGCCATGGCGACGCGCGCGGAGGACAAGGGCGACCACTTCCTGCTGACCGGGCGCAAGCTGTGGATCACCAACGCGGCCGAGGCAGGATTCTTCCTGCTGTTCGCCAATGCCAATCCCGAGGCCGGCTACCGGGGTGTGACGGCATTTCTGATCGAGCGCGAATTTCCGGGGTTCCAGGTGGGGAAGAAGGAAGACAAGATCGGGCTGCGCGCGTCTTCGACGTGCGAATTGATCCTGGACAATTGCCGCGTGCCACGCGAGAACGTGATGGGGCAGGTGGGGCAGGGGTACAAGATCGCGATCGAGACCCTGAACGAGGGGCGGATCGCGATCGGCGCGCAGATGATCGGGCTGGCGCGCGGTGCGCTGGAGCACGCTCTGGCTTACGCGAAGGATCGGAAGCAGTTCGGCAAGACGATCGGCGAGTTCCAGGCGGTGCAGTTCGACCTGGCGAAGATGGCCATCGAGGTGGAAGCGGCGCGGCTGTTGGTGTATAACGCCGCACGGCTGCGCGATGCCGGGCTGCCGTTCCTTTCCGAAGCGGCCATGGCGAAGTATTATAGTTCCGAGATCGCGGAACAGGTGGCATCGAAGGCAATCGAGATTCACGGCGGGGTGGGGATCACCAAAGACTATCCCGTCGAAAAACTCTACCGCGATGCCAAGATCGGGCGCATCTACGAGGGGACCAGCAACATACAATTGCTGACCATCGCCAAGAAACTGTTGGGCAAGTGAGTTCGTCTCACAATCGAGGAGTCTATGCGAGGCATGGTTCTTTCCGCCGTTCTGATGGCCGGCTTATTCACGCCGGCGCGGGCGGCCGATGACGTAAATCCGGACGAGATTATTCGCAAGTTCGCCGCCAAGGAAATGGAATTCCAGCAGGCGCGCAACAACTACATGTACCGGCAGAGCGTGAAACTCGAGGAGGTGCAGGGCGGGGGCAAGTGGGAAGAGGTGGACGACATCATCTTCACGCCGGAGGGCAAGCGCATCGAGAAGGTGGTATATGCCCCGGTGATTTCGCTGCATCACATCAGCCTGTCGCCGCAGGACGTCCAGGATCTGCGCAACGTGCAGCCGTTCGTGCTGACCACACCGGAGATCCCGGAATACGACATCCAGTACCTGGGGAAGGACAAGGTGGACGAGGTCAGCTGCTACTCGTTTTCGGTGAAGCCGAAGAAGATGGTGCAGGGCAAGCGGTATTTCGAGGGGGAGATCTGGGTGGACGATCGCGATCTGCAGATTGTGAAGACCTACGGCAAGGGCGTGGGACTGCTGAAGAAGAGTGAAGACCAGGCGTTCCCGAAGTTCGAGACCTACCGCGAGCAGATCGACGGCAAATACTGGTTCCCGACGTACACGCGGGCCAACGACACGCTGCACTTCAAGAACGGAGACAGCGTGCCGATCCGGATGGTAGTTCGGTACCAGGACTACAAGAAGTTCGAGGGCCGCTCGACGATCAAGTTCGGCGAGGTGGTGGACGACAACAAGAATCCACCGGCGGGGACCGGGACCCAGCCGACAACGCCACCGAAGAAGAAGTGAGATACTGGTCGGGTGCCAGCAAAAGTCACTGTTGCCAGTAACGGTCCCCTGCGGATCGAAGGGGAGTTCGAGATTTGCGATCCGGGCGGGGCGGCATTCGGCCTTGCCGGGCGCACCGTGATCTCGCTTTGCCGCTGCGGCCATTCGGCCAACAAGCCGTTCTGTGACGGCAGCCATAACCAATTTGGATTCAACGACATAGTAACCGCCCGCGAGCTCCCTCCGCCGAAGCCGAAGATCTGACGGCGATCCCCGGGAACGGATCTGTTAAGTCCTGCAATTACAGAAAGTTCCAAAAAATGTGCCCGGTTCGAGCCATTGCCGCGTCAGTTGGGTAACATTAGTATGATGGACATCGCCTTAAAGGCATAGATTTCTGGTTATTTAGGCATAACGGGACCACGACTCCGGGGAGTTCTTCAGATTGCGAAAAACGTTTTGGCACTTCAGTGTTGCAGTTGTAATAGCAGCCGCGTTATCCGGTTGCGGCACAAGCGGCGCGACTAACGCCAAGTCGGATGCTCCCGGAGGTGGGGGCGGCGGCAAAGGCGGCGGGCGGCGTGGCATGGCCGGCGACGTTCCGGTGACTGTAGCGAATGCCACTACGCGGGACGTACCGGTGGAGATCCAGGTGATCGGGAACGTGGAAGCGTACTCGACCATCACCGTCAAAGCCCAGGTGAGCGGGCAGTTGACGGACGTGTATTTCCAGGAAGGCGACTTCGTGAAGAAGAGCGCGAAGCTGTTCACCATCGATCCGCGGCCGCTGCAGGCCGCCTATGACCAGGCGTTGGCGAACATTGCGCGCGATGAAGCGAGCCTGGGACAGGCGCAGGCCAATCTTGCCCGCGACACCGCGCAGGCAAAATACCAGGACACGCAGGCCAAGCGCTATGCCGACCTACTGGCCGGGGGAGTAATCTCGAAGGACCAGGCGGAGCAGTTGCGCGCCAGCGCCGACGCGATGGAACAGGCCGTCAATGCGGATAAAGCCGCGATCGAAAGCGCCAAGGCGGCCATCGCAGCCAGCAAAGCGACTGCCGACAACGCGAAGGTGCAGTTGAGCTACACCAACATCTTTTCGCCGATCGACGGCCGCACCGGCAACCTCACCGTGAAGGCCGGCAACGTGGTCATGGCCAACAGCATGGACCTGATGACCATCAACCAGGTGGAGCCGATCTACGTGACATTCGCGGTGCCCGAAGCGCAGTTGCCTGCGATCAAGAAGTACATGGCCGAGGGCAAGCTTCCGGTGCGCGCCCGGCCGCAGGATGGCGACGTCAAGGACGAGGAAAGCGGAGTGCTGACGTTCGTGGACAACACGGTCGACGTCACCACCGGCACGATCAAGTTGAAGGGCACCTTTCTCAACGCTTCGCACAAGCTGTGGCCGGGCCAATTTGTCCGCGTGATATTGAAGCTGACCACCCAGCCGAACGCGGTGGTGGTGCCGAACCAGGCGATCAACACGGGACAGAACGGCTCGTTCGTATACGTGGTGAAGCAGGACCGCACGGTGGAATCGCGGAACGTGGTGACCGGCGCTCGCGTGGAGCAGGACATGGTGGTAAACGACGGCCTGCAGGCGGGCGAGACGGTGGTGGTGGAGGGGCAGTTGCGGCTGGCCCCGGGCATGCGGGTGGTGGTGCGCGACAGCAGTGGAGGAGGCGGAGGACGCCGGGGCAAGCGAAGCTGAGGAGGGGGGTCGCGTGAACATTTCAGAAACCTTCATCCGGCGCCCGATCGCGACCAGCCTCCTGATGGCCGGGATCGCGCTGTTTGGCGTCATCGCGTATGAAGCCCTGCCGGTCAGCGACCTGCCGCAGGTGGACTACCCCACGATCACGGTGAACGCGAGCCTGCCGGGGGCCAACCCGGACACGATGGCGTCGGCGGTGGCGACACCGATGGAGCGGCAGTTCACGACCATTGCGGGCCTGGACTCGATGATCTCCAACAGCAGCCAGGGGTCGTCTTCGATCACGCTGCAATTCAACCTGAGCCGGGATATCGACGGCGCGACGGTGGACGTGGAGACGGCCATCGCCGAGGCGATGCCGCTGCTGCCGCCGGGCATGCCTACGCCGCCGAGTTTCCGCAAGGTCAACCCCGGCGACTCGCCGATCATCAGCCTGCTGATCACGTCGCCCACGATGCGGCTGAGCGACCTGGATGAATACGCGGAAACCATGCTGGCGCAGCGCATCTCGATGGTAGAGGGCGTGGCGCAAGTGCAGGTGTTCGGCTCGACCAAGTACGCGGTGCGGGTGCAGGTGGACCCGAACGAGCTGGCGGCGCGGCATATCGGGCTGAACGAGATCGACGCCGCCCTGCGCAACTGGAACGTCAACCTGCCCACGGGCACGCTGTACGGCCAGCACACGGCGTACAACGTCCAGGTCAACGGGCAGTTGATGAGGGCATTCAACTACCGGCCGGTGATCGTCAGCTACCAGAACGGCGCGCCGGTGCGGCTGGGCGACGTAGCCCACGTAATCGACAGCGTGGAGGACGACAAGAACTTTTCCAAGATCTACGGCGGCGAATACGGCAAGGACGGCACGCGCGGCGTGAGCCTGGCGGTGTTCCGGCAGCCGGGCAGCAACACGATCGAGGTCACCGACAACATCAAGGCGCTGCTGCCGGTGTTGCAGGCGCAATTTCCGCCCTCGGTACACTTAGGGATTCGCGGCGACCGCTCCAAGAACATCCGGGAATCGTTCCAGGACATTCAGTTCACCATGGCGGCGACTCTGGCGCTGGTCATCCTGGTGATTTTCCTTTTCCTGCGAAACTTTTCGGCCACCATGATTCCCGCGATGGCGCTGCCGTTTTCGATCGTGGGCACCTTCGCGGTGATGTACCTGCTGAACTTCAGCCTGAACAACATCTCGCTGATGGCGCTGATTCTCTCGATCGGATTCGTGGTGGACGACGCGATCGTGATGCTGGAGAACATTGTCCGGCACATCGAGCACGGCGAACATCCGCTGCAGGCGTCGCTCACCGGGTCGAAGGAGATCGCCTTCACGATCGTCAGCATGACATTGTCGCTGGCGGCGGTGTTCATCCCGATTCTGTTCATGGCGGGAATTCTGGGCCGGCTGTTCCGCGAGTTCGCGGTCACCATCTGCACCGCGATTCTGATCTCGGGCATGGTGTCGATCAGCCTGACGCCGATGTTGTGCAGCCGGTTTCTACGCGCCAGCAAGGAGACGTCGCACGGATTCCTCTACCGGGCGATGGAGCACGTCTTTGTAGCGCAGCTGAGACTCTACCGGGTCACGCTGGCGTGGGTGCTGAACCACCGTCCGGTCATGCTGGGATTGTTCGTGGCTGTGCTTGGGGTCACCGGCTACTTCTACGTGGCGGTGTCCAAGGGCTTCATCCCGGACACCGACAACGACAACTTCAACGTCACCGTGGAGGCAGCGCAGGGGACATCATACTACCAGATGGTCAAGTATCAGGAGCTGGTCTCGTCGATCGTGGTGCAGGATCCCGACGTGGACAGCTTCTACTCGAGCACGGGCGGGAGCATGTTCGGCGCAGCAGCGGCTACCGGCCGCCTGATGGTGAACCTGCTTCCACGGCGACAGCGCAAAGAAACCGTGGTGGACATCGTCAACCGGCTGCGGCCGAGGCTGAGCGGTATCCCGGGCCTGCGGGTATCGCTTTCGGTGCCGCAGGCGATTCGCGTCGGCGGGCGCATGTCCAAGAGCGCGTACGATTACACCCTGTACGGTCCGGACACGAAGCAGCTTTACGAAGAAGCTCCGAAATTCGAGCGCATCGTCAACCGGCTGCCGGGACTTCAGGAGGTGACCAGCGACCTGCAAATCAAGACGCCGCGAATCAACATCGTGCTGGACCGCGACCGCGCCGCGGCGCTGAATCTGAACTGGAACACGATCTCCAGCACGCTTTACGACGCGTTCGGCCCGCAGTTTTCGTCCACCATTTATGCGCCGACCAACCAGTATCGTGTGCTGCTGGAGGTGCTGCCCACTTACCAGCAGCATTCCGACAGCCTGGACCTGATTTACCTGAAGAGCGACACAGGGCAGATGGTGCCCCTGCGCGCGGTGGCCAAGCTGGTATCCGACGCCGGACCGCAGAGCATTCCGCACTCGGGGCAGTTGCCCTCGGTCACGATTTCGTTCGCTCTCAAACCGGGCACGTCGCTGGGGCAGGCGACGGATGAAATCGAAGAGGCGGCGCGCGCCAACCTGCCGGGCACGATTACGGGCACGTTCCAGGGCACGGCCAAGGTGTTCCAGGATTCCATGCGGAACATGGGGATTCTGCTGATCGTGGCGATCGCGGTGGTTTACATCGTGCTGGGCGTGCTCTATGAGAGCTACGTCCATCCGATCACGATCCTGTCGGGTCTGCCGTCCGCGGGGTTCGGCGCGCTGCTCACCCTGATTCTGTTCAAGGTGGACCTCAGCATCTATTCCTTCGTGGGACTGATCATGCTGATCGGCATCGTGAAGAAGAACGCGATCATGCAGATCGACTTCGCGCTGGAGGCCGAACGCAAGGAAGGCAAGAGGCCGAAGGAAGCGATTTACGAAGGATGCCTCATCCGGTTCCGCCCGATCATGATGACGACCATGGCGGCGCTGCTCGGCGGTTTGCCGATTGCGCTCGGCTGGGGAGCCGGGGGAGAGGCGCGCAAGCCGCTCGGCCTCGCGGTGGTCGGCGGACTGGCGTTCTCGCAGTTGATGACGTTGTACCTGACACCGGTGGTTTACACGTATATGGCCGCGATCGTGGACAAGTGGAACGCGTGGAAGGCCGCCAAGTCGCGAAAGACCATGTCACCCGTCATGCAGGCGGGAGATTGATTCATGAACATTTCCCAGACCTTCATTGAACGGCCCATCGCCACCAGCCTGCTGATGGCCGCGATTGCCCTGTTCGGAGGCGTGGCGTATCGTTCGCTGGCGGTGAGCGACCTGCCGAACGTGGACTTTCCGACCCTGCTGGTGACGGCCTCGCTTCCCGGCGCGAGCCCGGAGACGATGGCGGCGGCAGTGGCAACGCCCCTGGAGAACCAGTTCTCGACCATCGCCGGGTTGAACTCGATGTCGTCTTCCAACTCGCTGGGCAATACCCAGATCACGCTGGAGTTCGACCTGGGGCGGAAGCTCGATGGCGCGGCGGTGGACGTGCAGGCGGCCATCACGCAGGCCTCGCGCCTGTTGCCGCAGGGCATGCCGACACCGCCCACCTTCACGAAGGTGAATCCGGCGGACCAGCCGATTTTGTACATCGCCCTGACTTCGCCCACGCTTCCGTTGTGGACTCTCGACGAGTACGCCGAGACGCGCATTGCGCAACGCATCTCGATGATTTCGGGCGTGGCGCAGGTGCAGGTGCAGGGCGCACAGAAGTTCGCGGTACACGTGCAGATGGATCCGCACGCGCTGGCTTCGCGCCAGATCGGCATCAACGAGATCGAGACCTCGCTCAAGAACTGGAACGTGAACCTGCCCACGGGCGCGATCATTGGTCCG
>Ga0335077_10005691_pt1 | contig 15313 bp, 16 predicted proteins | sample Lox_Sample_31_FD_207151 | JGI IMG/M metagenome (GOLD analysis project Ga0335077, IMG submission 207151) | Soil microbial communities from Loxahatchee National Wildlife Refuge, Florida, United States - Lox_Sample_3.1 | ecosystem: Environmental > Terrestrial > Soil > Wetlands | place: USA... | reverse complement strand
ACCGTCGCTCTTTTGGCTTAACCCCGAGGCAGCATTTTAGGCCTTCCAGCAAGGAACGCAAGCGCTTTCCCTGCGGTTGGGCGAAATCGAGGGCCGCCCAGAACCGCTTCCCGACGGAACTCGGGAAAGAAAAAGGAGTGTCATGAAATCGTCGAAGCTATACAAGAGCCTGTTCCTCGGACTGGCGCTGCTGCTTGCGGCCAATGCTTTCGCCTTGAGCAAGGGATCGTTGCAGGTGAGCGATATGGTCACTGTCGCCGGCACCCAACTGCAACCGGGCGACTACACCGTAAAGTGGGATGGAAACGGTCCCAGCGTCGAACTGAGCATCCTGCAGGGCAAGAAAGTTGTGGCGACCGTTCCCGCGCGATTGATCGATCTGAGCCAATCGCAGTCCAGCGATGCGGCGGTGGTAAAAGTCAACGGCGACGGAAGCAAGTCGCTCGCCGAGATCCGCTTTGGCGGCAAGAAATTCGCGCTCGCAGTCGGGTCCGAATCAGCCCAAGCCGACGAGAGCAAGTAAGTACTCCCGATTGCCAGCGAAAGCGGGAGGCTGAGAGGCTTCCCGCTTTTCTTTGTGGTTCCTGGCCTTAGAGCGCCCTCGCCACATCGCCTTGATTGCCTTAGTTGGTGATCGCCAGCACATCGTCGTCGTAGTTGAGCACGGCGCGGCGCGGCGCGTCTTTCAATCCTTTTAGGGCAAGTTTTTGCTGTATGGAGTTGTTTCCGATGATCGAGGCACGCCCTAAATTGATGAAGTGGCCGTCCGCCAGCTCCAGATAAAGCGGCACCAGCATGCGGAAGTGTTCGTCCACATTCGACTGCGAGACTTTAAAGTTGAAGACGATATCGCCGGCGGAATCCCGGTCGAACGAAGACTCCAGCTTGTAGCTGGGAAGCGCGGTGCCGTAGACGTATTCGTTGAAGAACCAGTCCATGCGGTGGTTGCGCTCCATGTCCATCTCGGGCGTCATGTGCTTTTCCACGACTGCCTTGAAGTCCTCGGTGGTGGCCGCCCGGTTGGAGTAGGTTTTGACGAAGTCCTGCATGGTCTCTTTGAAGGTCTGGTCGCCGGTCTTGCGGTCCCACATCATCATGCGGATCATGTGCAGAACGTATGCGCCTTTGGGATAGATCAGGTTGCGATAAATGTCAAAGCCCGCTTTGCTGTTGTTCAGGCGATATCCCATGACGAGTGGGCCTACATCGATGGGCCGGAATCCCTGGGCATTGCGCTCCACGATGGACTGCCGCTCGTCGTCCCAGAATTTCAGAAACTTTTTGGCACTCTTGTCACCGTAGGCGCTTTGCAGGAACAAAGACGCGGAAAAATCGGCGAAGCCCTCGCTCATCCACTGGTCGCGGTAAGACCCGAACCCTACGAGTTGTCCCCACCACTGATGCGCGACTTCGTGCGGCGTAACCACGTCCCAGTAACCGCGGTCGGCCCAGTCGAGGCCCAGTTGATGCCGGACCGTAGTGTCGTAGAAAGAGCAGATGGGCAACCAGACCAGCCCCGGCCAGGATTGGCCATAGTTGCAGGCGGTCTGCTGAGTCATCGAAAGACGCTTGTAGGGCAGCGGTCCAAAATATGAGGTGTAGAGCCCGATGGCAAACTGGGCCTCGGAGAGCGGGCCTTTCATCATGCTGACCGTGCTCAGGCTGCCCATGGTGCCGCCTTGGAACATCTTCGCCCAATCGGGAGGATCTTCGTTGGCATAGGCGGCCACCAGAAAATCCGGGGAGGTCAGCTTGACCTCCTGCTCTTTCATCCGCCCGAACTGAAATCCGGCCAGCGGCTGGGCCACGTCGCTCTTCCAGACCGACACGCTCTGGCCGCCATCGACGCTCTCGCTGATCAAGCTGCCGGTGGCCGCCATCTTCATCCCCTTCGGAATGCGGAAGGTCATGTCGAAATTGGCATAGTCGCTGAGCCCGGCCGTGGCGTTGCCCGGATACCAGTCGTCCCGCGCAATGGGATAGTAGTTGCCATTGCCTTCGTTGACGACCGCATCCTTCCCACTGTAGGTAGAAACGATGGCAGAGCGCCCGCCGCGTTCCAGCGGCTTGGGCAGAATTACATAGAAATCCGGATCGTCGTTCTTGTCCTCTTGAATGAACGAGAGCCCTTGGCCGTCCAGCGTTGTGACCGTTTGCACCCGCAGAGTGGAATGCAAATCGAACGGTATGACCCGGACCTGGTTGGAAGACGCCACGAACGTGGTCGTGGCTTTCCCGATCAGGTTCCCACTCTTTTCGATGGTGGTATCCAGTTGCTGATGCTCAATGTGAATGCGGGTGGTGGCGCCGGAGGCGCCACTGTTGGGAGAGTGGAAGGCTGTCCACACCCCCGATTTGTTTTCGTCGTAGGTCATCAATGCGACTTCGTCGGGAGCGGCGCCGGGAGCTCCGTTGGGATCGATCACGAACAGCAGCTTACTGTTGTAGCGCTTGCCGTGAATAAAGGCCACGAACAGCCCGCCTGGCTGATCCCGCAGAACGTCCTGCAGAATGCGCGCACTCAGGTTGTAATTCAGAATCTTGCGGGTGGTGTGCTGGCTATCCTGCAGAAGGCCAGGATCGCATGCGCCGGCTGCGTCGGTCCCGGACTTCTTCAACTCGTCGTAAGTCGAGTCGGTGAAGCGCAACACGAGTTGGCTGAAATTTTCGCTGAACTCGTCCTCCTTGGTGAGCAGCTTGAGGCTGCCCTGCTCCGAAGCCGAGGGCGGAGTTAGCACCATGTTGCCGTCGCCGACGAAAACTGCTCCAGTCACCCGCCCTTGGATGGGCGTGAGGAAACACATCGTTCCAGACCGCAGATGGAAGGTCGCTGCATCGCGTCTGAGGGTGAGATTGCTGATCCCGATCGATCCGCCTCCTATTCCCACATTGCGCAACTGCTGGTACACAGGATCGGAATTCGGAGCAGGGGCCGTGGCATTCTGAGCCCGAACCGAGGGCAGAGCTGACAAAAAAGACACAACTGCGCATACGCGCAGGGCGCGCCGGACAAGTGGCATAGGTCCTCCCGTGGGGGAAGAGGAACGGGTAATTATGAACGGATGCGAGGGAAATGCAATAGTCAGATGTTTGATTTTCGGCTACCCGCGTCGCTTGCGGAGCAAAGCGGGAATGTAACGCGGTCATGGCGCCCGTGGACAACGCGCGGGAAGTTCTCGGCGCCCTCCGCGATTCGAGAATTTGAAGTGCACGCCCTTAATCGCAAAGCTCGCCGAGAGTCTCCCGCTAAGAACGCCGAGCAAATCTCCCCACTGGAGTCATACTCCTCGGCTGACAAACGACTGCCATTCCTGAACTACTCCTTCTTGCCGGCAACCGCCGGGCCGTCGGCCTCGGGTTTGGGCTCGGCGCTCGCAGCTTTGTTGACCTGTCTTGGCCAATCGGAGACGATCGCGGCGCACGCGTCCTTGACCGCATTTCCCAGGATGCGGGTGGCGTGGCTCATGATGGAGTCTCCATCGCGGTTGAAGACCACGACCTTGTTATCCCGAAGCACCAGCTCCTTGCCGCCGTCGTGGTCGAGCAGCACTACGTAGTCCGCCTTTTCCTTTTTGTTGTTGACCACCACGGACGGGCAGCGCTCGCCAAAAGTCTTGATGATTTCCGCGGTCTGGGGACGGTCGCCGCCGCCGCTGCCGCCGCCAAACCCATCCGATGTCCCACCGAAGCCGCCCGAAACTTCCCAGGACTTGCTGTCGGTGACATAGACGCGCGGCTTCTCAGCCGCCGCACTCCAGATCGTTGAACTCAACACAAACAGGCACAATCCCAGGACTCTCATGACCCCTTCTCCTGTAAAGCTCGCGGCTGGACTACGCTAGGTTGGAACCATAGGGGTGCGGCGCGGGTTGCATGGAGGCAACTCTTGGGAGACGAGGTTACGCACCGTGACCTGAAAAGGGGAACGATCTGGCCGGCAGCGGTTTTATTGGGCGAGGACCCGGTCAAGGGACGCTTTGAGCTCGCCGTAACTCATGGCGCCCGGATGGTAGAGACGGACGGCTCCCTTCCTGTCCAACAAGACCAGGGTCGGGGTGGTACTGGCGCCGTAAACTTGAAAATTCTTCTGGCTGACGGGCACCGGCACATCGGTTAGCCCGGAGTAAAAGCGCTTGCGGACTTCTTCGATGTAGGCCAGTTCCTGCTGGGGCGAGGCCTCCTGCCCACGGGCAGCGTAACCGTAAAGCTGCGTGGGTCCAATCAGGGTCAAGCCCTTGCTCGCATACTCGGATTTCAATTGTGCCAGCAACGGAGCCTCGGCGCGGCAATCCATGCACCAGTGCGCCCAGAAGTAGATCAGCACCGGCTGGCCGCGAAGGGCGGTCAGCGTTGGCGGCTTCGGACCCAGGTATTGCGTGGTTTGAAGGGCTGGAGCCGGCTTGCCTTCCAGGGTAAGAAGGTTGAGATTTTTCTCCAGGCGGGCTGCGATGGAAGTCGATTGATAGACAGCCAGTTGACGTCTCAGAAACTCGGCCGCTTGCGTCCGGTCTCCCCGACCCGCCGCGACCTGGGCCTGCACTTCAATCGCTGCTCCGAGGGCGATGGGCAGGTGAGGTTCAGCATCCAGGCCTCGATGTTTCAGCTCGGCCAGCGTGAGCTGTTGAGTCTCCTTGGCATGTCGGTCGGCCGCATCCAATTGCTTAGCGGCCAACTCGTCTCGTGCCATCCAGGAAAGCGCCTCGAGATACTCCGCGCTGACGCCCTGCTGGGCCTTGTACCGCTGCAACTGCAGATCGGCGCTCTGAAAGTTACCGGTAGAGGTGGCGCTGCGGACGGCCGAGATGATGTCCAGTTGAGCGAGAATCGGCGTCGAAAGCAGGCCAGCGAGTAAGGCACCCGAAACCAGGAAATTTCTGACTCTCATAACGAAGTGAGATGCAACTACCGCCCTTGAAGGTCCCGCACCAACTCGTCAAAGCTGTGACTGACACGCACACGCTGACGTTCCAGGTCTGACGCCCGTTCCCCTCTCAATACTTCGGCATCTTGGGATCGACTTTGTCGGCCCAGGCCAGAATTCCTCCCGCCAGGTTATGGACCTTCTTGAAGCCCGCTTGCCGCAGGAACGTCACCGCCTTAGCGCTGCGCACTCCGGAGCGGCAGTGAGCAACGATCTCACGGCTGGAATCAAGCTCATTCACACGCTTGGGCAGATCGCCCAGTGGGATCAGGTAGCCGCTAATGTTGCAGATCTGATATTCGTGCGGCTCACGCACGTCGAGCACAAACAGATCGTCGCCCGCGTCCAGGCGGCGCTTGAGTTCTTCTACCTGCATTTCCGGGACATTCGCCTCCACCGGCTTCTCCTCGCCACGAATTCCACAAAACTCTTTGTAGTCTATCAGCTTCGTGACCGTGGGATGGGCGCCGCAGACCGGGCAATCGGGGTTCTTGCGCAGCTTCAGTTCGCGGAACTTCATGCCTAACGCATCGATCAGCAACAGGCGCCCAATCAACGGCTCGCCTTTGCCGAGGATCAGCTTGATGACTTCGGTGGCCTGCATCACACCGACGAGCCCGGGCAGAATTCCGAGCACGCCGCCTTCCGCGCAGGAAGGAACCAGTCCCGGTGGTGGCGGCTCCGGATACAGGCAGCGATAGCACGGACCCTGTTCGGTGGCGAACACGCTGGCTTGTCCCTCAAAGCGGAAAATAGAGCCGTAGACATTGGGTTTGTGGGTCAGCACACAGGCGTCATTCACCAGGTAGCGCGTGGGGAAGTTGTCGGTGCCGTCGGCGATGATATCGAAGTCGCGGAAGAGTTCGAGTGCATTGTCACTGGAGAGCCGGGTTTCGAACGTTCGCAGATTCAGAAACGGGTTGATCGCCTTCAGCTTTTCCGCGGCCGAATCCAGCTTCTTGCGGCCCACGTCGCCGGTAGTGTGGATGATCTGGCGCTGCAGGTTGGTGTAATCGACCACGTCGAAGTCGACGATGCCGAGCGTTCCCACGCCCGCCGCCGCCAAATACAGCGCCAGCGGCGATCCCAGCCCGCCTGCGCCGATACACAGTACGCGCGCCGCCTTCAGCTTCTGCTGACCGGCCATGCCGACCTCGGGCATGATCAGGTGGCGCGAGTAGCGCAGGATCTCGTCGTTCGATAAGGCCGCGGCATGCGGGATAGCTTCGGTGGTGGTAGCCATTGAGAACCTCGATTTTCAAATTGCTGATTTGTCGGAATTTACGAATTGAACAGCGGAACTACCGGCGACAGCGACAGGCGGGACAACAACAGCGCGTCTGGAAAGGGTGGCTCAATTCATCCGTTCCTGAATTCGACAATCCGTCAATTCCCGTGCCTCCGGCGATCGAGGGCACGATAGAGATGTTATCACTCTCCTTGACCGCAGTGGCTTCTTTCTGCAGGTAGCGGACATCTTCATCGTTGAGGTAGACATTCACAAAGGCGCGCAACTTGCCTTCGTCAGTGTAGAGGTGGCGGCGCAAGTCGGGATGAAGGGTGACAAGGTTGGTCAGGGCCTCCCCTACAGAGGAGGCTTTTATCTCCACCGCAGCCTGCTTGCCCGCGTATGGACGGAGCGGGGTTGGGATGTGGATCTTCATAGAATTCATCTTACCTAGGATGCCCCCGCACCCGGGGAAGATTCAAGCTCGCGATCGCATGCCAAACCATTCCAGCCGATCCGCCTGCGTGCTCAAGTGGAGTGGGCATCTGCCGATAATACCCTGCAGCGGGCTAGACCAGAACCTTGTCTGTGACGGGTGCGCTCGCGGGGGGGGGGGCAATTATGGACAACATCGGCTTCGATCGCGCTATTGCCGCGCACAGCGAATGGAAACGCAAGCTGACCGAGTATATTAGAAAACCCGATGGCAGTCTGAAGACCAGCGAGGTGTCCGCAGATAACAAATGCACCCTGGGACAGTGGATCTATGGGGACGGGGCCCAGTTCTCGAACTTGCCAGCCTATACCCAGCTCAAGAGCGATCATGCGCATTTTCACAAAGCCGCAGGCCAGATCATTACCCGAATCCAATCCGGCGAGCGATTGACAACCGAGGATGTGACTGGCCACCAGAGTGAGTTCAGTCGGATCGCTGCCCGGGTGGTGTTAGCCATCGGGATGATGAAGAAAGTAAAAAATTAGGCCCGGCAGCGAAGGGCTAGGCCAGCTCAATTTCCTCGTTTTGAAAGTGTTTATTTTCTTCGTCGACTCCATCGAGCAGAAACGACTTCGTAGCGGTGGCCTTGCCTCTTTCCACACTGGTTATGACGTAAGAGCAACCGAACCAGTGCGCGTCCGACAGGTCGGTTCGGGACCAGCGAGCGGGATGATCCGGATGCGAGTGGTAGAAACCCAGAATATCCTGCTCTCGCTCCCGCCCTTCACGTTGAATACGCACCAGTTCCCGGGGATCGATGTGATAACGGTTCTGTGGCGAGTCGGTGCGGGTGTTGCCGCAGCGCGCGATCGCCATGACCACGCGGCCCTTGCCATTGATCTGCCCCAACAACACGCCGCAGCACTCATGAGGGTAGGTTTCTTCCCCGTGGCGGCGAAGCTGCTCATAGGCGGATGTCTCGATCTTTAGCATTGCCAAAATTGCTGACGGCTGAGTTTTGATCGTCGATTGAAAATCATGCGCCAGATTTTTTCCCTCAACCATCCAAAATCAACAATGTCTCAGCCCTCTTCCCAAAACCTCTCACTCAAGTACTTGTCGCCCGAGTCGCACAGGATAGTGACGATCACGGCAGGCTGATTCTTCTTGAGCCGCCTTGCCACCTCCAGGCAGCCCACCACCGAGGCTGCCGCGGAAATGCCAACCAGCATACCTTCCTCGCGCGCCAGGCGCTTGGCCATTTCATAAGATGCTTCGGTGGAGATCTCCAGATTCTGATCGGCCAGCCCTGGGTCGTAAATCTTGGGGATGATAGCGGTCGCCATGTGCTTGGCACCCTCTATGCCGTGGAACGAGGAATCGGGCTGGAGCGAGATGCAGCGCACACGCGGGTTTAGCTCTTTCAGCCGGCGGCTGGTCCCCATGAAAGTTCCACTGGTGCCGAGCATGGAGACAAAGTGGGTGACGTGCCCTTCCGTCTGTTGCCAGATTTCGCTGGCCGTGCCATGGTAGTGAGCTTGCCAATTGGCATCGTTGGAATACTGGTCAGCGTAGTAATACAGGTCAGGATGCTTGGCGGCAAGTTCGCGGGCGATGCGGATCGCGCCATCGGAGCCGTCGGCAGGATCGGTGTAAATGATGTTTGCGCCGTAAGCGTGCAGAATGCGCTTGCGTTCGACCGAAACATTCTCCGGCATGCAGAGCGTGACCGGAAAACCTTGTGCCGCCCCGATCATCGCATAAGCAATTCCGGTATTGCCGCTGGTGGAATCGAGAAGAATTTTTCCCGGCGCCAGTTTGCCGGTACGGCGGGCCTGAGCGACGATGTTCGCGGCCGCGCGGTCTTTGACTGAGCCTCCGGGATTCATCCACTCGGCTTTGCCCAGCACCGAAACGCCAGGCAGATCGCCGGCCACGCGTCCCAATCGCAAAAGCGGGGTGTTGCCGATGCGATCGAGAGTATGCTGTCCCAGGGTTTGAGAAGCAGCCGCAGTGGCGGAAAGTTCACTTCCGGCGTCGCGTTTTGGAGACAGATTTTGCATGCACTTGCGGAAGTACCGTGACCATCGTAATGAGCCTTAAGGACGAATAAGGCTTTTCAGGCAGTTCCTTAGATTATAAAAGAGGATGGTTGGATCCAAACAAACAGGGTAACGTACCCTTTCTCTGACCGCCCGCATCTAAGTTTAGCGTACGAGATTGGACTCATAAGGAAAATAATGGCAAGCCAGACAGAATCACGTAGTTATGACGAAGCACTGACTTGGCTGCGAGACCACGGTTTCGACGTTCTTGAGGCGCCGGGCACGCAGAATCGGGTCTTCCTGAAGAAATACAACGTCTCGGCTGCGATTCAGAAGAATGGCGGGGATGGGGTAAAGATCTTCGCTTATCCGGGCTACCTGGTCGGCAGTGAAATCTCCAAGCTGGTCAACAAGGGCTACCAGCAGTTTTTGAAAACGGCCAAGAACGAGATTCCCGCCACCGCCGATCATCTGAAAGCTCTGCACCAGTTCAGCGAAGAACTCAAAGAAGCGCTCGGCCTGCCCAGTTTGTACAACGAATCCTTGGGCACGGTAAGCGAGTCGTATCACTACGACCGGATTGAAAACCGCGACAAGCCGAAGGCCGATCAACCGAAACGTCCCTGGGAAGTTGCCGGGGCCAAGGCGATGGCTGCGAAGAAGAGCCGGGCATAAGAACTGCCGTCGGTCGAGCGTCGTCAGTCGCTCATTTTTCTTGGACTGGTTTGGTTTGCCCGCCCATAGTTCCCTCATCGTTGATTTCTGGTTGTGGATTAAGCCCTTTCCAGCTCTGGGATTTTCGATCTCGAATCAAAATTCGAGAATCACCAATTCCTATGAGACACTGTGCGCCTTGGAGGCCGAATGCGCACCTGCTTGCTGCTGGGCATTTCCCTGTTGCTGTTTCTCGATACTTCTGCTGGGCAGGACTCCGCGGACAAGGTGAAGCCTGCGGTTCAGCACGTGCTACAACAGCAGCAGGAGGCCTGGAACCGGCATGACCTCGATGGATTCATGGCGGGGTACTGGAATTCGCCTGATCTGACCTTCTTCTCCGGCGCAAAACAGACCTCCGGCTGGCAAGGAACCATCGAGCGCTATCGCAGGACTTATCAGGGCGAAGGGCACGAAATGGGAAAGCTGGGGTTTTCTGACTTGAATATTCAAGCACTCTCTTTCGATTCAGCTTTCGTGCGCGGAAGCTGGCACTTGACGTTGCCGGATGGGAAAACACCCCACGGATTGTTTACGCTCATCTTCCGCAAGTTTCCGGATGGTTGGAAGATTGTGCACGACCACACCTCGGCGGAGTGAAGCCATTGTCAGTGGCCAGCCGTCAGTTTCCGGGCTTCGCCCGCACCTGCACCTGCGTTCCTTCCGGCAATTCACCGTCCAGCAGCTGGATCTTCCCGTCTCGCACGATACCGGTGAATTCTCCAACTGTCTCCGCGGGCCCGCCCTGGACGGGCGAGGACGCCCGCCCTGCACTTTCCGTACGGCCCGTGCGTTTGTCCATGGCTGCGTTGGCTAGGCGGTCGGCTTCCTGATTGTGTTCGCGAAGGGCATGATCGATCGAGAACCAGTCCAGCTTGGCGATCAGTTCTTTGGCGCGCGCGTGCAGGTCCTGCAAGACCAGATTCTTCACCTTGTAGATGCCCTTAATCTGGCGCACCAGCAGTTCGGAATCGCTCACCACCTTCAGCGCTTTAGGCCCGTGCTTTACGGCGTATTCCAGCGCGGCGATCAGTCCCTGATACTCGGCGAAGTTGTTGGTCTGATGGCCCAGGTATTCGCTCAGGGCAGCGACTTTGTGCCCGGCTTGGTCCTGGATGACGACGCCGTACCCAGCCGGGCCGGGATTACCGCGCGCGCCACCGTCAGTGTGGGCGACCAGGTAATGCTGGGGCTTTCCCGGTGCAGGGAACAGATCTCGGCTCGCGCGGGATGGGTAAGAAGGCATAGCGGCAGTTTACAACGATGCAAGGCTGTAAGCCTTCGGCCATGGTAGAGCCGGGGACCGGTCGGTCGCTTATCTTCCTGCCGCCAGACGACTGGCCAGGCGCGGCGGCAGGTTGGCGGCGACGATCCGCTCCTGGGCGCTCTTGAGATTGTAGGGCGTACGGCAGAAGGTCACGGAATAACTCTCCGAGTCAAATACCGCAAAGGCAGCCCGCCAGTCACCATCGCGTGGCTGTCCCACCGAGCCCGGGTTCACCAGGTAGTGGACCTCACGGCTGAGAGCGAATTCGGACTTCTCTGTCTGGCCCACGGTGCGGTAGGGCGGCCGGAATAAATCACCGGCCATCGACCGGGCGGAAAACGCGCCCTGCAAATGGGAGTGTCCGAAGAAGGTCAAGGCCACGGGCGAGACCATCAACGGCTCGATCGCGTCGCGGGGGGTTACAACATATTCGTCCTCATCGATCGGCGAGCCGTGGACAAATTGCACATTCGCGAGCCCGTCAATCTGCAGCGGGCCTTGCGGAAGCCGGCGCAGCCATTCCAGATTTTCCGGGCTCAGTTGTTCCCGGGTCCAAAGCGCCGCCATCGCGGCGATGGGATTGAAATCGTGGAGGTCCATGAGCCCGGCAGCGGCCTTGTCGTGATTGCCGCGCACGAAGTGCTTCCCCAGTTCCACGGAGCGGGTAATGACTTCATTCGGGTTTGCGCCGTAACCGACGATGTCTCCCAGATTGACGACGAGCTCGTGCGGCGGCGCCGCCGCGAGGCAGGCCTCGAGCGCCTCCAGGTTGCTGTGAATATCGCTGAGAATTAGTACCCGCACGAAGATACCGAAGGCAAAACCGCGATTATAGCCCTGAGCGCCATAATCGGCACGAGCAATCCGCTTCCTGTCCGGTTTTCCGGAAAGGAACTCCCAAAAGCGGCACCGCGATTCCCGGCGCCGCGCCGTTTCATGCTCCTACTTCGTACTTCTACGCGCCGGAGGCATTGATCACGGGGCACCTGGCCCAGTGTCCCGTAGAAATCTCCACCAAGGGCGGCAGGGCCGCAGCACAATCGGGAATTCGGTAGTCACATCGCGGCTCGAACGGGCACCCCTGTGGGATAGAACGCAGGGCAGGCACAGTTCCTTCGATGGTCTGCAAACTACGGCTGCGATCCGTCTTCAAGGTGGGAACCGCCGCGAGCAAGCCCCGGGTGTAGGGATGTGCCGGAGCGCGGAAAACGTCCTTTGTGCCACCCAACTCGGCCAGGCTTCCCGCATACATCACGGCAACGCGGTTTGCCACGTTGGAGACTACCGCCAGATCGTGTGAGATAAAGATCATCGCCAACTCGAATTTCGCCTTCAGTTCGGACAGTAACTCGAGAATCTGCGCCTGGATGGTGACATCCAGAGCTGTCGTCGGCTCGTCGGCGATCAGCAGCTGCGGACGATTCACAATCGCCATAGCGATCATGATGCGCTGGCGCATACCGCCGGAAAGCTGATGAGGGTAGTCTCGTGCCCGGCGTTCGGAGTCGGGAATGGCTACATCTTTCATCGCGACTACCGCACGATTCCAGGCCTCAGCCTTGCTCACAGCCGAATGCGCCAGAGCCGCTTCCGCGATCTGATCGCCCACCCGCATCACCGGATTCAGCGCTGACATGGGCTCCTGAAAAATCATCGCCAAATGCATGCCCCGAAGGCCACGCATGGATTCGTCCGAAAGCCGGAAAAGATTCTGAGGGCCGCTGCCATTCTCGAAGATGATTTCCCCGGCGGCTCGTGCCTGGGGCGGCAACAGTCGCATCAACGCCAGTGCCGTGATGGACTTTCCGGAGCCTGATTCGCCTACCAGGCCCAGGACTTCGCCGGAGTTCAAGGTAAAGCTGAGATCACGGACGGCGGTCAGGGTTGGCGTCGTCGCGCCACCCGCTGGGGGAAATTCAATTTGCAGGTGACGAACGTCGAGCAGCGGAGGCACGTGGCCATCTTAGCAGGGCCACGCTTCGCCTTCTGGAAAAGGGTTCTTTCGATTCCGCTCAGCACAGGTTCGACTCATCGCCTACTGTCCCAGGATCAGGGGAAGGCCGTTCTTGTTATTGCCGATGACCACCACTTTCGAATTCGCGCTTTTGGCCAGATTTTCCGTGGCTTCGATCCCTTTCCACTCCAGAAGGGCCGGGCTGATTCCCTGCGCCACAATCTGCTGGAAGTCTCGGATGCCAGCCGCCTCAATACGCTTGCGCTGGGCTTCCTGCTGCTCCTTTTGCAGGCGGAAGTTCATGGCCAACGCTTCCTGCTCGGCCTGCTGCTTCGCTTCGATGGACGTCTTCAGGGTCGAAGGCAACTGGATGTCGCGCAGCAGAATGCTCTCCACGAGGATGCCTCGCTGTTCGAGTTGCGAAACCAGCTGATCGTGAATTTGCTTGGCTACCATTTCGCGTTCTCCGGTGTAGAGCGCGTTCGCCGTGTGCGAGGCCGTCGACTCGCGGATCGCCGCGCGCAGGTTGGGCTCAATCAGCACGTTGACGTAGTTGGGACCGATCTTCTGATACACCTCGGCGGCTTTCTCCGGATTCAGGTGGTAGATCAGCGAAGTGTCCAGATTCATCACCAGGCCTTCACTCGACGGCACGCTGGCGGATTCTTTGATCTCCTGGGTACGGATCGACATCTCGTTGTTGGACTTGAAGGGATTGATCAGATGCATGCCTTCGGGCAGAACCTCGCCGGTGACGCGGCCAAACAACGTCAGCACCCCGACTTGGCCGGAATCGACGCGGGTCACGGAAGAGAACAGCATGATAACGATAATGAACGCCAGCAGCCCGATCCCAAGTAAGCGCAACACTGGAGTTGGATTGCCGTCGACCACGCGGCCGTGAGCATCGTTGAACAGAGTCATGAGTTCCTCCCCAAGCCGATTCTAGGCCCGGAAGGCTGCCATGCGTAGTGACACAGCAGTAGCACCGTCATCGCGCCCGCGCACTCTCGCATTCCAAGCCATTTCCGCCGGATTTTCACATGCAAAGAAACCAGGGACGACACCGCGCTGCGCTCGTCCTCCGAACAAAATTCCGCAAAAGCCGCGCTATTTGCCGCTGCCGCGAGAGAATCTGCTTCTCCCGCTGCACCAAAACCGGTCACCGGCTTGTGAACCGCTTGCACTCGATTGAAAAACAAGACAGATAGAGATGCATAGATTTGATTGACTCTGAAAATAGAAAGCGTAAAAACACAATCGTTCTTTGACACGTTCTGAGTTTTTCCGGTTGGTGCGGCGTCCGGGGCTCAAGCCAAGTCACTGTCGAACCCGCGAGGGATCGGCGGAGGGCAAGCAAGGGTCTATAGCAAAGCGCTGGTCGAGGAGAACAAGAGCACAAGTCAAAGGCAGGATAGAGTTCCGAGGCGTTAGGCTGATTTATCCGGTTGGCGGTAAGCCCGGAGCCCGAGCGAAGATCGCGCGACGCAACCCGCAAGGAAGCGACGAGAGCAGGTCAAGCAAGGGTCTAAAGCGAGCTACTGGCCGAGAGGAATGAGCTTAACATCACCTCGGAACTCTTATTTTTGCGGCGATCAGGCACGATCGTTCGATTCCTCCCCGAAATAGTGGAGGGCGGGTATCCCGCCCGTCCCGATTCACTACTCGACTTGCACCTTCATTGGTTTCGGCGTAGCCAGCCGCGTGCGGTAAATCTTTTTCTTGGGTGCGATCTCGCCGACCACGTCAACATTGACTACGTACGATCCGTTCGGCAGGGTATCGTCGAAAGGCACCTCGATAGTTGTGTCCTTCCGCAGCGGGCCGTGCTGGTAGCCTGCGGCGAACGCCTTGCCAACCTCGTTCACTGCCAGGACGATAACGGTGAGATCCAGATCGTCGTCGCCGCCGTTGGCAACCTTCAGCGAGCCATGCAGCTTTGCTCCGTCAACTTCCGGCGGCCGCGTCCAATCGGCCAGGAGCGCGGCAGTGACGCGAGTGGAAATATCCTGTTTTCCCTGATGGGCGGGCTTGGCGCTATCGGTCACCGTGACTGCGAAATGGAATTCTCCGCTTTCTTCCGGAACCCCGCTGAGTACGCCGTCGCGGCCCAACGAAATGCCAGCGGGAAGGGCGCCGCCGTCAAGTTCCCAGTGATAGGGCATGATTCCCCCGTGCGCTTTCAATTGATAGCGATAGTTCTCTCGGAGAAGAGCTCTAGGAACGGCAGGCTCGACTGAAAGCGGGGCACTTTCCTGCGATGCCGCGCGCGCAGACAAAAAGGCCAGGACAAGTATGGCGATAATGGATTTCATGGTCTCACCCGCCAATCCGATGATATGCACGACTAAGGCAGGAGGTTGCTCAACAGAACGATATCGGCCTCTCCCCGTCCGACGGCTGCATAGATAAAATGCCCATCCGAGGACCACGACACGCGCCGTGCGATAAACGTTGCCTGACGCCCAAAATCGGTGATCCGCTTCATGGGGCCGCCGTCGGTGTGCTGCGCCCAAATATTCGTTGTGGCGCCGTCCGTCAGCAATAGCGCCAGCCACTTTTCGTCTGGAGAGAGGACCGGTTGCATCATGAGCCAGGAAGGCAGGCGAGAGCCTGCGATTCGAATCAAATCGGTCGGCGGTGCAGTCTCGGGTTTGGCCTTCACGATTTGCAGGTCGAATGCCCCGTTTACATTGGCCAACTCCACTGCGAAATAGAGAGTCCCGTCGGATGCGACTGCCGGTCGCG
>Ga0335077_10005689_pt1 | contig 15314 bp, 6 predicted proteins | sample Lox_Sample_31_FD_207151 | JGI IMG/M metagenome (GOLD analysis project Ga0335077, IMG submission 207151) | Soil microbial communities from Loxahatchee National Wildlife Refuge, Florida, United States - Lox_Sample_3.1 | ecosystem: Environmental > Terrestrial > Soil > Wetlands | place: USA: Florida... | reverse complement strand
ATCAATTGCGGCGGTCATCGTTACGACCCTGAAGAACGGAACTGCACCGAATTCTCGACAGGCAGGTCAACCGCAGCCTGCCACCTCACAGACTTCTTCTCAGGGTAGTTCGCCTCAATCCACCTCTAAAACTGATACTGGTTCCAAGCCAACTGATGCCAAAGCCGCTTCGAAACCAACTCCGGCGCCTCAGGATGATAACGCGAACAAGTCAATGAGCGACGACGTCACAAAGCTCAAAGCACAGGTCAAAGCGATTGAAGACGCGCTTTCGGTACAAAACCAGGACTTCGCACTTGTCCTTGGCGTTGGATCAATGGTGATTAATCCTCATGTCTCTGACTACAAAAATGATTCAAACGTCCTCCACACGACCAACCTAGGCAGTTCGACGCCGCAACTGCTTACAGGCGTTTCCTTTCGATCGCACGTGCCGAGCCTGACCCGCCGCTTTAGGGATCTCGACTTCGGTTGCGCAGACCCGAAAAACAAGAAATGCGGCGAAGCATGGCAGGTGCACCCTTGGAGTGGCTTCGTTAGCCTGAAATTTGCACCGGGCGCCAGTCAACTCTTAAATGGCTACGTTATTGGAGGAACGTATTCAATCACAAAGTATTTGGATGCGTTAATCGGTTTCTCAATGACTCCCGTTAACGAGGCTTCTCCCGGATTTCGCGTCACAGCTTCGCAATTCGTCACAAATCAACAAAAACTCGGTCTTGATCTCAACTTTAACCCGACGGCAATGCTCCTAAACAGGCGTAATGCTTTTGACGGCTTTCCTGTGACTGACACTTCGGGCAAACTCATATACCCCGGCGATCCGTTGACGGTCCACTATCGTGCAGGAGCCGTTTTTGGCGTCTCGTTTCCAATTTATTTCCGTTCATCTTTGAAGCCGTCAACGACCGGGTCCAACTGACGACTAACGATCGGTTCTCCTTATGGGAAATCTAACCGATACCTGCTCCCGTATCGAGTGCGAAACACTGGTACCGCAGTAGCGTTGACCTCCTGAAATTTTCCTCGCTACTGTCCATCCTAGGGCGCCCGGGTGTCGGCGGAGTCTATCTCCGCTGAAGTACGTCTGGAAACTCGCAACAGAAGCATGTTCGGCGCTGTTGGCCGCTCTTCTCCTGTCGGGCGAAACCGCACCCGCCGCTTGGGGTATGTATACGCATGAGGGCACAGGCAGTCCGTGGCGCCTGTTTGATGGATCGATGGAAACGGTAACCAAGGCCGGAAGGTATGAAATCGTCAGCGAGCTGGGCCGCGGCGCCATGGGCGTCGTCTACAAGGCCGTCGACCCAGTGATCGGCCGCACCGTCGCGGTCAAAACCATTCGCCTCAGCGAAGAAGGCACCGGTCTGACCCGCCCCGAACTCCTCACGCGTTTCCAAACCGAAGCGCGCGCCGCGGGTCTGCTCACTCACCCCAACATCGTCGTCGTCTACGACGCCGGCGAAGAAGACGGCCTCTACTACATCACCATGGAATTGGTCGAGGGCAAAAGCCTTCAAGCGCTCCTCGACGGCGGCCACGCGTTCCCGCTGCCGCGTACGCTGCGCATCACGGAGCAAGCCTGCAACGCTCTTCAATTCGCCCATGAGCGCAACGTCGTCCACCGCGACATCAAGCCCGCCAATATCATGCTCACCGCTGACGACACCGTTAAGATCACGGACTTCGGCACCGCCAAAATCCTTCAGTTCGGCACCATGCAGCAGACCTCGCACGTAATGGGCACGCCGAGTTACATGTCGCCCGAACAAGTGAAGGGCCGCGCCGTCGATGGCCGCAGCGACATCTTTTCTCTCGGCGTCATGCTCTATGAAATGATCACTGGCGAAAAACCCTATCCCGGCCAGAACATCACCACCGTCATCTACAAGATTGTCAACGAAGATCCAGTTCCGCCGCGCCAGATTGATCCCTCAATTCACGCGGGCCTTAGCGCCATCGTCATGAAGGCGCTCGCTAAGGAGCCGGAGGATCGCTATCAAAGCTGCCGCGAAATGCTCGAGGATTTGAAGAATTATCGCGCGCTGGGCGCTGCCGGCAACCCGCAATCGACGATGGGAATGGGAGGCGGCTCGCCCGCTGCCACCGTCGTTTCCGGGAACCTCGGCGGACGCGGCCTCGCCGCCGAGGACCAAACTGTTATCGCCGCCGCGCGCTCCTTGAATGCGCGGGCCGCGAGCCCCGCTCACACGCCAGTCGTGCGCCGCACGGGAACTATGGCTCCAGTTGCCGAGCCACCCAAAAAGAAGAGCGTTGTTGGAACGATCTTCGCGGCTTTGCTGCTGTTGGGCGTCATTGTCTATGGCGCGAACAAAATCAAGCCGGTCTTCGTGGCCGCTCGCGAATTACACGATGCGCAGAAAAGGGGCGCTCCCCTGCCGGAGGTCTCACCTTCAACACCCGAGACGTCCGCTGCTAATTCCGCCGCCAATTCCGCGACACCCGATGCTTCGCAGCCTGCGAAGGACCCGTCCTCTTCGACTTCCGCTACTCCACCTGAAATCAGACCCGTGGCCGCCAAACCGGTCGAACCCGTTCCCGCAAAACCGCCTACAAAGAAACCGGATCTTACGCTTAGTCCCAAGGCTGCCGAATACAAAGGTCGCGTCGAGGAAGACCTCTCGGAAAAAGGCCTGGCAAATCGCATCAAGGTTCAAGTTGCAGGTAACACGCTCACGGTGGCAGGTAAGCTTCACCCCGCCGAACATGGCGAACTGCTAAAATTTTTGCGGGGCGCTCCCGCGGATGTGCGCGTCATCGACCACATCGAGTACGACGACACTCCTGTGCCCGTCGCCGCGGGGAATACGGGGAGTGGAGATGGCAGCCATCCGGTTCCCGCCGCCGGAAAAGGCGCGATTCACGTCGTCACCGACATCATCGGCGCCACCGCCATTCTTCACGGGCCCGGCGGCCACGTTTTGAGCAAATGCGACACTCCGTGCAGCTTCAACAATCTGAATCCCAGCCAGTACGGCCTCGAGGTCCAAAAGGAAGGCTATGAGCCCGTGCAGACTGCGCTGCAAGTCAAAGCCGGGGACTCGAAAGATCAAAAGATCCGGCTGGAATCGTTGGCGAAGGGCATCTTCATCAGCACCCAGCCACCTGGCGCCGACGTCTTCATCAATGGCGCAAAGCAATCCGGCCAGACTCCGGTGACGCTGCCGCTCGCACCGGGACAATACAACCTTGTTCTTCGCTTGCAGGGATATGAAGCCTACGCTGGAAACATCCAGGTGAAAGACAACATCCAAACTCAGCTCAACGCCGTCCTGACCGAAAAATCAGCCACACGCGTAGCTTGGGCTCAGGTGGACAGTAATCCAAAAGGCGCGGAGATTTTGGTGGATGGTAATCCCACCGGACAGGTGACCCCGGCGCGTGTACAGATTGCGTCTGGCCTGCACAACATTACCCTGCGGCTCGACGGGTTTCAGCAGGTGAGGCGGCCGGTCCAGGTCAGCGAAGGCGGCACGGCGACGGTCAGCGCAAACCTTCAACAAAAATAGCCCGCCATTTCGACCATGTAGTGATCGTAGGAAGCTCTACCGAAAACGTAACTTTTCGTTACAACATCCCTTTCTTAGTTCTAGAACTTTTGCTCTTTTCTATTGAATCTAAAAGAGTTAGCTCAATTCTCCCCAGGTCGGTATCGTGCTTTCTTTTTAGTTAGGGAGTGTCTGCCTCCGGGTTTCATTTCATACCCCCGGCTGACTAACCCAGCTCTGAAGCGATTCACTTCGCCGGGCTTTCCCTGTTTCACGGAGTCTTCTTGGTTCGTCGGGCCACATTGCCATTGGGAAAAGATGAGCGCAGCAGCGCTCTCAAAGGGAGCCCCGACGCGACTCCGCGCACTTCCTTGCGCTACATGACTAGCGCCATTTCCGCGGCGCTGCCCGCCAGCATGGAACAGCGCGCCGGCGACGCCCAGCGCGCCCTTCGCAACCTTCATGTGTTGCTGAAGTCCGAGCGGCTCTACGAAAAAAATCATCCGCAGCGGCTGGACAGCCTCGACGCGGCTTTCGATTCCATCCGCAACATCGCTGAACTGTTTGGCGGTCTGGAAATTCGCGTCGAGCGCGGCGGCATCGTCGTTCCCATTCTTAGTGATTCGCACCTCCCCGATCCGCGCGGCGAGATGGAAGCGCTGGCTGCGGATTTGCAGCGCGCGGGGATCCGCTCGCTGACTTTCTCCCGGAAATTCCATGTAGGCGAACTGGACACGCTCACACGACTCATTCCCGAGTCGTTGCTAAAATCCGAAGAGCCGGCAAGCGATGGGGCGCAATCCTGGTGGCCGGCGCGGCTCCTCGAGAACCGCGTGGAAGGAATTTCCATCAACACGCAAACCGAGCGCAAAGTGGACACGGTATTGGCGAGTTTGATCGCTTCGCTCGTTGCCTATGGCGGCCGTTCGGAGCGCGCCAGCGGCGATACGCCGATCATCGCTCCGGACTTTGACGATCTTGTGGCCGCGCTGCGGCTGCTTGCCCGGCTCACACCGCCGCTCGAAGGTGCCCGCGGCCTTTCTCCCGAAGAAGCTGCGCGCACCATCCATGGGGCGCTTGAAGAAGCCAGCCGCGCCAGCGTGCAGATGTTGCTCAGCTCCGTTTCGCAATACGCGCCACGCGAAGGCGAGCAGCCTCTTCCGTATCTCCTGCGCTTGTCCGAAAACATCATTTTTGAATTTCTAAACGCCGAGTTTTCCAATGGCTCGCTGACTCCTCCGTCGGTGCGGCCCGCATTTCACCGCTTTGCTGACGTCATCGTGGAATCGGGCGGATACACAGGACCGCACTCCTCGCAACATCTTTCTTCGCTCGCCGTTAGTTGGGCTACCGACACGCACCGCGAGAAACTGGTCGACCGATTCTGGCTGGAGCTGCCGGCACGCGAAAAATCTGCGGTTCTGCGCGGCCCCGATGTCTGGTGTGTCCCGGTCGTGGCGCTGCGGCAAACGCTGCGGCAATTGGCCGACGGCGGCGCGGATGCGCCGCGCCGCGAGGCGCGCACTATCGTCTTGAATTATGCGCGCCGCCTCGATCTGCTGGATGCTCCCGCGCGGCGTTCCGTGGCCGCTGGCCTCAATGAGCTTGCGCCTATTATCGAATCTCTTTGGCCCAATCAATTGCCCGAAGATTTAGCACGCGGAGCCATGAAAGCGCTGGAATCGGCGAAATCACCGGAAACGGCCGCTCTGCTCGCCGCTTTCGTCGAAGCGCTCGGCCGCATCGCCGTGAGCCGCGCGGACTACGCTGGATTTGAATCGATATTGACCGAGTTGGAGCGCGCTCCGCGTGACAAAGAGCACGACCACATGGCTGCGCTCTCCACACGTCTGGTGGCACAGGATCGCTGGCTCTTGCTAGTGGACGCGGCGCTGGCCAATCGCCCACTCGATCCAGTCCTGCCACGGCTTCTCCAGCGCGATCCGGAACGGCTACTGGACCGCCTGACTCTGTTGCTCACCGAACCGCACGGGGCAGAAACGGTCCCGGCGATGGCTCGCCTGCTGCGCACCATTGGCGTACCGGTGCTGAACCTTCTTGAGACCAGGTTGTACGAAGCGCGCCGCCAGCGCGTCACTGCTGCGATCAAATTGCTCGCGGCTTCGGATCCAGAGCGCTTGCTGCGCGGACTCGCGCGCGCCATGGCAAGCTGGGAATGGAATCTTCAAGATTTGGCCGTTAGCGAACTTTCCCGTCCGTCCAATTCCGCTTCGACACAGAGCACGGCGTTCGTCTTCTCCGCCATTCTCGCGGATGCGCATCCGCTGGTTGTGCCGATGATGATCGATCAAATCGGCTTGGGGCAAGAGACTACAGCCGTGCCGCAACTGATGGAAATCGCGGCCGGAGAGCATGAAGTTCTGCGCGACCAGTTCGTGCGCATCAAAGCCATCGAAGCGCTTGGACGAATGCATGCTACGGAGGCCGTGGAACTTCTCCGAACATTGGTGGAGAAGCGCGAAGGCCTGGCTTACGCGGAACCCTCCGGTCTGCGCGCCGCTGCCGAAGACGCTCTGGCGCTAATTGAAAACCGTCCCTCTGCAGCCCGGGTGCGCGCTGCGTATGAGTCCACGGCGCAATCGAGCGCAAGCTATCTCATTCCGCGGCGCTATACTCGGGTGCCGCTGGAATCGCCGCTTCGCGCGCAGATCGAGGGCGCCCCAGCTGGCCTCGCTCGCGTGAAGACCATCAGCCTGGGTGGGGCGTACTTAGAATCGCCTCGTAGACTCAGCGTAGGCGATTCGATCAAGCTGGAAGTCCGCGCGGGCTTCCGAAAAATTAACTTCACTGCCGTGGTCCGCAACATCGGTCCGGATGGAAGCGGCATCGAGTTTGTCCACATGCGGGACGAAGACCGCGAAAAGCTGCGTAAATTGGTCCAACGCCACCTGCAATTTTAAGTCTCAGCCATCTCAAGCCGAATCAATGATTTGCCAGGCCGGAAGTGCCGCAGCCCTGAGCCAATCGATTTGCCATCGGGTAAGTCCGGAGACGAGCTTCCTGATTGATTTGCAAAACAAACGACTTACACCAGAAAGCGCCATTGAGAAAGCCGGAACGGCGTTGCTAGCGACAAGGAACGACATTCTAGTCTGCATCGCGCATTCACCGCTCTTGTCGCTTGCCCATCGAAGGGATCTCGAATCAAACTGCAAGATGTATCGGTGGGTATGTAGCCCAGAGGTCAGACGAAAAAGTTTTCAGTTGAAAGCAACGCCACATTGCAGTAAAAGCCCTGTATTCAATTGTTTCAGGTGCGACGCGGCGGGCGTGCCCGCCCCGCTAGGGGTAGCGGGAGATTTTCCGGTGCCACAACAACAGGAGGACTCATGCAACGCAGGCAACTTGGGTGTGCTTGGGCTGTTCGGCGGTCCGTGTTTGCAGGGATGTGGCTGTGCTTGCTGGCGCTTGTTTGCACCTTAAGAGTTTCGGCGCAGGTCAATACGGCAACGCTATCGGGGAGCGTGCTGGATGCACAAGGCCTCGCCGTGAGAGACGCGAAGGTCACCGTCACCAACGCAGGGACGGGCGCCACGCGAACCGCCACCACCGACGAGAACGGCCGGTACAACCTGGTTGGGCTGCCGCCGGGCCACTACAAACTTTCGGTAGATGGCGGAGCAAATTTTGCGCCTTATGAGAATCCGTCCATCGTCTTGACGGTCGGCGAGAGCGCCACCTTCGATGTGCGCATTGAAGTCAAGGGCATGACCCAATCGGTGACGGTCACAACCGAGACTGCTCCCATTGAAACCACCAAAACCGAAGTGTCCGACACCGTCGAAGAGCGCCGCATCGACAATCTGCCCATCAACGGGCGAAACTACATCAACTTCACCCTCACCAATTCGCAGACCACGCGTGACATGGCGCCCACGATCGGTCCGGCACCCAACAGCGGATTGAGCATTGGCGGCGCGCGCGCCCGCGGCAACATGGTGAGCGTAGATGGCGCCGACGCCGGAGACAACTCGGTCAACGGCATCCGCTCGACCGTTTCTCAGGAAGCGGTTCAGGAATTCCAATTAATTTTGAGCAATTACAGCGCTGAGTATGGACGAGCCACCGGCGGGGTCGTGAACATTGTGACCAAGAGCGGGAGCAACGAATTTCATGGAGATGCGTTCGGCTATTTCCGCAACAAGGCGTTTCAGGCACGCAATGCGTTCTCCGGCATAGTCGATCCGACCACCGGTGTGCTTGATCCCGTCAAGCAAGCCTATACGCGCACGCAAAGCGGGCTAACGTTTGGCGGTCCAATCAAGAAAGACAAGACCTTTTATTTTTTCTCTTACGAGTACACGCAGCGCGGGGAGAGCGGATTCTCCAGCATCGGGCAAGCGCAAGCCGGCGCCGGGCCTTTCGGCGTTTCGGCGTTCAACTGCGGCGGCTGCGCGTTGCAGGGTCTCCTGTTGACTCCCAGCCAGGCCCAAGCGACTGGCGCGTTACTGCAGGCGGCGCAGACTGCCGCAGGCGGAGGAAATCTGGCGCTCGCGCAGGCGCTACAGACGGAAGCGGGGAGCTACGCAGCATTGATGGGTTCAGCTTCGAGCGTGGCGATCAACGGACTAGATCCCGGGGCGGTGGTGACAAGCTTGTCGGGAGGCTCCATCACTCCGGTGAATCCAGTGGTGACGCCGCAGGGAACGTTTTTTGCGGAATTTCCATTACCGGCAGCCTGCCCGCCGGGCACGACCGTGAATTCCTTGAATTGCAGTGGGTTTGCCGCTGTGGGCCCTGGAGGCTCAGTCGTTCCCGCCGGCGCCGTGCCGCTGCCCGGTTTCGGCGCGGGCACTCCGCCATGTCCCACTGCCACGTCCGCTCCGGCCTTTGTCCCACTGAATTGCATCCGTGGGAATTATCCGGTGATGGAAAAGACGAGCCTGTGGTCGGCGCGCCTCGATCAGCGCTGGAGCAATCACAACAATTCGTTTTTGCGCGCGGGCGTTTCGCCCTCGCTGGTGACCGGACTGCCGTCGACTTCGCAAAACCAGGTGTTCGGACAGAATTCCGGGTCGCGCGCCGGTTACAACCAATCGCGCGATATGGATTTCACGTTTCAGCACGACACGATTATCAACGACAAGACGTTCAACGAATTCCGCGCGCAGATCGCGCGGCGCGGCCTGCACTTCGGATATTCGCAACAGCCCGGCGGGTCCTTTATCGGCATCAACATTCCGGGTTACGGGTACTTTGGGCGCGAGCCGTACTCGACCGTCGACCGTATCGAGCGGCGCTACGAATTTACCGATCACGTGAGCATCGTGAACGGAAACCACACCTTCAAAATCGGCGGCGACTACAACTACATTCAATTGCGCTCGAGAAAGTCGCAAATCTTTACCCTGGATTTTGGCGGGGACGTGAACTTCGGCGGATTTTCTGCCGGCACCTTTCTGTTTGATTGCGTAGATCCCGCCACCGGAGCCGCGCACGTCGCGCCGTGCAATTCGGGCGAAATTTCCATGCCGGGCACGACCGCCCTGCAATCCTACGGGCTTGGCGTTCCGACTTCTTACATTCAGGGAATCGGGACGGCCAACGTGCCGTTCAACAACGTTCCGATGGGCTTTTTCCTTCAGGATAGCTGGCGGTTGAACCGTCATCTGACGCTCAACTATGGCGTGCGCTATGACGTGGAACTCAGTCCACGCTTTAAGCCGGCAACCGCGGTGAACGTGGCAGCGGAGAAGGCGCTCGGAGTAACGGAAGGCATTCCCCGCGATTACAACGATGTGGCCCCGCGTTTCGGGCTGGCCTGGGATCCTGCGGGGAATGGCAAGACGGTCATTCGCGCTGGTTATGGAATCTTTTATGACCACCCGCTGTTAGCGACAGCGTTTGACTCGGTGACGGCCGATGGTGGCCGCTCGGTGCAATTGCTCTCGGCGGGTGGCACTCCTTCCGCGTGCCCCCTGTTGCCGGCACCCGCAGGCCCGACGCCTCCGGGATTCTGCGGGGGCGGGTTAGACGGACCCACGAACCTGAACGGTTCCTCCATTTTTCAGGGCGTGCTGAACGCATTGCCAAACATGTTCTATCAGCCAGGCCAGCAACGGTTCAATCCGACGGCCGCCGGCTCGCTGTTCGCGAATCAAGCCTACCTGCAAGCAGGTTTCCCCTTGCCAATTTTGCCGTTCACGCTGCCCATGGCCAGCAATTTTCAGTACGCCTACGCGCACCAGGCCAATCTTACGATTGAGCGCGAGCTGGCAGGTTCCTGGAAATTCAGCCTCGGGTATCAGTGGACGCGCGGCCTGCACCTGAACCGGCCGCAGGATCTGAATTCGACCGATCCGAAGCTCCTCGCGCAAAATGCGTTTAACGCAGCGGCTTCCGGACTGAGTGTGAGCAACCCACTCACAGTGATCGTGCCCTCGAATGCTGCGGCGTTTTCGTGCGTGACCGAGGGAACCTCGTCGAGCATCCTGGTAATGATCCCGGGAGTGCTAGCCCAAGGTTTCCCCGGCTCAACCAACTGTTCCACGCCTACGATTGGGTTCATCTCTACGCCCGCCTTCTTTAATTTCTTCCGGCGTTCCGGTCCCAATCCGTCGTTCGCCGCCGCAGTGACCGGAATTCCCCCGGGCGTAGTGCCTTTCTTCCCGAACGGATTGCCTGCGGGTTACGCCGGCGAAGTGGCGCTTGCGAAGCTAGCGGGTTATCCCAGCGGATTTGGCGTTCCCGTGCCGTTCAACAGCGTGGATACGCAAATGTCCAACGGCAATTCCTGGTACAACGCGCTCACATTCAATCTTTCGAAGCGTTTTTCGAAGGGATTCGAACTGCTAACCAGCTACACTTACTCTCATTCGCTCGATGACTCGACCGACCTGCAGTCCACACTTGAACCGCAGGATAGCCGCTTCCCCTTCCTGGAGCGGAGCAACTCGGACAACGATCAGCGCCATCGCTGGGTCACCAGCGCCGTTTTTCAGTCGCCCAGCGCGAAGTCCGGCGATAGCGCGTGGAAGTATTTCATCGGCGACTTCACGCTTTCCCCGATCGTGGAATTCTCTTCCGGGCGGCCTTTCAATGTGATCACCGGCGAAGATACGCGACTGGATCTGGGCGCATCGCAGGCGCGTCCTTCGATTGCGGCGAGTGGCACGTCCGGCACGACTTCTCCGTACATCAAGGGCGTCATCTTTGTCCCTGCCGATGTCTGCGTGGATAGCGCTCACACGTCTTTCACCGGACTGGGCTTTGCTCCGCCGCCGGCCGGCTGCGACGGCAACCTGGGCCGCAACCGTTTCATCATGCCGAATTTCTTCCAATGGGATATGCGGCTGGCCCGGCGCATCCCGATGGGCGAGCGCTTCAAACTCGATCTCATCGCCGATGCGTTCAACCTGTTCAATCGCACGAATATTGCGGCGGTCAATCAGCTTTGCGACCCGACCGCGGGAGCCTCTTGCACGGCGGGGCAGCCCACGGCTTCCTACGATGCACGGCAATTCCAGTTCGCGCTGAAGCTGAGCTGGTAGAAGAAAGTCCACAGCCGACAGCTCGCAGTCAACGGTTCAAGAAAGGAAAGTGGGCTTCGCGAAGGCGAGGCCCTTTTTCTTTTGTGCGCGGAAGCTTTCGGACTTGGGCGAGTGCGAGTAAAGTAATAATACCGTTTCCCGTGATTCCATTGGAGAGTGCATGAACGGAGTGCTGATCACGTTCGTAATGCTGATGGCCGTGGCTGTTTTCTGGCTGGTTTTGAAAACGTGGCAAGCAAGCCAGAAAAACCAGGGCGTCGAATCGCAGATGAACGAATTGCGGCGGGATTTTCAGAACGTCGCAGCGGCTCAGGCGAAAAGCGCGGGCCAAATGGAAGCCATCGCAAAGGGCGTGGCGCAGCGGCTGGATAGCGTCACGCCGGCTTTGCAGGATGCCATCAAAAATTCGGCGGAGATTACCGGCCAATTGACTTCCGACGCGCAGGCGCGCATGGCCAACGAACTAAAAAACACGCGCGAGCAAATCAGCCAGATCCAGCGGCAGATTGGCGAAGTGCAGCAGGCGGGGAAGGAAATGTCGCAAACCGCGCACACGTTGGAAGAGATTTTGGGGAGCGCAAAGTCACGCGGATCGCTGGGCGAGGTGACGCTGGAGAAATTGCTTGAGGATTCCCTGCCGAAAGCGCAGTACGAACGGCAATATCGGTTCTCGAGCGGCGAGATCGCGGACGCGGTGATCCGGTTGCGCGATAAGAAATTGATGGCCGTCGATTCGAAATTCCCGCTGGACGCATACCGGCGAATCGCCGCAGAAGGCGATGAAGCGCGGCGCGCCTTTGTAACCGCGGTGAAGGGCCATGCTGACGCAATTGCGAAAAAATATATCGCGCCCGACGAAGGGACGCTGGATCTGGCGCTGATGTTCGTGCCGTCCGAAACCGTGTACTACGAACTGCTGATGACTTCGGACAGCAAGGGCCAGCCGCTCGATGCGTATTGCCGCGAGAGGCAGGTGATTGCGGTTTCGCCCAATACGCTGTACGCGCATCTCCAAGTGATCGCGATGGGCTTGCGCGGCATGCAAATGGAAGAAAATGCCAAGCGCCTGCTAGAAGCACTTTGGGGAATGGAAAAGCAGCTCGAGAAATTCACGGATAAATTTGAAGTGCTGGGCACGCACTTGAAAAATGCCGGCCAGAGTTACGGCGATGCGGAGCGCCTGCTGGAGAAAACGCAGAACACGCTCGAAGGCATGCTCGGCACGGGGCCTGCCCAACTCACGCTCCCCGAGGTTGCTTCGGATAAGCCGGAAAACGCGCTGAGCCTTTCCGCAAAGAAATCTTCCTAGACAGGATCACCGGCGCCGGCGGACTCTCTCACGGCGGCGGGACGAGCGTGGGGACGAGCCGAATCGCAATCTGAAAGCTGCCGTTTGTCCGCCCAACTAGTTCGAAGCGCGCAGAATTTTCTTTCCCACCCCTGCTGGAAGCTGTAGCCGTATTGCCTCCTATCAGCGTTGCAACGCCCGGAGTCAGATTGCGGGCTTCGAGCGAAACTTTGGCAGCACTGCCCCGCACATGCACCGTAAGGGTGCGATGTTCGCCGGGCTTCAACGGCGCAGGGTCGGCGTCCAGTTCCAGTTCAACCAGTGAGAGAGAAAATGGATGTGATTGCCGATTCCTGCAGGCCAGTTCCACCGTCGCTTCACCGGGGTCAAGATCGGCAGGCGGAAGAATCGCAAGGTAAGTCGGCGATGAGGCAAGTACCAGCGCAGGACGGCCGGCGACTTTCACTTGATTCGAATCGGCGTCTCCACAAAAGCCCTTTCCCAAAAGTTCGAAGCGGTCCGTTAGAGAAGCTTCGCGAGGCGCTGAGGACACTTCGACCGAGGAAGTGACTGCTTCCGCAGGCGTAAGAATCACGATGGGTTGGTGACCGGGGCGGCCGTCGATGGAACCAAAGATCACTCCGGGATTCAACGGAGCGACAAAGAGTGCACGGCCCGTTGCGTCAGTTTTGGCGTGGTCTCCGTTGGAAAAGCTCACCGAGACATTAGGAGTCAGTCTTCCGTTTGCATCCAACACGGCGAGCGTCGCGCGTTCGCCGGCCACTATGCGCCGTGGAAGAAGCAGCATGCGAGCCGAAGCGGAGGCCGGAGCGCGAGGAATTTGCTGGCCGTTCGAAAGAGGCAACAAAAACCCCGCAACACCCCAGGCGAGCATCAAGAAAGAAAAGCGTGGCCGCATGAAAGGATTGTAGTGGAGAACCGGAACCGCAGAAAGGCTGGATAATTTGACCTAAGGCGGGCCTGAAGAATTGCGGCCACTTCACTTCTTCGCGAACACGGGAGCCTCTTCTGGCGCGTAGATGAGTACGGTCCGACCCATAACCCCGGCCGAGAGACGCCGCAGGCGATAGTGATAGGGGCGCGGCTCTGCACCGTCGGAAGTTGCTTCGAGGCGGTAGAACGCATCTTGATAGCGAACGGTTTTGGGCGGCGTCCAATCGAGCTTCGGGTGGCTCGCATGAACTTCCAGGAATTCTTCCTCGTTTTGTTTGGTGAAGTGCAACTCATCGGGCATGGACGCAGCCTGCGAGTGCCGCATTCTTTCCCGGATGGCCCGTTTGTATGAAGAAAAGTTGCTCTGCTCGAATCCGGCGGCCTTGGCCGCGCTCGGGGCGCTGCGCCCGGTCACCCGAAGATAGAGGCGATCCAAAATGAAAAGCGGCAAAGTGCCGAGATTGTTCTCCGCAAATGCAGCGCTGAGGAGGCGCACACTGCCTTCGACACCGATATAGCCAAGCAGCCAGGTCAAGGGATGGGTTGCAAAAATAAAAATCGCCATGAACCCGATCGCATGATCGTTCACGCCAGGGCCCATTTTGCCTTCCAGCGCGGAGTCCAGGCCCCGGCTCACCCAGCCCGTCACCGCGTACGCATACCAAAACAAAATCGCGGCGATTGCAAACAAAAGCTCAGCGAAGCCGCTAAGAGTTCCCGCGGTACGCCACGCGATGGCGTCATGAAAAGACAGCGAGGCGCGCCACCGCTTCGGCAGCAATGCCAGGAAAGGCCCCACAAGATAGGTCAGCATGGAGGATCTGCCTTTTTTCGATTGTAAACGGAACCGGTTTGGACGTCCTTTCGCGTCGTGAGCGGTTTCGCGAATCGGTAACTTACTCGTGCGCTGGTGCGGCTTTTGCGGCGAGGCGGTAAACCTGGGCGTGAAGAAACACGCGGAAGAGTTCCGCATCGAGTTCGCCGTCGCGCACGCAAAGCTTCAAAATATCCAGGGCGCGGTCGGTGGGGACGGCGCGTTTGTAGGGCCGGTCGGAAGCTGAAAGCGCGTCGAAAATGTCGCAGATGGTCATCATTTTGGCCTGCACGGGAATCTGGCTCGCGTTCAGCCCGAACGGATAACCCTGGCCGTTCAATTTTTCGTGATGGGCGCGCGCGATTTCCGGAATGCCGTGGAATTCGGGTGTCCACGGAATCTGCGCCAGAAAATTGAAACTGTGAACCACGTGCGATTCGATCTGGCGGCGCTCTTCCGCGTCGAGGCTGCCGCGCGGAATCGAGAGCAGCCGCACTTCCTCGGAAGAAAGATAAGGGCGCTCGGTTCCGCGGGGATCGCGGTACGTTTTTTCCGCGATTTCGTGGAGCGCCTCGAACTCAGCCGTGGGAAGAAGCGTCGGTTCGTTGATCCGCGAGATGAAATCGGCGTAGCGGTCGAGTTCTCCAAGCATGCGGCGCGATTCTTCCTCGAGAGATTTCAATCGCGCGTTCGCTTCTTTACGCGATAGGGAAAGAAGCGCGTCCACTTTTTGCTGCGCGGTGCGGGCTTCAATGTCGCGGCGAATATAGTCAAAGCGCTCCATCACGCGCATTAATTGGAGAGGGTAAAGTTTCTTGGCTTTCACCAGAACTTCTTCGCGCACGCCGACCTTGCCGAAATCGTGCAGCAGGGCCGCGAAGCGCAGCTCTTTCATTTGCTCGCGGGAGAAGCGCAGGTCGCCGTAAGGTCCGCGGGGCTCGCGATCCACGGCGTCGGCGAGCGCCACGGTCATCGTGCAAACTCGTTGGGAGTGGCCGGAGGTAGTGGGGTCGCGCTGCTCGATGGCTTTCACGGCGGCGTTCACGAAGCCGTCAAAGAGATTTTCGATGTCTTGGTAGAGTTTCGAGTTTTCGTACGCCACAGCGGCTTGCGAGGCGAGGGAAAGCCCCAGCCGCACGGCGCGCTCGGGAAACGGATGGACCCAGCGGCGCACGGCTTGCGCATCGGTCAGGCGCGCCTTGGAGTTGCGTTTGCAATTGATCAATTGCAACACGCCG
>Ga0335077_10005688_pt1 | contig 15320 bp, 14 predicted proteins | sample Lox_Sample_31_FD_207151 | JGI IMG/M metagenome (GOLD analysis project Ga0335077, IMG submission 207151) | Soil microbial communities from Loxahatchee National Wildlife Refuge, Florida, United States - Lox_Sample_3.1 | ecosystem: Environmental > Terrestrial > Soil > Wetlands | place: USA... | reverse complement strand
CGGATTCCCTGGTCCTGGCCCGGGCCAGGCAAGTAACCAAGAAGGATTGGGCGAAGAAAAGAAAGACAAAAAAGAAAATAAATCGATAAGGGATATATCCATGTGCGGTATTATCGGTTACATCGGCAATCAAGACGTGGTCCCCATTCTGATCGAAGGACTTCGGCGCTTGGAGTATCGGGGTTATGATTCGGCCGGGATCGCCTATCTTCAACACGGCCGCATCGAGGTGTGTCGGTCGGTGGGAAAGCTGGCGAATCTTGAAGCGGCCCTGTCCGGAAAGGCGCCCTCCGGTCGAATCGGCATCGGGCATACGCGATGGGCCACCCACGGGCGGCCCTCGGAAGAGAACGCCCACCCCCATCGGGTCGGACCGCTGGTTTTGGTGCACAACGGCATTATCGAGAACTATCTTGCGCTCAAGCACGAACTTCAGGCGGAGGGCCGTACCTTTCAGTCCGAAACGGATACCGAGGTGATCGTTCATCTCATCGACCGGCAGATGGGCCGGAGCAAGGGGTTCGAAGAGGCTGTCCGTTCGGCTTTAAAGGAGGTTCGCGGCGCTTACGCCATCTGTGTCCTTTCCGAAAAAGAGCCCGATCTTCTGATCGCGGCCCGGGAGGGCTGTCCGCTGGTCGCCGGTACCGCCGAAGGGCAATATTTCATCGCCTCGGACATACCGGCTATCTTGAACCATACACGAAACATCATTCTGTTGGACGACGGCGAGATGGCCGTGTTGACCCCGAAGGGAATCACGGTTAAGGATGCGGCGGGACGGCCGAAAGAGAAACGGATAGAGACCGTTTCGTGGAATCCGGTCATGGCCGAGCGGGGCGGCTACAAACATTTCATGCTGAAAGAAATCCATGAACAGCCGCAGGCCGTTTTGGACACCTTCCGTGGCCGCGTCTTTCTTGAACGAGACGAGGTGGCTCTGCCCGAAATCGGCCTGACGGCGGCGGAGGCGGAAGATCTCCGCAAGATTTCGCTCGTCGCCTGTGGAACATCGTGGCATGCGGCCCTCATCGGCAAGTTCATGATCGAGGAACTGGCCCGTATCCCGGTCGAAGTTGACATCGGATCGGAGTTCCGCTACCGTGATCCGGTCCTGGACCGTCGCTCGCTTTTGATCGCCATTTCCCAGTCGGGGGAAACGGCCGATACCCTGGCCGCCGTCAAGGAAGCCAAGGGCAAGGGCGCGAGAGTGATTTCGATCTGCAACGTGGTCGGGAGCACGATGGCCCGGGAAGCCCATGGGGTGGTGTATACTCACGCCGGACCCGAGATCGGCGTGGCGGCCACCAAAACGTTTACGGCCCAGTTAACCGCCCTCTACCTGCTGGCTTTTCATCTCGGGACGATGCGAAAAATCCCGAGTCCTTCGCGCGCAACGAAGCTTTTGGAAGACCTGCAACATCTTCCCCTGTTGATCGAGGAGACGCTAAAACAGGATCAGGCGATTTCGGAATTGGCACGGCAATTTTTCAAGTATCGGGATTTTCTGTATCTGGGCCGCGGGATCAATTACCCGGTCGCTCTGGAGGGCGCGCTGAAGCTGAAAGAATTGTCCTATATCCATGCCGAAGGCTACCCGGCGGGTGAAATGAAACACGGCCCGATCGCCCTGGTCGATGAGAACATGCCGGTGGTGGTCTTGGCGCCCAAAGACAAGGTCTACGAGAAGGTTCTGAGCAACGTGATGGAGGTGAAAGCCCGTGGAGGCATCATCATCGCCGTGGCCACGAAAGGGGATCAAGAGATCGACACGAAGACCGACCAGGTGATTCGGGTTCCCCCGGCGCCTTCTCTGTTGACGCCGGTCGTTCTTTCCGTCCCGATGCAGCTGCTGGCCTACCACATCGCCGTACTTCGCGGCTGCGACGTCGATCAACCCCGAAACCTCGCCAAGAGCGTGACGGTGGAATGAGGAGAATGGCGGGTGACGAATAAAGTGGGAAGTCAAAAGTGACAAGATTGTATATTTCTAAACGAACCAGACTACCATTTCGGAAGTGGATTAAGAAGTGGCATCAAATTCTAAAATCTTATGAAGAAAACTACAAGGATGATCTGCCTATTGGCACTCTGAAAGGACCAATATCGGCATTCTTAGTCTGGCGGCATATGACCTTAATGGTCATCCTCGCTGAAATTATCAAGGCCCCCCCAAGAACTGAAAGGTGAGCTGCAGCGGATCCTTGGGGAACTCCGGTTGAATGTCCTGGGCGAGACCATGGAACCGGGCGAACTGGCAGAGGCCTATATAGTTGCGGGAGTTATTCCGGAGAAATTTCGAGATGACGCCAGACATAGCCGGCAAGCGGCATTGATGAGCATTAAGCTCAGCAAGCAACAAGTGGAGCATGTGGCGAAGCTGGCGCGGTTGGCCTTCACGGTGGAAGTAGATTGGTGTAGATATGACGAAGCAAACCAAGCAGCGTAAGGCGATTCCTTTGTGGCTCCGAAAATTGGGACGGGTAAAATTGGATCTCCGAGGATTCCGTTGGCCGCGAACGGTGGAGGAGGGCGTCCGGGAGACGGCGGCATTATCTGAGATCGCCCTACAATCAATGAAGCAGGAGGCCCAAGCCGCCTGCCAGAAAACCGGGATTCAATCCATTCGGAGACAGATGCAGGAGATTCTGGCACGCGCGTCACGAATGGAGGCACGTCGGACGGTTCTTTGGAAAAAGGAACGTGCGCGCTTCTTCCGATGAAAGCTTTCTCAAAGTTTTAGCGCGCGTGATCGAGCGCTTGCAACATGAGCGAGTAACGTACGCTCTAATCGGCGCGTGGGCCCTGTCTGTGTGGGGCCGTCCGAGGGCAACGAGGGATCTTGACTTCCTGGTGATGCTGGACGAAGCGAAACTTGCGCGGATGGCTGACGGATTCGCAGGGAAAGGTATTGAGACAGATAAGGCGTGGGCCAAGTGGAATCCTATGCTCAGAGGGGTTCAATCCCGTTTTCAGTATCGGGGAATAACGGTTGATCTGCTTAGAGCCCGGAATGCTCATGACCGGCAGGCGTTGCTAAGGAAACGGCGTAAGCGGATTGGAAAACAATATTGTTGGTTTGTATCGCCGGAGGATTTAATTATCCAGAAGCTCAAGGTTGGACGGCCGCATGATTTCGAAGATGCACTCACGGTTCTTGACCGTTCTGGAAAAATCCTTGACCGTCGATATCTCCAACGGTGGGCGAAGCGTATCGGGGTATCAAAAGAATTGGAATATGTTTTGAGCTTGTAAGCACGATGGAGGAGATTTATGAAACTTTCCAAAGAAGAAGTGGACCACGTGGCCAAGCTGGCTCGATTGTCGGTCAACGACGCCGAGAAAGAGGCTTTCAGCCGGCAGCTCTCCGAGATTCTCACCTACATCCAGACGCTCAATCGGTTGGACACATCCAAGATCCAACCGACGTCCCACGTGCTCGACTTGAGCAACGTGTTGCGGGACGACGCGATTCGGGAAAGTTTGTCGGTGGCGGAAGCCCTGGCCAATGCGCCCGACCGCGTCGATGATTTCTTTCGTGTCCCCAAAATCATCGAAGAGAGGGAGTGACCATGTTGCGTTTGATGTTGCGTTCGAAAATCCATCGGGCGACCGTGACGGATGCCAATCTGGATTATGATGGAAGCCTGACGGTGGATGAAAATCTGCTGGAGGCGGCCGGGATCCTGCCCTACGAACAGGTCATGGTCTCGAACCTCAACAACGGAGAACGGTTTGAAACCTACGTGATCCCTTCGGGTAAACGGGGCAGCGGGACGATCTGCCTCAACGGCCCGACGGCCCGCAAAGGGGTGATCGGAGACCGGGTCGTGATTTTCTGCTACGAATACTACAACGACCAGGAGCTCAAAACCTACAAACCGACGATCATCAAGGTCGATGAGAAAAACCACCTCATCAAAAAGTGAGCGGCGTTGTGGACCCTTCCCAATTCACGATCCATGAACTGCACGAACAATTAAAGAACCACGAGACCACTTCGCGGGAACTGACCCGCTCGGTTCTTCAACGGATCGAATCGCTGGAGTCGCGGATCCATGCTTTTACGACCGTGACGGCCGAACCGGCTCTGGAGCAGGCCGAAGCGGCCGATCGCCGGCTTCAGTCCGGACGGGCGACCCATCCGCTGACGGGCATCCCGATCGCCCTGAAGGACAATCTCTGCACGAAGGGAGTCCGGACCACCTGTTCCTCAAAGATGCTTGAAAATTTCGTTCCCCCTTACGACGCGACCGTGGTGGGGCGCCTGAAAGAGTCCGGCGCCGTCTTTATCGGAAAAACGAATATGGACGAATTCGCGATGGGCTCTTCCACGGAGAATTCGGCCTTCGGTCTGACGGCCAATCCCTGGGATTTGAACCGAATCCCGGGCGGGTCTTCCGGAGGCTCGGCCGCGGCCGTGGCGGCGGATGTCTGCACGGCGGCGTTGGGCTCGGACACGGGTGGATCGATCCGGCAACCGGCCGCGATGTGCGGCGTCGTCGGATTGAAGCCGACGTACGGGCGGGTCTCGCGATACGGCCTGGTCGCCTTCGCGTCTTCGCTGGACCAGATCGGCCCGCTCACGAAGGACGTCACGGACTGCGCTTTGCTGATGAACGCGATCGCCGGCCATGATCCCCGCGATTCCACCTCGGCCGACCTTCCGGCGGAAGACTACGCACGCGCCCTGAATCGGGATTTGTCCGGGATGCGGATCGGAATTCCCAAGGAGTATTTCATCGACGGGATGGACCCGGAGGTGCTTCACGCGGTCAAAGAGGCCATCCGGACGATGGAAAAACTGGGCGCGAAAACACGGGAGGTTCTCCTGCCGCACACGGAATACGCGATCGCTACGTATTATATTCTTGCCACGGCCGAGGCCAGCTCCAATCTCGCGCGCTATGACGGGGTGAAGTACGGATTGCGGGTCAAACCGACCCGGGATCTTCTGGAAATGTACATGAAAACCCGCCAGGCGGGCTTCGGTCCGGAGGTCAAGAGACGTATCATGCTGGGAACCTATGCCCTCTCGTCGGGTTATTATGACGCCTACTACCGAAAGGCCCAATCCGTCCGGACCTTGATCAAAAGCGATTTCGATGAAGCCTTCAAGCAGGTCGATATCATCGTAACGCCGACCGCGCCGTCGGCCGCCTTCAAGATCGGTGAGAAGACTCAGGACCCGCTCCAGATGTACTTGTCCGACATCTTCACGATCTCGACCAACATCGCCGGCATCCCGGCGATCTCGCTGCCGTGCGGTTTCACCAAGACGGGGCTTCCGATCGGTTTACAGATCATGGGCCGTCCTTTTGCGGAGGAAACCCTTCTTAAGGCGGCCTATGGCTATGAACAGGCAACGGAGTGGCATAAAAGAAAACCGCGGCTGTAGGGGTGTCGCCTGTCACGCATCTATAAGACACAGGACCCGATCGATAACAACGCTTAGGATTTACTCAACATGTCCATACAAACAACAACGCAGATCCAATACGAAGTCGTCGTCGGTCTGGAGGTTCACGCGCAGCTCAAGACCGCCTCCAAGATTTTCTGCGGCTGCAGCACGAAGTTCGGGGCGGGACCCAACACGCAGACCTGTCCGGTTTGCCTGGGAATGCCGGGAGTGCTGCCGGTCCTGAATCGTCGCGTACTGGAACTGGCCGTCAAGACCGGTCTCGCGCTGCATTGTCGGATCGCCCCTTACAGCCGCTTCGCGCGAAAAAATTATTTTTATCCCGACCTCCCGAAGGGATACCAAATCTCGCAATACGAGCTGCCGTTGTGCGAACACGGTTACCTTGAGGTGGCCCTGCCTGCCGGACAGGCGGGCGTCAACGGCCGGATCAAACGGATCGGAATCCGGCGGGCCCATATGGAGGAGGACGCCGGGAAGAATCTTCACGAAGGGTTGGAAGCCGCCAGTCACGTCGACCTCAACCGCGCCGGGGTTCCGCTGCTCGAGATCGTGAGCGAGCCGGATATCCGGTCGGTCGACGAAGCCGTCGCCTATCTGAAGACCCTGCGGGACATCCTGGTTTATCTGGATGTCTGCGACGGTAACATGGAAGAGGGAAGCCTCCGATGCGAACCGAACCTGTCGCTGCGTCCGATCGGCCAGAAAGAGTTCGGCACGCGCGTCGAGCTGAAAAACATCAATTCGTTCCGGTTCGTTCAGAAAGCCATGGAGTACGAGCTTCGTCGGCAGGAAAAGGTCCTTCGCGAGGGCGGACGGGTGGTGCAGGAAACCCGGCTCTGGAATACCGAAAAAGAGATGACGGTCGTGATGCGCGGTAAAGAAGAAGCCCATGACTACCGCTACTTTCCCGAACCGGATCTCGTTCCGCTCATGATTCCCAAGGACCTGATCGAGGAAGTCCGGAAGACGCTGCCGGAGCTTCCGGACGCCAAGCGCGAACGGTTTGTCCGCGACTATGGAATTCCGGTTTACGATGCCGAGGTGCTCACGACGTCCAAAGACTTGGCCCGCTATTTTGAGGTGTGCGTCGAGGCTTATCCCCAGCCCAAAACGGTGAGCAACTGGATCATGACCGAGCTGCTACGGGAACTGAAGGCCGGCGGTCGGCAGATCGCCGACTGCCCGATCCCGCCGGATCGGTTTGCGGGGCTGCTTAAAATGATCGACAACGGTACGATCAGCGGCAAGATCGCCAAGACGGTCTTCGAGGAGATGTACCGAACCGGCCGTTCCCCCGATGAGATCGTCAAGGAACGAGGGCTGGTCCAGATCAGCGATGCAGGAGCGATCGAAGCGTTGGTCGAGGAGGTTCTTCAGGCCTATCCCAACGAACGGGAGTCCTACCGGCAGGGAAAGAGCCAGCTTCTGGGTTTCTTTGTCGGACAGGTGATGAAGCGTTCACAGGGGAAGGCCAATCCCGGCAAGGTGAATGAACTGTTGAAGAGCAAACTGGGTGGGGAGAAAAAATGAGCGAGATCGTTGCCGTTTACGCGAGAGAGATCCTGGATTCACGGGGGAATCCGACGGTTGAGGCGGACGTTATTTTAGAGAACGGCGTGATGGGTCGCGCGGCCGTTCCCTCCGGCGCCTCCACGGGCGAACACGAGGCCGTCGAGCTTCGCGATAAGGACAAACAGCGCTATCTGGGAAAAGGCGTCATCAAGGCGGTCCGAAACGTGAACGAAACGATCGGTCCCCACCTTCTCGGGATGGACGCACGGGAACAGACGCTGATCGACCGGATGATGATCGAACTCGACGGCACGAAGAATAAAAGCAAGATGGGCGCCAACGCGATCCTGGCCGTTTCACTGGCCTCGGCGAAGGCGGCGGCCGAAGAGGCCGGTCTTCCCTTCTACCGGTATCTGGGAGGAGTCCACGCCGACGAACTTCCCGTCCCCTTGATGAACGTGATCAACGGCGGCGCACATGCCGATAATAATCTGGACTTTCAGGAAATCATGATTGCGCCGGTGGGCGCGGTCCTATTTACGGACGCGGTTCGAATGGGCGCCGAGATCTATCATCATCTGAAAGGGGTCCTGAGGAAAAAGGGGCTCCGTAGCACGGTAGGCGACGAGGGTGGATTCGCGCCGACCCTCAGTCACAACGAAGAGGCGCTGGAACTTGTGATGAACGGCATCGATGAGGCGGGATACCGTCCCGGGAAAGATGTCTTCCTGGCGATCGACGCGGCGGCCAGCCAGTTCTACCAACGGGGGAAATACGTTCTCCGGGCGGACCACAAACGCGCCCGGTCCTCGGAGGAAATGGTCTCCTACTACGAGGGTCTGGCCGACCGTTATCCGATTATTTCGCTCGAAGACGGTCTGGCCGAGAACGACTGGAAGGGATGGCAGGGGATGACCCGGCAGTTGGGCGAACGTCTTCAGTTGGTCGGCGACGATATTTTCGTGACCAATCCGGAGATCCTCCGGAAAGGAATCGCCGAACACGTGGGCAACTCCGTCCTGATCAAGCTGAATCAGATCGGCACGCTGACCGAGACGTTGGAGACCGTCGAGATGGCCAAACGGTCGGGGTACACGACGATCATCTCGCACCGGTCCGGGGAAACGGAGGACACGACGATCGCCGACCTCGCGGTGGGATGCGGCGCCGGTCAAATCAAGACCGGACCGGTCTGCCGGACGGATCGGGTGGCCAAGTTCAACCAACTGTTGCGCATCGCCGAGGAGTTGGGCGAAACGGCCGTTTTCCGGGGTAGCCGGTCGTTCCGGCAGATCCCCCGTAACCGCTGACCGATTGGGTATAACCGTTTATGGCGCGCGGGAACCGAAGCAGAGAAACGATCGAGCGGCATCAAAAACTCCGCCGCCGCGTTTACTGGGGTGTCGGGGCGATGGTCGGACTCTACTTGTTGGTCCCGTTGATCGTCGGCGACATGGGACTGGTGAAATATTTCAAGATGCGCAAAACCGATCATCAACTGCAGCTTGAAATCCAGCAATTGTCGGACGAGAATCTGAAGATCGAAGAGGAGGTCCGCGCGCTGCGATCCGACCCGGTCAAGATCGAACAGTTGGCGCGCGAGCGCTTGGGGCTGGTCCGGCCCGGAGAAGTGGTGTATCAATTCGAACCGGCCGCGCCGTCCGATCGGCCGCAGAACCCGCCGGAAACTGGTCGCCCATGAAAACTCGATGAACCAACCCGCTTTCCATTCCGGTTTTGTTTCGATCATCGGCCGCCCCAATGTCGGAAAATCGACCCTCCTGAATCAGATCCTGCGTGAAAAAATCGCAATCATCTCGGACAAGCCCCAAACGACCCGCAACCGCATTTTAGGGGTCGCGAATCTTCCCCAGGCGCAGATTGTTCTACTGGATACGCCGGGGATTCATAAGCCTAAATACAGACTCAACTATCAAATGGTGAAAATCGCGCTAGGGACCCTCGAGGAGGTCGATCTCATTTTCTTCATCGTCGAAGGGACCGATGCGGATTCGTTCGGCCGGAGGGCGTCGCTCATCGGAAGCGGCGATCAGTATATCCTGGAACGGTTGAAGGAACTGGAAACCCCGGTCTTTCTTGTCTTGAACAAGATGGATCTGATCAAAAAAGAAAAAACGATCCCCCTGGTTGAAGAATACGTCCGGCGATTCAAGTTCGCCGAAGTGGTTCCGATCTCGGCCCTGACCGGTGACAACGTGGACCGCCTGATGGAAATTACCGTCGGCTATTTGCCGGAAGGCGAGCCGCTTTTTCCGGCCGATGTCGTGACGGATCAGCCGATGCGGTTCATTGCAACCGAAACCATTCGGGAGAAAATCCTCCACCATACCCGGGAAGAGATCCCGTACTCGGTGGCCGTCGTGATTGAAGAATTTAAGGAGGCGCCGAAAAAGCCGGTTCATATCCGCGCGGTGATTCTGGTGGAACGGGAATCACAGAAAGGGATTCTGATCGGGAAGAAAGGAGAGATGTTAAAAACAGTAGGGTCCGAAGCACGCATCGAGTTGGAGGCGCTGCTGGGAACAAAGGTGTTTTTGGAGCTGTGGGTGAAGGTCCAAAAAGATTGGCGGCAGGATGAAAACGTTCTGAAGGAATTAGGATATTAAAGTTAAAGATTAATAAGACGACATAACCCATGTCATTATTCGAAACAGAGGCCATTATTCTAAATGGACTGCGCTTGGGAGAAGCAGACAAGCTGGTGACGCTTTTAACAGCAAGAAAGGGGAAGGTCAAGGCCGTGGCGAAAGGCGCACGGCGTCTCCGTAGCCGCTTCGGCGCGGTGCTCGAGCCCTTCACGTATTGCAACGTGATCCTGTTCGAGAAGAAGCCGACCGTGTTGATGCGGATCAGCCAGGCCGATATTCTGCGGCCGTTTATGAAAATCCGCGAAGACCTGGACCGGATTCATGCGGCGTCGCGCATGGCACAAATCGTCTCGGCCATTCTGCCGGAAGGGGAAGCCAACCCAAAGATATTCTCTCTGCTTCTTGCCGGTCTGGGCGGGGTCGAAAAGAGCGATCGTCTGGAGTGGCTGGTTCGCATATTCGAAATCCGTTGCCTGAAACATGCGGGATATCAGGCCCGCCTGGACCGATGCCTGATCTGTCACCGTGAGATCGATTCGAAGCCGGTCTATTTCTCCCCGAAGAACGGCGGAACCCTGTGCGGGCCCTGCGCGCGGACGATCAGCGATCCGCTTCAGCCCGTCTCGCCGGGAACGGTCTCGTTGCTTCGTCTCGTGGGACGTATGAACTGGTCCGGACTGTTCCGCCTCAAAGCGACGCCCAAGATGCTCCAGGAAGTCAAAAGCGTCAACGACGCCCATCTGGCCTTCATCCTTGGAAAGCCGATTTAAAAAGTTTCGTTGGCGGACTCTTTGTCGTAAGAGCGGATTCGTCTCTGATTACCTTTACGGCTGGAGCCCATGTCGTTTCACGAATTTCCCTTTGACAACTCCGTCAATTCTATTTATAATAATTTGATTTAGGGGATTTCAGAGAGGTCAAATCATCTTGCAAACGGCGATCCGAAATTTTTCAATTATCGCCCACATCGATCACGGTAAATCCACCTTAGCCGACCGGATTCTGGAGCAGACCGGTGCCATCACCCTGCGAGAACAACGCGATCAGATTTTGGATGACATGGATCTGGAGCGGGAGCGTGGAATCACGATTAAAGCCCACGCGGTTCGGCTCGAATACCGGGCGGATGACGGTCAACGCTACCATCTTCATTTGATCGATACGCCGGGCCACGTGGACTTCGCTTACGAGGTGTCGCGGAGCCTGGCCGCATGCGAAGGTGTTCTGCTGGTCGTGGACGCCACGCAGGGAGTCGAGGCCCAGACCATCGCAAACGCCTATCTGGCCATGGAACATAACCTGACGATTCTTCCCGTCATCAACAAAATCGATCTTCCCAGCGCGGACGTCGACCGGGTCGCGCGGCAGATTAAAGAAGTTCTCGGTCTGGACCGTTCCGAAGCCCTGCTGGCCAGCGCGAAAGAGGGAATCGGGATCAAGGAGATCCTCGAAGCGATCATCCAACGCATCCCGCCGCCCCGCGGGAATCCGGATAAACCGCTCAAGGCCCTGATCTTCGATTCCTGGTTCGACAACTATCAAGGGGCGGTGGTGCTCACCCGGGTGATCGACGGCCGGGTGGGGATCGGCTCCAAGATCCGGTTGATGTCGACGCAGAAGGAATTCGAAGTCGTCGAGCTCGGATTTCTGACCCCGAAAAAGAAGCCGGTTCAGGAATTATCCGCCGGCGAGGTCGGATATCTCATCGCCGGCTTTAAAAAAGTGAGCGACACGAAAATCGGCGAGACGATCACGGACGCGCTCCATCCGACCGACGAGCCGTTTCCGGGCTATAAAGAGATCAAGCCGATGGTCTTCTGCGGGCTGTACGCCGTCGACAGCGAACAGTTCGAGGACCTGCGGGACGCCCTGGAAAAATTGCGATTGAACGATTCCTCGTTTACGTATGAACCGGAAACCTCGCTTGCGCTGGGGTTCGGATTCCGGTGCGGTTTTCTGGGCCTCCTTCATATGGAGATCATCCAGGAGCGGCTGGAGCGGGAGTACCGCCTGAATTTGATCAGCACGGCCCCCACCGTGATTTACCGGGTCCTGACAAATCGGGACGAATGGCTTTCGATCGACAATCCGGCCAAGCTGCCCGATCCGTCCCGGATCCAACGGTTCGAGGAGCCGTACATCCGCGCCACGATCCTGACCCGTGAAGAGTACGTGGGCGCGATGCTGGCCCTTTGTCAGGAGAAGCGGGGAACGCAGCTGGAGCTAAACTATCTCGACATGGACCGCGTGATGCTGGTTTACGAGCTCCCGCTCAACGAGATCATCATGGATTTCTACGACCGACTGAAGTCGCTCAGCAAGGGATACGCTTCGCTGGATTACGAGCACATCGGTTACCGCGAATCGGACCTGGTCCGGGTGGACATTTTGTTGAACGGAGAAAACGTGGACGCGCTGTCCTTCATCGTGCACCGGGACAAGTCCTATACCCGCGCGCGTCTGATCGCCGAAAAGTTGAAGGAGGTCATCCCCCGTCAATTGTTCGAGGTGGCCATTCAGGCCGCGATCGGCAGCAAGATCATCGCCCGCGAGACGATCGGGGCGATGCGGAAAAACGTCACCGCCAAGTGCTACGGCGGCGACATCACACGAAAGAGGAAATTATGGGAGAAACAGAAGGAAGGAAAGAAGCGTATGAAGCAGGTGGGACGCGTGGAAATCCCCCAGGAAGCGTTCCTCGCCCTGCTGAAAGTGAAAGAGTAGCGCCGAAAGCGTCGGATCTGACCCGACCCCGATCGCAATTCCGGGAATACGCCGAAGCGATCATCATCGCGGTCCTTCTGGCTTTATTCATAAGGACCTTCATCGTTCAAGCGTTCAAGATCCCCTCCGGCTCCATGACCGAGACGCTCAAAATCGGCGATCATATTCTGGTCAATAAGTTCCTGTACGGGGTTCAGATCCCGTTCACGGATCTGGCGCTGTTTCCGATCCGGAAGCCGCACCGGCTGGATGTCATCGTGTTCAAGTATCCGGAAGACGAAACCAAAGACTTCATCAAACGAATCATCGGCGAACCCGGGGACGTAATCGAGGTCCGCGACAAAACGGTCTATGTCAACCACCAGGCTCTCGTCGAGCCTTACGTGATCCACCGCGATCCGATGACGCTGCCGGCCGGGGCCCAGTCTCCGAGGGATAATCTGGGTCCGCTTACCGTTCCGCCGGATTCCTATTTTGTGATGGGAGACAACCGGGATCAGAGTTTGGACAGCCGGTTCTGGGGGTTCGTGAAGCAGGAAAAAATCAGAGGGAAGGCTTTTATTATTTACTGGTCATGGGACGGCCCGCATACCTGGGTTCGCTGGAACCGGATCGGGCGATTGATTTCATGAGCACGGGATCGGGCCGTCACATACCGGAGCGTCCCGAGCGGCTGATCAAATACTGCAAGCGTTTTCCGGGCGTCCGTCTGTTGGTCGTCGGAGATGTGATGCTGGACCACTATATCTGGGGACGTGTCGAGCGCATCTCCCCCGAGGCCCCCGTTCCGGTCGTGGCGGTCTCGAATGAATCCATCCACCTGGGGGGCGCCGCGAATGTCGCCCATAACATCGTCTCGCTCGGCGGAAAGGCGGACCTCTGCGGGGTGATCGGAAAGGACGACCACGGCGGGCGGATCCTGCGCGAATTGAAAAGGCTCAAGATCGGCACGGAAGGGGTCATGGTCGATCCGGATCGCCCGACGACCCAGAAAACCCGGGTGATCGCGCACAACCAGCAGGTGGTCCGCTTCGACCGCGAACAGCGCCAGGCGGTATCGGAGAAAATCCGGCGCTCCCTTCTCGAATTTATCGGCCGCCGCATCCGCCGCGTGGACGGGCTGGTGATTTCGGACTACGCCAAAGGCGTGATCACGGGAGAGTTGATGAAAGACGTGATCGACCTGGCGCATCAGCACGGCGTTCCGATGATCGTGGATCCCAAAGTGGACCATATCCCGTTTTACAAAGGCATCGATGTGATCACACCCAACACGGCCGAGGCTTTTGGGGCGGTCGGTCTGGAAAACCGAACCGAGAATGATCTGATACAGGCGGGTCGAATCCTGCTGAAGCGATTGGGGTGCCGGGCCGTCCTCATCACGCGGGGCGAGGACGGGATGAGTCTTTTTGAGAACAACGGAAAAGTAACCCATATTCCGACCGTGGCCCGCGAAGTATACGACGTCACAGGCGCAGGGGACACGGTGATCGCGACCATGGCTTTGGGCCTGTGCGCCGGCTCCGGAATGCGGGATGCGGCGCTCCTGGCCAATTATGCCGCCGGCATCGTGGTTGGAATCGTCGGAACGGCGACGGTTCAGCGGGAGAGGCTCACGCATTTTCTGCGGGGAAGGGTTTCCTCGTGAAAACGGTGATCGTCATACCGGTGCGTTATGCTTCCAGCCGTCTTCCGGGAAAACCGCTCATTCCGGTCGGAGGGAGCGTTCTGATCCGGCAGATCTGGGAACGGGCCCGCGAGAGCCGCCGGGCCGAGCGGTTGATCGTGGCGACCGATGATGAACGGATCCGCAAAGCCGCCGCCTCTTTTGGAGCGGACGTGATGATGACGGAGGGCGAGTTCCGAACCGGAACGGACCGGTTGGCGTGGGTTGCGGAACGGGTGCCCGCGGATGCCTATCTGAATCTTCAGGGCGACGAGTTGATCCAGGACTCGAAGATCCTGGACGATTTGATCGCTGAGTTCGAGGCCGCCCAGCCCCTGATCATGGGAACGCTCAAACGGGCCGCGTCTTCGTCGGACGAGGAAAAGAACCCGAACGTCGTGAAGGTGGTGACGGATCGGGAAGGATACGCGCTCTATTTTTCAAGATCGCCGATTCCGTTTCGCCGGGATCGAAACGCCGATCTCCCCGCCGGAGCGGTGCCGTTCTATAAACATGTGGGGATTTATATTTACCGGCGGGAACTGCTCCGGAAGTTCAGCGGGCTCCCCACGGGCCATCTTGAAGCCCGCGAACAGCTGGAACAGCTCCGGGCGCTTGAGAACGGGTTCCGAATCAAGGTTTGGGAAACGTCTCAGGAGTCCCTTCGAATCGATGCGCCGGAGGACATCAAAGCGGCGGAACGTTTCGTGACGGACACAGGGCCGGGGTCTGTCCCGAGAGGAGTGAGAAGATGACCCGCAAGACGACGGGCCAAACGAAATATATCTTTGTGACAGGCGGTGTGGTTTCATCCCTTGGCAAGGGTCTGGCCTCGGCATCGATCGGAAACCTGTTGGAGAGCCGCGGGCTCGCCGTCACCTTTCTCAAACTGGATCCCTACATCAATGTCGATCCCGGTACGATGAATCCCTACCAACACGGGGAGGTCTACGTCACGGACGACGGCGCAGAGACGGATCTGGACCTCGGGCATTACGAACGCTTCACGTCGGTTACGATGTCGCAGAAGAACAACTCGACCGCCGGCAAGATCTACTACAACGTCATCACCAAAGAGCGGCGGGGCGATTATCTGGGCGGCACGGTGCAGGTGGTGCCCCACGTGACCGATGAGATCAAGCAGGCGATACGCAATGTCGCCGACGGCGTCGATGTCGTGATCGTCGAAATCGGGGGAACGGTCGGCGACATCGAGAGCCTTCCGTTTCTCGAAGCCATCCGGCAGTTTCCTTTCGACGTCGGGCGAGAAAACGTCCTCTACATCCATGTCACCTTGGTTCCGTTTATCAAAGCCGCCGATGAATTGAAAACCAAGCCGACCCAGCACAGCGTGAACAAACTTCGGGAAATCGGTATCCAGCCGAATGTT
>Ga0335077_10005686_pt1 | contig 15323 bp, 14 predicted proteins | sample Lox_Sample_31_FD_207151 | JGI IMG/M metagenome (GOLD analysis project Ga0335077, IMG submission 207151) | Soil microbial communities from Loxahatchee National Wildlife Refuge, Florida, United States - Lox_Sample_3.1 | ecosystem: Environmental > Terrestrial > Soil > Wetlands | place: USA... | reverse complement strand
ACGAGGGCAGTTCATCAATCCGCAAGGGTGCGAAGCAACTGCCGGCGACATTCTGCTGGGACCTGGCAAACGGCTGGATTTTTCGGACGTCGCGCTTCTGGCCGCCAATGGAAACGCACGCGTGGCAGTCTGTCCGAAGCCGCGAGTGGCGCTGCTGGCCACCGGTGACGAAATCGTGCCGGTTACCGAAACGCCGCTCGAATTTCAGGTGCGTAATTCCAATGTCTATTCGCTCGCCGCACAGGTCACCAATGCCGGCGGCGTGCCGGTGATCCTGCCGGTGGCCAAGGATGATTTCGACGATACCCACGGGCTCATGGAGCGCGGCCTTGCCGCCGATCTGCTGCTCCTCTCGGGCGGCGTTTCCGCGGGTAAGTACGATCTGGTTGAGCGAGTGCTTGCGGAACTGGGCGCGGTATTTTACTTTGATCGCGTACTGATCCAGCCGGGACAGCCGCTGGTCTTCGGACGTGTGCGCGACAAATTCTTTTTCGGGCTGCCGGGGAATCCGGTTTCGACCATGGTGACCTTCGAGGTGTTTGCGCGGGCCGCGCTCGAATTGCTGGCGGGACAGTCGCACACCGGTCTGCCATTCGTACTCGCCCCACTCACGCGAGACTTCCGCCACAAACCCGGACTGACGCGTTTCCTGCCCGCCTCGATTTCCTGGACGAACGGGACCCCTGCGCTGACACCCGTTTCCTGGAGCGGTTCGGGTGATGTGCCGGCGCTCACCCGCGCCAATGCGTTCCTGGTGGCCGATGCCGGCCGCCCGGAATGGAAGGCCGGCGAACTGATGCGCGTGCTGCTGAAATGAAAAAACTCTCGCACTACGATTCCGCGGGGAGCCCGCGCATGGTCGACGTCTCGGCGAAGCGCGAAACCCGGCGCACCGCGCGCGCGCATGCGTTCGTGCGCATTGCGCCTGCGGTGCTGGCGCGTCTCCCTGAAAATCCCAAAGGCAATCCGCTGGAGATCGCCCGGATTGCCGGAATTGCCGCAGCCAAGAAGACCTCTGATTTGATCCCGCTCTGCCATCCGCTGATGCTCTCGCACGTGGACGTCGCGATTCAGGTGGAAGCCGCCGGCGTGCGAATCACGGCCGAGGCGTCCACCATCGCGCAGACCGGCGTCGAAATGGAGGCGCTGACTGCGGCGGCCGTTGCGGCCTTGACCGTCTACGACATGACCAAAGCGCTCGACAAGTCCATTTCCATCGAAGACCTGTACCTGCTCGAAAAAACCGGCGGCAAGAGCGGTGACTTCCGCCGTGTTCCGTCGGGGAAATCCAAGTGATGCGCGCGGCCGTCATAACCGTGAGCGATTCCACATTTGCGGGCACACGCACCGACGCGTCGGGTCCCGCCGTGCGCGCCCGCCTGGAACAACTGCGGTGGAACGTCACGGTGACGGAAGTGGTTCCGGATGATATCGATGCCATCAGCGCGCGGCTGCGTTCCGTGGCGGACTCCGCCACAGTGGGCGCGATCTTCACCACCGGCGGCACGGGAATTGCGGCGCGGGATGTAACACCGGAGGCCACGCGCGCCGTCATAGATCGTGAAATCCCGGGTATGGGCGAGCTGATGCGTGCCAAAGGGCTCGTTTCTACGCCGTTTGCGGCTTTGTCCCGCGCCATCGCTGGAACCCGCGGAGGGGTGCTGATTGTGAACTTGCCGGGATCACCGAAAGGCGCAGTCGATTCGTTGGATGCTATCGTAGAGTTGGTGCCGCACGTGCTGGAGTTGTTGAGCGGCCAGACCGAACACCCCGCCGCCAAGGAACGCGGCGCCCAGCCGTAACGTCAGAAAATCATGATACGAGCCGGACTTGCCTACGCTCTCTTCCTTGCGACCGCTGGCGTCCTCCTGATTCGCGCGCAAGATCCCTCCCCGGCGCCGGAATCCAGCGATCAGACCATTCGGACCACCGTGAATGTCGTCATGGCGCCCGTTACCGTTCTCGACCGGCGCGGGGACTACGTTGACGGTCTACAGCCGGAGGATTTCAAACTGCTGGACAACGGAAAAGAGCAGAAGATCAAGGTGGATGTGGCCTTTCAGCCCATCTCGATGGTGATCGCGGTGCAAGCCAACGATCACGTCGAGGGCATGCTTCCCAAGATCAACAAGATCGGCGCTTTGATCCAGCCGCTGGTGATCGGAGACCAGGGCGAGGCGGCAGTTCTGGCGTTCGATCACCGCTTCCGCAAAATGCAGGATTTCACCTCGGACGCCGACAAGATCGAGGCTGCGATCAAGAAGATCACGCCCGGCAGCTCGAGCAGCCGGTTGATCGATGCCGTCATCGAATCCGTGCGCATGTTGCGATCTCGTCCCGCCAATCGCCGCCGCATTCTTCTGTTGATTGCCGAAACGCGTGACAAGGGCAGCGAAGGCCGGGTGCGCGATGCCCTCAATGATGTTCAGATGAACAATGTGAGCGTCTATTCGGTGGACGTCTCCCGAGCCATCGCCGGATTGACCTCGCGGCCGGCGGATCCGCGCCCCAATACGCTGCCTCCCGCCATGACGCCCATGCCGTCGAATGTACCCGCCACCCCCACGACCGTTATGCAAACCACCGGCAGCGAAGGCGGCTCCGCTCAGTTCGTGCCCATGTTCGTCGAGATTTTCAAAGATGCCAAAGGGATTTTTGTCGACAACCCCGTGGAGGTGTTCACCAAGGGAACCGGCGGCACCGAGTTTTCATTCGGCAAGCAGCGGGGTCTGGAAGATGCCATCGGCAAGATCGGCGCCGAGATCCACAGCCAGTATTTGATCAGCTACAATCCGAACAACAAGGATGAAGGCGGATTCCACGAGATTGAAGTGGATGTGAACCGCCGCGACGTCAAAGTGCGCACCCGGCCGGGCTACTGGCTGGCCTCATTGACGAAATAAGCGGCTGCACGGCCTACGTGATGATTCTCTTTCGCACCGCATACAGAATCAATTCCGGGACGTTGTGCAGATTCAACTTTTGCAGAATGTGCGTGCGGTGAGTTTCCACCGTATAAATACTCAGGTTGAGCATGGCCGCCACTTCCTTGTTGGACTTTCCTTCGGCCACTAGCTGGAGAATTTCGCGTTCCCGAGCCGTCAGCAATTCGTACGTGTCCTCCACATTGTTCTGCTCGAGCTGGCGCATATAATCTTCCACCAGAATGCGGCTGATGGTCGGGCTGAAGAACGACTTCCCGTTGGTGATGGCTTGAATGGCCGCGAGCAGATCGCCTTCCGCGGAATCCTTCAACAGGTAGGCCTTGGCGCCGCCTTTGAGGGCGCGAATCACATAGCTCTCATCCGAGTGCATGCTCAGAATGATGATGGCAACCTCCGGGTTGGCGCCCACAATCTGGCGGGAAGCTTCAATGCCATTCAGATTGGGCATGGCGATGTCCATGATCACCACGTCGGGATGCAGTGTTTCCGCCAGCCGCACGGCTTCCCTCCCGTCGGAAGCTTCCGCGACTACGGTGAGGTTGGGCTGGCGCTCGAGCAGGAGACGCAGCCCGCTGCGCATCACCGTATGATCGTCGGCCAGCAGAATGCGAACGGGCTTCATATCAGGTTCGGACGCTGCGCACGGTGTCCGCCGCCGGCGTAGTCCCGTCCTCCGCGGGCAGGGGCAGGTCGATCCGCAGGAGCGTTCCATTTCCTGGCGCCGACCTTGCCTGAAACGTGCCGCCCAGGTGATTCACCCGCTCTTCCATTCCCAGCAGGCCCAAGCCCCGCACGTGGAGCGCGTCGAAGCCTTTGCCATCATCCTGCACCGTCAGCAGCAGGCGGCCGGCCTCCTGGCGCACGCGAATGCGCACCGAATGGGCTTGAGCGTGCCGGACGCAGTTGTGCAGCGCTTCCTGCACAACGCGATAGACACAGGTCTTGTGATCGTCCGGCAAATCGTCGGAGACGGTGCCCGCGTCGACGCTCACGGCCATGCCGGTGCGTTTGGAAACTTCGCGCGCGTGCCACTCGAGCGCCGGCACGAGGCCGAAATCATCCAGCATGGACGGCCGCAGCAGAAGCGACATGTTTCGGGCGACGTTCACGCTCGACTCCGCCAGCTTGCGGATGGATTCCAGATGGCGCTGTAGCGGGTCGAGGTTCCGCGGCACTACCGCAGCCAGATTGCCCAGTTCCATCAACAGGGCGCTCAAAGACTGGCCGACTTCGTCGTGGAGTTCCCGCGAAATCGCCCGGCGCTCCTCTTCCTGCGCTTTCACCAGCCGCGCCGAGAGTTCCTTGAGCTGGCTTTGCGCATTCACCACCTGGCGGTAACGCAGGGCGGCCTGTTGCTCGAGCCTGAGGATGTGCGACGCAGCGACCCCCGCGAGCACCAGGCCGCAACTCAAAGTGAGCGCGAGCATGAGAAAAAGCCGGCGCCGGAACCGGCCGAACGTTTCCTCCAATCGCGCGTCTCCGCCGTTCAGTTCCTGCTCATTCATGCCCTCGATCCTGTCGGCCATGGCCAGCACGGTCGCGCGGCGCGCCAACAGTTCGTTCTGGAGAAAAGCATAACCGCGCTCACGGCGCTCTTCCGGTGACCAACGCAGAACCGGGTCGAGCACATCCCAATACTCCGCCAGCTCGCTTCGTAACGTGCGCACAGGGTTTTCCTCCTGCGGGCTCAGAGAACGGGAATAGACGTCGAGCGCTGAGTCCATCTCCTGGCGCAGGCGGTGCAGGCTGCTTAAATGCAATTCCGCGCTCCGCGGTTCGGGATCCAGCAGATAATCGCGGACGAACGTGCCTGAAAGATAGAGTCCTGACCGGACGTGCTCGAGGGCCCGGTTGCGCGACAGAAATACCTGGCGGATTTGCACGTTGCGCTCCTGAATCTGGCGAAGCACTTGGATGGCATTGAAACCGCCAACCGCCATCAGCACTAGCAGGCCGCCGAAGCCGGCCACCAACACCAGGCGCGTCCCCGAGGGCCGGGGCGGCTCACGTAACCCGAGGGCGAGTGTCAAATCGTCGCTGATGACCTCAGTCTATAAGAACAGCCGAATCCCGTGGTTGAAATCCGGGTAAGCGCTTCCAGATTAGAGAATTCCGTTTGTATCGGGAAATACCGCCGGTATTGTATTTTGCAGGCGGGCTTGCCTCAGATCCACCTGGCCGCAAAATACAGTCACGGCGGGATACCTTCGCCGGCGCCATTACGCCTTACTGGGTATAAGCAGATGGCTTTGTGCGCCCAGTAAACGAAACCTTAATCGTCTCGCTTGAGAACTCACTGTCAGCAAAAGGACTAATTGGCTTGAATTGCTATTTATCCCGCCCTTTTTGTGACCATTGGAAGCGCCCTTCTACTATCTTTTCGGAGGACAGGAGAATAGACATATGACTAAGCGAAAAATCAGTTTACTTGCGTTAGGGTTTTGCTTTCTTTTGATTGCATCCGGATGCAAAAAGAAGGTGGCAGCCCTTCCGCCTGCGCCACCAGCCCCGGTCGCCAAGGAGGCGCCGCCGGCGCCGCCCAAGCCGATGATCTCGTTTTTTGCCGCCACGCCTGCTTCCATCGAACGCGGTCAGTCATCTACGCTGAAGTGGTCCGTAAGCAACGCGACAGATGTGACCATTCAGCCGAGTATCGGCTCCGTGCAACCGGGCGGCAGCCGGGAGATCTTCCCCAATGCGACCACCACATACACACTGACGGCGAAAGGTCCGGGCGGAACCGCCGACGATTCGACTTCGGTTAGCGTTACGATTCCGGCCGCGCCGGTGGCTCAGGCTCCCAAAAAGTCCTTGAGTGACCTGCTGGCGGCTCAAACGCAAGACGCCTATTTCGATTACGACAAGTCGAACCTGCGCGCCGATGCGCGTACCACGCTCAGCGCCGATGCCTCCGCGCTGAAAGAAATCTTCAAGGATTTTTCGAGCGCTAAAGTGACCGTGGAAGGCCATTGCGACGAACGCGGCTCGGCCGAATATAATCTCGCGCTTGGCGATCGCCGCGCCCGGGAGGCCAGAGATTACCTGGTGGAATTCGGTGTTCCGTCCGCTCAGTTGACCACCATCAGCTACGGGAAAGAGCGGCCGCAGTGCACGGACCACGACGAAACCTGCTGGCAGAAAAACCGGCGCGCTCACCTGGCCGCGGGCGAATCTCAGTAAATACGTTTTGGTAACCGCTCGCGGCCCCGGCCCGCGGGCTTCCTGCACGATTTCGCGCATCGCCGGCGCGGCGATCCTGCGCGTGTTACTTGCCTATAGTGTTGATCACAACGGGCGCGGCCGGCGCGCAGCCTCGCTGCATTTGGATCAGGGTGCGTCCTGAACGCCAGGCCGCGTCATTCTATCAGCCGAAAGGGTTTTTGACAGGGCCGAGCCGGTCTTATCATGGTGAAGGCAACAGCCAACCTATGAGGAGCAATCCGGGCCTGGTGCTGCATCCGGAGAAGACGCGGCAAGCCGCGTCCGTCGGATCATCGTTAAGCCGTGTGCAGGGAAACTCACGCACGGTTTGAAAGGGGTTGTGAAAAACGGGCCGGCTCTTGTAGCCGGTACCGCGTCAAAATCTACCTATGCAACGGCGGACCTTTCTGCTTTCTACGGCGGTTTCGGCGGCGCGGATGGCCGGAGCGAACGAGCGCGTGCGCGGCGCGATCATCGGCAGCGGTGGGCGCGGCCAATACCTAACCGAGAACTTCAAGGAGCTGGGCGTCGAAATGGCTGCGGTCTGCGACGTCTACGAACCGAACCTGAACGCAGGGCTCAAGGCGGCATCCACTGGAGCGAAGGGGATCGGGGACTATAAGCGAGTCCTGGAGGACCGCGACATCGATGTGGTGGTGATCGCCACGCCGGATCACTGGCACGCGCAAATGGTCATCGACGCGGTGGAAGCGGGCAAGGACGTGTATGTCGAGAAGCCCATGGTGCACAAGATCGATGACGGCTTTCGCGTGATTGAGGCTGTGCGGCGCACGAACCGCGTGGTGCAGGTCGGGATGCAGCGCCGCAGTTTCGACATCTTCCAGGAAGGCAAGGCGTTGATGGAGCGTCTGGGCGACGTAAGGCTGGTGAATGCCTGGTGGCTGAACCACACCAAATCGCTGACCCAGAAGCCGTTGGAGGGCAAGCTGGATTGGAACCAGTGGCTGGGGCCGGCGCGGAGGCACGAGGCGGACGCGCTACGCTTCTTCAACTGGTATTACTTTTGGGATTACTCGGGCGGGCTGATGGTGGGGCAGGCGGCGCACGTGATCGACGCCATTCAATGGTTCATGAACTCTACCTATCCGGTGGCGGTGACGTGCGCCGGCGGGCGCGTGAATCTGCCGGGGGCCGAGGTTCCCGAGACCACTTCGATGGCCATCGAGTATCCGGAGAATTACCTGGCGGTGTTCACGGTGGGCTACAAGGCCATGCGTTACGCGCCGACGAATGATCAGTTGGAGCAGTTTCACGGCTCCAAGGCGCGGCTGGATATGGGACGCGAGGGGTATGCGCTCTATCCGCAGAGCGATGCGGTGGACATGTTTCCAACCGTGGAAAAAAAGCAGCCGGGGAGTTTCGGCGGGGCGACGCGCGCGCATATTCGGAATTTTCTGGAGTGCGTCAGATCGCGGAAAGACCCGAACGCCACGGTAGAAATGGGCCAGCAGACGAGCGTGGTCTTGTGCATGGCCATGGATGCGCTGCGCGGCGGCAGGCGGCTAAAGTGGAATAGTGCGGAGCGACGGGCGGAGTAGGAGTTTGAGGGCCCGGGAGTCACATGCAGGAATGGCTATTTCACAAGCACAGGCAAAGGATGCCTATTCCATGCGACGCCAGCGGCGCAGGCGCTCGTTGAGGATCACGAGGAAGTACAGGGCTATGAAAAGCACTACGGCAGCAACGGCGAAATGCCAGGCGTGCCGCTTCAGGAAAGTGGTGGATTCCTGTCCCAGTTTTACTCCGAGCGCGGCTTCTCCGAAGTAGCGGGGGATGCGCGCCAGGATCACGACCAAGATGAACGAGAGGAATCTGGTGCGCAAAACCCCTGCGGTGATCACAAAAACTTTCAGCGGGAGCGGAATCGGAAGCAGGGCGGGGATGAAGACGGTCACGAGCCCGAAACGCTGGAACCAGGCGCGAAAACGGGGCGCGCGGCCGGATGCAATGGTGCGCTGCACAAACCGGCGGCTGCCGCGGCGGGCCGTGTAGTAAAGCACCGTGTTTCCGATGATCGAGCCCGCCAAACAGATGCCTGCATATGTCCAGGCTCGATCCGGGTTTTTCATGGCCACGTAAACCAGCACCGCGTCGAGGCCCTCGGGAATGGGCATGCCGGTGGAGTCCAGAAACGCCAGCAGGAGCAGGCCGAGAGGGCCCAAGGCCATGAGGAAACTCTGGAACCTGTGGAGCACCACTCATTCTAACCTTGAGAGAGAATGATTACGCGCCGGATATGCTGACTCGACGCCAGGCGCTGGCGACGCTGGCCGCGCCCGCCATGCTGAAACCGGATTACCCGATCATCGATCCGCACGTGCACGTGTGGAAGCGCGATCCACGCTATCCGTGGGCGAGGGAGACGGCACATCCGCCCGAAAAGGACGCCACGCCCGAGATGCTGCTGGAATTGATGCGAGCCAACGGGGTAGCGAGGACGGTGCTCATTCAGGTGATCCATTACCGCTGGGACAACCGCTACGTGGCGGATGTGCTGCGGCAGTATCCACAGTATTTTCGCGGCGTGGCGCGGGTGAATCCGGAGAGCCCATCGGCGCCCGACGATCTGTCGCGCCTGGTCGAGGAGCGCGGATTTCAGGGCGTGCGGCTGAGCCCCGCGCCAGACGCCGCGGGCGACTGGATTCGCGGCCCGTTGATGCCGCCGCTGTGGAAGCGATGCCGCGACTTGAAGATTTCCATGAACATTCTGACGGGCATCACGCGGATGCCGGACATCGCTTCGCTGGCGGACAAATTCCCCGATCTCACGATAGTGATCGATCACATGGCCGACTGCCCGGCGGACCGGCCGGATGAACTGAAGAAACTGCTCGCGTTGCACAGATATCCGCGGGTGTTTGTAAAGGTATCGCACACCTGGTCGGTCTCGCAGCAGCCGTATCCGTACCGCGACGCGCAGGAGCAGGTAAGAAAACTCTACGACACGTTCGGTCCGCAGCGGCTCATGTGGGGCACGGATTGGCCCATCGTCGAGGCGTATTGCGGCTACACCAAGGCGCTCGCCATGGTGCGCGACGAAATGAAATTTCTCAACGATGACGACAAGAGATGGATGCTGAGCCGCACGGTGCAGCGGGTTTGGAAGTTTAGCTAGTCGATTTCTTTCGAGAACGGGTACAGCGAACGGACCGCCAGAATCCGCGCTTTGGGCGACGGGTTGCGAGACGCGTAAAAGCCCACCGTGCAGTTGAGGCGGAAGAAATAGGCATCGCCGGCGCGAGCCGGGTGACGGCCTTCCACGCCGTCCGTGCCGCCACCGGCAACCATGTCGCCCTCACCATCCAGCACTAGATAGATTTCTTCGGCTTTGTCGTGGTGGTGAGGAAAATTCGTTCCTCCCGGCTCGAATTCCATGATGAAGAGGCTGGTGAGCACTTCGCCGGCGGCGATCTTGTCGCGTTTGCTGTTCTTGCCGCCGATCAGAAGCTGATAGAGCACGGAATCCGGGTGGCCGGAAACAGTTTGCCATTTCACGTCATCCAGGTTGGCGACAGTGGGCTGAGGCTGGCTTGGCACAAAACGGACTTTTTCCTGGGGAACGCGGAACGCCATCACAATCAATCGGGCACCCGTTGAACTTGAAATCGCCGGCGTGTGCAGGACGACGGGCTGCCCTGGGGCGCGCATCGCCTGCGGCACATAGAAAAAGTCATGGGCACGCAAGGGGAACTTGCGCCCCGCGGCTTCCATCGTTCCACTTCCCTCGAGAACGACGTAAGCTTCCTCTTCGAGCACACGGCTGGCGGCTTCGCAATTGCCGCCGGCATCGATTCTGATCTCCCCGAAGCGCGCCACACTCCGCGGGACGCTGCTTTGGGAGTCACCCTCGCCGAACAGGGGCCTGTAATGACAGGTCGAGGTGCTCATATCGGCCTTCTGTTCGGCCACGTCCGCAAGGTAACGGTGGAGAAAAGTCGGGTCGACGGTTCGCTCGCTGGCGACGAGCGGCATGACGAACAAGAGCAACAACGCTTTCATTTTCCGATCACCTCGCGCATCACGCGCAACGTATTTTCTCCCATGATCTTTCTGATGTCCTTTTCACTGTAACCTCGTTGGAGCAGGGCGGCGGTGAGGGCGGGCATTTTCGATTCGTCCTCGAGGCCGCGCGGGGCGTCGGAGATGCCGTCGAAATCGCTGCCGATCCCGACGTGATCGATGCCCGCGATTTTGACCACGTGGTCGATGTGCGAGACCACGTCGTCGAGCGAAGCCATGCTCTGGCGCGGATGCCTCCAGTCATTTTTCATGTGCATGGCGGTCATGTAATCGTCCAGCGCTTTGCCCGTGAGATTGGGCTCGGCGCTGCCGATGGCGTTGATGTTGCGCAGGTCGTTGTCGGCTTCCTTCTGATTGAGGAAACCGCCGCCAAAATTAATGCCCACCACGCCGCCATTGCGCGCGAGCGCCCGCAGCATATCGTCGGTCATGTTGCGCGGAAACTCGGAAAGCGCGCGGCAGGAGGAGTGGGAGGCGATCACCGGCTTGGTGGTCACGGCCAGGGCGTCATAAAACGCCTTGTCGGAAACGTGCGAGATATCCACGATCATGCCGATGCGATTCATTTCGCGCACGACCTCTTTGCCGAATTCGGTGAGGCCGTTGTGCTGGGGCTTGTCGGTGGAGGAGTCGCACCAGCCGTTATTGCGGAAATGAGTGAGCGTCATCGAGCGGATGCCCAGGCGCTGGTACATGCGCAGCACTGCCAGATCGTCAGCAATCTGATGGCCGCCTTCGAGGGTCAGGACAGCCGCGATTTTGTGGGCTTGCACAATGCGCTCGACGTCGGCGGCGCTGGTGGCGAGTTCGATCTGGCCGGGATAGCGGTCGAGCACCTCCTGGAATGCGTCACGCAGATCCAGGGTGCGGCGCACGGCCTCCGATCCTTTGTAATACATGGGCACCCAGAGCGCGAAGAAGGGCGCGTGCATGCCGCCTTCGCGCAGGCGCACCAGATCGGCCTGGCCATCGGGGAGACGTTTGCCGATGTCGGCGTGCTCCATGAGAACGCGCTGCATGGTGTCGATGTGACTGTCGATGCCGATGACTTCGGATTGAATGCGCCGGGCTTCCGCACTGGTGTCAGCGGCGAAGGAAGGGAGAAAGAGTGTGGCGATGAGTGGCAAGAAGAATAAGGTTGGGTTCTTCACGATGATCCTTATGATAAACCGCCTTTGGTCCGAAAACCGCTCGTGGTCGATTGCCCGAGGCCGCTGAGACTGCTGGTGTCATGACGCGAAGTTCTGAAGAGACGGGCGTACTTTGCCCCGGACGCCGGGCCGGCCTCCAGGGTGCAACCGAGTGCGCCGCCAACGAGTTGTTACTTTACGCGGCTTTCAAGCATCCTATAAAGGTGATGTGCTGCCGCATGTTCAACCCGACTCGCGTCGCGGTTTGCTTGTTGCTCTCCGGGCTTTTGGCCGGCCAAACTGTCGAAAAGGCTCCGGAAGCCAAAGCGCCTGACGCATTGCACGATCTCAGCATGGCGCTCGAGACGCTTTCACGCCGGACCGGCCGCGCCGTGGTTCAGGTTTTCTCTACCGGGTACGCCCTGAACAGCGACGAAAACGAATCCACCAACACCGCCTATCTCACCCGGCAGCGAAGCACGGGTGCGGGCGCCATCATCAGCGAAGACGGTTACATCGTGACGAATGCGCATGTGGTCCAGGGAGGGCGGCGCATCCAGGTGCAGCTTGCTGAAGTGGGCGCGCGGACACCCGGACATTCGATCTTGCAGCCCGCCGGGAAACGGATAGACGCGAAGATCGTGGGCATCGATCGTGACAGCGATCTGGCCGTCCTGAAGATCGACCGCACGGGACTGCCCATTCTCCACTTCGGCAACTCTGAGGAGCTGCGGCAGGGGCAGCTTGTATTGGCCTTCGGGAATCCGTTGGGCCTGGCGAACTCGGTGAGTATGGGTGTGGTCAGCTCCGTGGCACGCCAGATCAAGCCGGACGATCCGATGATCTATATCCAGACCGACGCCCCCATCAATCCGGGCAACAGCGGAGGGCCGCTGCTGGATGCCGACGGGCGCATTGTCGGGATCAACACGTTCATCCTCACGCAATCCGGCGGCAGCGAAGGAATCGGGTTCGCCATTCCGAGCAGCATTGTTCGCAACGTGGTTTACCAGATCCGCAAGAACGGCCACGTGCACCGCGCGGAGATCGGAGTGTATGCGCAGACCATAACCCCGGCTCTTGCCGCCGGCCTCGGCCTGGCACGCGACTGGGGCGTCATTTTGGGCGACGTCGAACCGGATGGTCCGGCGGACAAGGCCGGAATGAAGATCGCGGACATCGTCTTGTCCCTGGACGGGAAACCCATGGAAAATGCCCGGCAGCTTCAGGTGAATCTGTACCGCAAACCGGTGGGCGACAAGGTCACGCTCGAGGTATTGCGAGGCGATCAGAAACAGAGCTACGAGGTGGAGGTGATCGAGCGTGATGACGACCCGCTGCGTTTTGCCGACCTGGTAGATCCGGAGAAGAATGTGATCGCGCGCCTGGGGATTCTGGGAATCGAGATCAACCAGAAGATCGCATCCATGCTGCCGGAGCTGCGTGAGCAATACGGGGTGGTCGTCGCGGCGCGGGCCGCCGGCTCCTCGTACTCGACGTCTCTCGAACCGGGCGACGTGATCCACGCCATCAACGGCCTGCCGGTGAGCAGCATCGCCAGTGTCCGGCAGGCGCTCGACAACTTGAAATCGAACGAGCCCGTCGTTCTACAGCTCGAGCGGAACGGCCGCCTGATGTATCTGGCGCTGGAACTGGAGTGACCGGTTCTGGTATAGTAGCTGGTTTATGACGCTCGCTTCCGTCGCCCGTCACCTGCATCATCATCACGGGCATTCCTGCACGCGACGGGCGCTCATCTAACCTTTTCCGAGCGAATTCGAAAACGATGCCCGCCGCGGTTCTGGCGGGCTTTTCTGTTATGGAGCTTGATTTTCAAAAGTCGGATGGACTGGTGACAGCCGTGATTCAGGACCACGCATCGGGACGCGTGCTGATGGTCGGATTCATGAATGAAGAGGCATTTCAGAAGACCGTTGAGACCGGGTTCGCGACCTTCTACAGCCGCTCGCGGCGCAAGCTGTGGCTGAAAGGCGAGACGTCCGGGCATCGCCTGGTAGTGAAGGAGATTTCGACGGATTGCGACCGGGACGCCGTGCTGGTGAAAGTCGAGGCGCTTGGTCCCGGGGTGTGCCACAACGGCTACGAGAGCTGCTTCTACCGGCGGCTGGAGAACGGGCGGTGGGCGGAGAAGGAACCGCGTGCGTATGATCCCGCGGCAGTGTACGGGAGCAAGGAATGCAGCTGAAGCTGGGGCTTCCAAAGGGCAGTCTCGAGAGCGCCACGGTCGATCTGTTCCGGCGCGCCGGATTCAACATCACGACCAGCAGCCGGTCTTATTTTCCGGCGATTGACGACCCGGAGATTGAATGCATGCTGATCCGCGCGCAGGAAATGGCGCGGTATGTGGAAGACGGCATTCTGGACGCGGGCCTGACGGGGCGCGACTGGGTGGAAGAGAGCGAGGCGAAGGTGGAGGCGATCGCCGATCTGGTGTACGCCAAGCAGAGCTTTGGGAAGGTGCGCTGGGTGCTGGCCGTGCCCGAGTCATCGCCGTTCCGGAGCGTTCATGACCTTCGGGGAAAAATCATCGCGACGGAACTGGTGGCAACCACCAAGCGATATCTGGCGGCGCATGGCGTCACTGCCAAGGTGGAGTTCAGTTGGGGCGCGACGGAGGTGAAGCCGCCGGTGCTGGCCGACGCTATCGTCGAGGTGACCGAGACGGGGTCATCGCTGCGTGCCAACAAGCTCAAGATAATCGATACGGTGATGGAATCGAATACGCAGCTCATCGTGAACGTGGATTCGTGGAAGGACGGAGCTAAGCGGCGCAAGCTGGAAGACATGCGCACCTTGCTGGAGGGCGCCATCAACGCGCTCGGGAAGGTTGGACTGATGCTGAATGTGCACAAAGACAGCCTGGAGGCCGTACTGCGGGTGCTGCCCGCTCTGAAACGGCCCACGATCTCGCATCTGAGCGATGAAGACTGGCTGGCGGTAAATACCATTCTGGATGAATCCACCGTGCGCGATATCATCCCAAGGCTCAAACAGGCCGGAGGGCAGGGGATCGTGGAGTATCCGTTGAATAAGATCGTGATGTAGGCGGGGTCGGGCGGGCGAATGATCAAGATCCTACGGAGCCGGGAGATTGGGCGTATGCTGACGCGACGTGCCGCGCGGCTGCGCGAAGCCGAGGCCGTTGTGCGTCCCATTCTCGAGGCGGTGCGCAAGGGGGGAGACCGGGCGCTCGTTTCGTATGCACGGAAATTCGACGGGCTGGAGCGAAAGAGCGTCCGTGTTTCCGAGCGCGAGCTCTCGGCAGCCTGCGGAAAGTTATCGGGCGAACTGCGCAGCGCGGTGGAAGCTGCGTCGAGCAACATTCGCGCGTTTGCGGAAATGCAGATGCCGGTGGAATGGTTCTCGGAGCCTGCGCCCGGGCTGCGCCTGGGCCAGGTTGTGCGGCCGCTCGAATCGATTGCCGCATACATTCCCGCAGGCCGGTATCCGTTGCCTTCGACTCTCATGATGACCGTGATTCCCGCGCAGGTGGCGGGGGTCCATCGGGTTTCGGTGGCTTGCCCGCGGCGCGTTCCGGAAATTTTGGGCACGGCGCGACTGCTGCGCGTGACGGACGTTTTTCAAATGGGCGGGGCGCAGGCGATTGCAGCCTTCGCCTTCGGAACCAAGACGGTTCCCAGGGCCGATCGCATCGTCGGGCCAGGCAACATTTATGTTGCGGCGGCCAAAAAGCTGCTGGCGGGTGAGGTGGGTATCGACTTCGTGGCCGGCCCCACGGAAATCCTGATCATCTCGGTGGAAGGAAATCCAAAGCTGCTGGCTGCCGATATGCTGGCGCAGGCCGAACATGACGCCGACGCCTGCGCGATCCTGATGACGACATCGCGCGCGCTGGCGAACGCCGTCGCGGAAGAGATTGAACGGCAACTGCGGGGTTTGCCTACGGCAGCGGTGGCGCGCCAAAGCATCCGGCGCAACAGCGCGATTGTGATTGCGCGTTCCGTCGATGAGGCTATTGAGATTT
>Ga0335077_10005684_pt1 | contig 15325 bp, 10 predicted proteins | sample Lox_Sample_31_FD_207151 | JGI IMG/M metagenome (GOLD analysis project Ga0335077, IMG submission 207151) | Soil microbial communities from Loxahatchee National Wildlife Refuge, Florida, United States - Lox_Sample_3.1 | ecosystem: Environmental > Terrestrial > Soil > Wetlands | place: USA... | reverse complement strand
TTCGATCAGTTCCACGCGATCGACCAGGTGCGGGCATGCCTCGCGCAGGATGGACATGGTGCCGGGCAATTCACGAGCCGGCGGATCGGGCGGGGTCTCCTGGATCACGACGAATGCGCGCCCGGTGCGTCGGCAGAGCGCGGCGACGGCGCGCGGCCAATCGACGTGCTCCAGCACCAGGATCACAATGGTGAGGTCGAATGGGCCGCTGAGCGCCGGGGCCTCGATATCGTCGGCGATGGCCATAGCCGGTATGGCCTGTAACCGCTCGGTGAGGCGCGTGAGGTAGGCGGGGTTGATGTCGGTGAAGATGAGGTCGTAGCCGACCAGATTGGCGGGAGGCCAGTAGTCGAAGTATTGGCCCGTGCCGGTGCCGGCGAAGTGGATTCGGGCGCGGGGAGGCGGCGGGTGGGATGTGAACAATTCCGCGAGGAGCAGGGCGTTAGCCTGCGGCTGCCCGACGGCGGCCATGTGTCGTTCATAATCGCCCGCGTCGATGAATGTCGACCAAGCCCACCTGAGATCGGACATATGGCGGAAGACGCAGCGCTCAGCGCCGTACCGGCTGCCCGGGCATCGCAGTAGTTACCAGCTCGCCGCGGTCCACGACCGCGGTCCCGTTAACCACGACGTACGGTATGCCTTCGGAATACTGCGCGGGCTTTTCGAAGGTGGCGCGGTCGGTGACGCGCGCGGCGTCGAAGACGGTGATATCGGCGTCGGTGCCCACGGCGATGCGGCCCTTGTTGGCGAGGCCAAGGCGCTGCGCCGGAAGCAGGGTCATCCTGGAGATGGCGTCCATCAGGGTGAGGGCGTGCTGCTCGCGAACGTAGCGGCCGAGCACGCGAGCGTAGGTTCCCGCGGCGCGCGGGTGGCCTTTACCTTCGTTGAGAATGCCGTCGCTGGCGATCATGACGCCGGGATGACCCATGGCGAGCCGGACGACGTCCTCCGGGATCGAATGAACCGCGACCATGCCGCCCTGCTTCCGGTAGCGTTCGAAGCTGTCGGCGGTGAGACGCTCGCCGGTCGCGGCCCATTGCAGGTCGCCGAAGCCGATGCCGCCCTGGCGCTGCTGCCAGCCTGGGCTGAAGATGGCGCTGCCGAGGTCGGTCATGCCGGCGGTGTAGGGGTAAGCTTCGGTGGTGACGTCGAGGCCGCGGGTGTGGGCGCCGTCGATCATGGCCAGGCAGAGCGGAGCCTCGCGGAGGCAGACGCTGGTGATGTGAACCACGTGCAGCGAGGAGCCGGCGGCCGCGGCGTCGGCGATGACTTCCTGGAGCGCGTCGATGGCGCCGGGCTCGACCGGACCGCCGCTGCGCACGTGCACATAGACCGGGACACGGCGGCGCGCGGCGAGTTGGAAAATCTCGAAGACCTCGGCACGCGATTCGTGAGGCAGATAGGCGATGCCCATGCCGATACCGAGAGCGCCGTCGTCAAGGCCGCGGGCGATGCGCGCCAGAACCTGCTGGAACTCTGCGGCCGTGGCGGCGCGCTCGACGGCCTTGTCGCGGGGCAGCAGCGCGCCGGAATCGTGCATGACGGCGATGTGCGCCGGGATATCGCCGCTGGTGGCGCCGAAGTTGATCAGGGCGCGGCCCTGCCGTTCGCGATACCAGGCATCGACGGGGTTGACGCCGACCTCGAGCTCGAGCGCGGTGGTCACGCCGTCGCGGGCCTTGAAGCGGTAGTTCTCGGCGGTCTGTCCGTGGGAGTGGAGATCGATGAAGCCGGGAGTGACGGTGAGGCCGGCGGCGTCGATGATGCCGCGCGCGGTCAGGGGCGCAGTGGAGATTTCGGCAATCTTGCCGCCGCGGATGCCGATGTGGCGGACGGCATCGAGGTTGGTGGCAGGGTCTAGCACGCGACCGTTATTGATGGCGAGATCGAGCGGCTGAGCGAAGAGCGGAGCGGCGAGAAGAAAGGGGAGAAGGCGCGTCATGAGAGGATTGTATATCCTTGGTCTCGAGATGGGTGGGCGACCAAAAAACGGTCGCCCACCCCACTTCTTCCGGTGTATGATCGGCGAGGAGGATGGCCATGGCAAGTCCCGCACTGGAACTGAAAACGTGTACGCTCAGGGTCAACCTGTTCTCGGGCACCCGAATGCCGCTTGCGCCTGGAACAGAGACCTTGCTGACGGTTCGCAACGGCAACCAGCAAGACGTCGGCCTGCCGAACAACGGATTTTTCGACGAGCCCAGCATCAACATCACAGGTCTGCCGTTTTTCGGCAATGCCGGCGACGGCTACGCCGTGATCGCGTCCGGCAAAGGCTATGACCAGGCTGGGTTCTTCCCGGTGAAAACAAATCCGGCCAACCCCGCGATCGTCGACGTCATGCTGCTGAAGAAGGACGGGGGGTTCAACTTTCACAATGCGAGCTGGAGCCTGTTGAAGCAGAACTTTCCGGACTATGCCGCTCTGCTCGCCGCCGGTGAGACGGACGATGCCGCCGCTGCGGACCGTTACGGACAACTGATGGAGAATCGCGCGCCGGTTCTGGCGTGTTACTTCAACCTGGTCACAGCGATGTCGCAAATCAATCTGCCGGTGAAGACTCCGCTCTACTATATTCGGGAGCTGATCTGGGACGACCCCGCGCACGCCATGGCGCAGGACCGCTTCTTCGGCTGGTGCGATCCGGCGCTCATCGATCAGGTGGCGCAAGCGGCGGCGCAGGGCGTGTTTTCGCCGGAAGTAGGGACCGCGCTCTTTCATAGCGGGGCTACCAGAAGCTGGAAGCAGATCCAGTTCGGTGAGGCGAACGTCCAGTTGACCTTCCACGAGAATGACAAGAAGACGATCGACGGCACGGAATGCGTGATGGTTGAGCCGGACATCGACTATTACAAGGACCTGGGAGCGCACGCGCTGCTGGAGGTCGCCACCAACGCGCTGACGCATTCGTTGACCGATCCAAAGCAGGTGTACGTGTTGCGGTGGATGGCGGGGCGGCACGCGGGGGTGCCCAACTTCGAGCCGCCCTACACGATCGGCTGAGCGCTTATGGTACACGCGTGGGAGGCAGACCGAAGGGGTCGTACTGGCGCTCCACGAATTGGGCGGTGAAAGCGATGAATCGCATGCGCGCCTGCAATTGCAGGACGGGGTCGCCCGTGCCGGTAACCTGGAACGACGCCAGGAATCCAGCGAGATTCGAGACTGCGGCAAGATCCTCGAACGTGCGGAATTTCAGGTAACCGATCCCGATTTCCGTCTGATCCTGGAAGACGTGAGTATAGAGCGTAGTGTAGTCGCCCAGCAAGTCGGCGATCGGCTGAACGCCCGCGTCCTTCTGCATGTACTTCACGCCTTCGAGGGTGTAGCGGCTGCCCGCGGCATCCGCGAATTCGAGGTGGTAGCGCATTTCGGCTTCACCGGTCGCGGGATTCACGCGCAGATAGTTGAACGTGCTCCTCGAGTCGTCAAGCGGGAATGTGGCCGGTGCCTGATCGCCGAACTTGCCGAACGTGATCGTACCTTTGAGCTGCGCTTCGTGCTCGTAGCCATCGACGAACTCGTTGATGTCGCGAATGGTCATCCGCACGTCGAACTGGCAGGCGACGGCGCCGTCCGGTGTTCCGGAGGCGGGGATGCGGTTGGCGATGGTGAGGTCTCCCGCCCGCCCGGGATTGGGGGTGCTTGCGCCCGGGAAGAACCAACCGACCATTTCCTCGTCGAAGGTCAGGCCGATGCCGTCGGGCAGTTGCGCGTCGAGGAACGGGCGGAGCAGGGAATTCGTGGGCAGTGCAGCTTCGCTCATTCGGGTCAAGATGTAGTAGAAGCCGAACTGGCCGCTGGCCTCGGTGTGGAAAAGGCCGAATGACGAGTTGCTCACCGCCGGCTTGACCACCTCGGGAAGCGTTGTGATGTATTTGCCCACCATGAAGTCAGGGGTGACCGTGCGGATCTCGTCGTGGAACGGAGTGAAATCGTTCAATTGGAAATGGTCCCTGAGGAATGACGGTGTGACCAGCCCTTCCATCAGGCCCATCAGTTCATAGCGCGCGACAAAACGGTCCGGCAGATTCTGGAATTGCAGATAGGCGATGCCCCCGGCCTGGTTGGCATTGGAGATCACATCCATGCGCCACACGCCGTCGAGCTCGGTCGCGGCTGGCGATTCGCCCGCGGCGAATAGCGCGGCGTGGTCATCGACCTTCATGTTGTTGAAGCCATACCGCCGGGACATCGGAAACGTGAACTGGCGCGCTCCATGCGGATAAGGCCCCAGATATACGCGGCCGATCAGGAGATCTTCGTTGATGACCTTGAATATGTCGTAGAACTCCTGCCACGGCGGATCGAGGTACCGCAGGAGGACGTACTTGCCGGGCTCGAGCGTACCGGTATCGTGGCCGGCCTCGACCTCTTCCAGGCTGTTGCGCGCGTTGATGCGCGCCTCGCTGTCGCTGGTAACTCCAATGTACTTGTCGCCCTGCTTGTGAAACTCCTTCTTGAACCCGATGAAGATGGCGGTGGACATTGCGTTCAGCACGTGGCCGGCTGGGAAGTAGCCCTTCCAGCACGTGTCATTGCGAATGGTCTTACTGGCTGTGTCGATGACAGGGGGACCGCCCTGGTTGACCAGGGTATCGATGCCCATGGTCGGACAGCGGCGGAAGAGAGCTTCGAGCTGGCCTTCGTTGTAGGTGATCACGTCTAGCGGGTCGATAGCCGACATGCTGACCAGGCCGGCGGGCTGGGGATATGGATTGCCGGAGAGCTGCTGGATCTTCCGTGCCACAAAGCGCTCGGTAAGCGCGGAGATAGTGAGGAAGGGATTCACGCCTAGGGCGCTCGGTACCACCGAGCCGTCGGTGACATACAGGCCGTCGTGGACGCTGCCGTCGCCGGCGAAGACACGGCCGAACGGATCGACGGCGCCCTGGAGGTAGTCGTCGCCCATGGGACAGCCGCCCAGGGGATGCGCGGTAATCAGGTGCCGGAGTTTGAAGAAGCTCCAGGTGGGATTGGAGATGAAGCTGGCTTCCAAAGCGCGCGCGTGGCGCCGCAGCTCCTCGTTCATGCGGGTGAAGATCTGCTGCTGGCCACCCTGATCCCAAGAGATGCGAATGCGCCCATCTGGCTCGGTCCACGGCGCTTCGAAGAGAATGGTCCCACGAGCGTTGTCATGGCCCATGACGAGGTAGAGCATGGTGTGGTTCAGGGCGCCATCGGGGTCATGGAGAGGATCGAGCGGATCGAGGTCACGCCCCAGCCGGTCCTTTTGCGCCTGCTCGTTGCCGGTGACGGTGTCCTGGCCGCGGAGCAATCCGAAGACTGCCTTGCTCGCCTGCACGGAGGCAAAGGGGAACGAGAAATCCTCGACGGAGATACGCTCCGCTTCGGGCAGGCCGGCGGTGTACCGCACAATACCCACGATGTTCGGTCCCGGTTCGGGGGAATCGTGGGGACCGGGTTTATCGGCGACCGCGTAGCCGAGGACGTTGGTCGCCATCGTGCCGTTGTATGCCAAGCCGAAGAAATCTCCGTTGCCGCTGAATTTGGTGCCCAGGGCTGGAGACACGCTCAGCCCGTGCATTTCCGAGCGTAGGAGGATCTCGGTGGAATTGAGAGAGCCGGCGGACAGGATGATCTCATGAGCATCCAGCGTGAAGGAGTGGCCTCCGCTGTCATCGACGTGCTTTCCGTGGATCCGCCAGCCATCGGGACGCTTCTCGAGCCACTCGACCTTGGTCTGGGTGAAGATAGTGGCGCCGGCATTGGCAGCCATGGGCAGGTAGTTCATGTAGAGCGTATTCTTCGCCCGGACATTACAGCCCGTCACGCAGTTTCCGCAGTTGATACAGGGCTTCTGCTCGACCCCATATGCATTCGGCCCGTCGACAGTGAAGTTGACGACGATATCGAGCGGCTGGGCGTGGATGCCGAGCTGCTGGGCGCGGCGATCGAGCGCCTGCACCTTGGCCAGTTGCATGGCGTACGGGTGAGGATTGGCGGCCAAGGCGTCGTGGGCGCGCTGATAGCACGGCGCGAGCTCCTCGTAGGTGATGGACGAGGGCCAATTGAACTGCTCGAACACTTCGCGGTCGGGCCGGATGGCGACGTTGGCGTTGATCAGCGACGTGCCGCCGAGCCCCGACCCTTTGATGACGGAGATGTCGCTATAGTTGAGGAGCTCGTAGAGGCCGAGCGGATTGAGGTCGCTACGAGTGGCGCCCAAGACATCGGTGGGCGATTCGGGGAAGGTGCCGGGCTCCCACTCCTTTCCGCGCTCCAGAATGCAGATGGAAGGACGGGGGTTGAGATTGGCGGAGGCCAGGCGTGCGGCCGATATGGCGCCTCCGTAGCCCGAACCGATGATGATGAAATCGTAAGCGTTCTTGCGCTGTTCCCAGGGTGTTGCGAGCATCTCTCCTCCTTGTGTGTTTAACGCGGCCCGCTGCTATAGGCCGCTCAGCAAGTCGCGGAAATAGGCATTCAGCAGCCGGCCGCCGGGATCGTAGCTGCGGCGCACCTCAGCGAAGGTTTTGAGGCGATCGCCCAGGGCCTGCTGTACCTGGGCGGGCGTGATCGAGTCGGTCTGGTTGAACAGCGGAATCCCGCCGTGCGCCGAGCAGAACTGGTTGTAGGCAATCAGGAAATCGGACCAGCCGGGATTTCCGGTAGAGACCGGGTCGATGGTCATTACCGGGTTGTCGTAGGAATAGGAAAGCAACGAGCTGCGGTCCTGCGAGATCCAGTAACCGACGTTCAGCATGTTGGTGCGGTAGCCCTTCTGCTGGTAGTACTGCTTGCAGAAGGCGAAATACGCGGTGAGAACAGACGCGTAGGGGGCTTCGGGAAACGCGGAAAGGCTGAAGGTGTAGCGGCTGTCGTTGGCGACGGGCGGGTAGCGGATGATCTGGTCGGTGGCGACGGTGTTGTCGTTCGAGACCAGGTTTTCCAGTTTGAACCGCCATACGGCGCAAAACGCGTCGATCACGCCGTAACGAACGTCTTTGTCGGAAATATCGCGCTCCACCTGCGAGCAGAAGAGCGGGCCCGCGTTGGCCCACATGTAATTGCGCAGGGGCCAGGCGATGCGATCGGGGTCGCCTTCGGCGGCGGGGTTGTAGTGGCGGAACTCGATGGTGATCAGGTTCTCGAAGGGGAAGATGTAGAACATCATGGATTCGCCGCGCTCCTTGAATTCGGTCAGGCGCGCGGTGAATTCTTCGAGCGAGTAGGTTTCGTGGCGCACGGACAGGGGCAGGATCGGGCGCACGCGGAAGGTCACTTCGTATACGATGCCGAAGGTGCCGTAGCAGGAACGCACCTTCTGCATGAGTTCTGGGTTGTCGTCGCCCACTTCCAGGAGATCGCCCGTGGGCAGCACCATTTTCATGCGGCTGATGTACGAATTGACCTGGCCGTACTCGCCCGGCATGGAGGCATCTTTGGTTCCGCAGCATGCCGCGCTGCCGGCGGAGAGGCTGCCGATTTCGGTGTTGACGTAGAACTGGAGCCGATGTTTCTCGAGCTCCTTGGCGATATCGATGTAGATGGCCCCGCCCTGCACGGTGACGGTGTCGCTGGTGATTTCGAGGATGGAGCTCATCTTCGACATCTTGATGAGGGTGCCGCCGTCGGCGGTGCCGCAGGGGGAGGTGGAGTGGTTCGATCCGACGGCGCGAACCGGCGACGGGTACGTGGCGGGGTCTTTCACGATCTTGACGATGTCATCGACCGAAGCTGCCTCGACAACAACTGCGGGAGTGGAGGTGATGTTTCCGAACCAGTTCGTGACGGTCTGAGGCATGATTGGGCTATTCTATCCCTTCCGACGTGAGGAGACACACAAATCAGCCATTATGTTCGGAACGTAGAGTGCGATTTCGTGCAGTAGCGGGGCCGTCTGCTACAGCATATCGGGGAAGCTCTTACGGAGCTTGTAAAACCAGGCGTGGCCCAGGATGAAGACGGCCGTGCTCAGCAAATAGAGCTTCCATAGGCTGCCGAACGCGGGGTTGTGGGCTTCGAGGAAGATCGCGCGGTAGGCTCGTACCAGAACATAGATGGGATTTTTCGTGAGGATGGCGGCGGCGGATGACGGCCACTGGGTTTCGGGATAGCAGATCGGGGTAGTAAAGAACCAGACCGTCAGTACGAAGCCCATGATCTGCCCCAGGTCCCGCGCGAAGACTCCCAGGCCTGCCAGAAACCAGGCGATGCCAGCCGTAAACAGGAGCTGCGGGAGGAGCAGGACCGGAAGCCAGAAGACAGTGGGCGGGACTGTTCCGCGAGCAATTACGAGAAAACCGCAGTAGAGCAGCACGGCGAAGATTTCAGTGACCAGACCCGCGGCCACCAGGTTGACCGGCAGCGTCTCGACTGCGAAGACCAGTTTCTTCACAAAATTGCGATGCTCCAGCATTACGGTGGGCGCGCGGCCCGCGGCCTCGCTGAATGCGAGCCACGGAAGCATCCCGGCCAGAAAGTAGAGAGCGAAGCTGGAGGTGCTGGTGTCCGTGCCGAATCGCGAGCGCAGGAATACGCCGAACACGAAAAAATAGGTGAGCATGAGGAGCAGCGGATTGATCACGGTCCAGAATGCTCCGCCGAAGCTGCCGCGGTAGCGGCCCAGGATGTCTCGGCGCACCATGACGCGGATCAGGCCGCGATTCCGCCAGATGGTGCGTACGGGCAGAACGAACGCCCGGCCCAGCGCACGAAGCGCGCGCTCGCGGGAGAGCGCGGCGCGAGTGACGACGCGTACGCGATCGACGCGGCTCCTGCCATCGCGCGTGCTGCCTTCGAGCAGCAGGAACGGCCAGCCCTGCTCGTAATACCAGCAGACGTTCTCGCGCATGGGGGAGACGAGCACCTGGTAGCGGCCGTCTTCGGCGGGGAACTCGAAATCGACGTGCACGCGCTCGCTGTCGCCGGGGTTCAGGTCGTGAGCCGGGTGCACGCGTGCGCCGTCGACGATCAGGGTGCCGGTCTCGGCGTCAAACAGGTGATAGCCGACGGCGAAACCTTCGCCTGGACGCCAGATTTCGGCGGAGTCGTTGCGGATCGAAAAGTCTGCGTGTGCAGTGCGCGTACCGGCATCCAACGAGACGGCCGGTTCGAGATAGGCGGCGACACTCATGAGTAGAGCCAGCCGGGATAGCGCTCTTTGACGCTCCCGGTTTTGCGGCCGACCGCGTAGATGCCGTCGCCCCGCAGATTGGTGTCCAGCCGGTAACGCTCCAGGAGGTGCTGGATCCAGCCGAATTCCGGGTGCGGCTCGTCGCGGAACTCGCCGGTCTCCAGCAACGTGACCTCGAATCCCGAGTTCTCCAGCAGATTGTGAATCTCGCGCGGGGCGTACTCGCGGTTGTGGCGCGCGTCGACCTCACTGGAATCCCCGGCGGGCTTGATGTAGGCGTGGAAGAAACCGGGATGGTAGCCCTGCAGGATGCCGGAGAGTGCCCGCAGGGACGCGATGTTGGGCGTCGTCAGCACGAGATGGCCGCCGGGCTTGAGAATGCGATTGACTTCGCACATGAGGTGCATCGGGTCCTCGAAGAGGTGCTCGATCAGCTCGCAGCAGAGGACCGTGGAGAAGTAGCAATCTTCATAAGGGAAGCGGTCCTTCTCCGCGTTAAAGTGGTCGATCTCGCAGGCGAAGGTCTCGCCTGCGGCGGAAGTCACCGTGCGGTGATCGACGCGCCCGAGAGGGCCGTAGTAGCACCCGCGGACTTCGCCGTAGCCGAGTCTGGAGTGCAGGGCCGGCGTGATCTGAAGGTAGGCGCCCATTTCGAGGATGCGATCCTCCGGGCCGCCGGGGGGAGTGATCTGCAGAGTCTTGGCCAGGCGGGTCTGATGGGCGTCGAGGTAGCCCGCGGCTTCGGGAGTGGCGGCCCAGCCGCGGAGGTAGTCGATTGTGGGACAGGGCTTAAGATCGGCCGGTACAGGTGCGGGTTCCTTCGCGGGCTCGGGCGGGCCGGGAGGAATGCCCCACTCCCTTCCACTCACGACCGATTCCAGGAACCCGGCGTATTGGGCGGCGACCGCGGCCCAGTTGCATTCGCGCGCGACGTAGTCTTTGGCGCGGTCTCCCAGGGCGCGTGCGAGGTCCGGACGCGAGACCAGCAGGTTGAGGTACTCGAAGATGACGTCCTCTTCGCCGCCGCCGACGGGCACCTTGAGGCAAACGTCGTCGGGGAACTCTGCGAAGCTGCCGATCGCGCTCACCAGGACCGCTTTGCCAAGGCCCAGAGAGCGCAACAGTGTGCCGGAGCTTTCGCCGACCGTGGGATAGCGCAGGTTGAGCACGATATCGCAGGCGCCCAGGTATCCGACGAAGTCTTTGATGGGCGCGAAGCCGATCACGCGCACGTTCGCCGAAAGGCCCATGGAGCGGATCATGGCTTCGATGGGAAGCTCGGGGTGCGGCTCGCCCACCAGGATCATCCTGGCCTGGGGGACCAGGCGCACCAGCCGCCGGAGGGCGCGGAGCGATTCGGCGATGCGCTTGTACGGTTTGAGGAAGCCGAAGACGCCGATGAGCGGCGTGATCTCGTCGATGCCGAGCTTGTAGCGGTACTGGTTGCGGTCGGCCTGCGGGATCCAGGCGCCGTGGGGGATCACAGCGCATGGGCCGTTGAATCCGGCGCTGCGCATTTCGTCCCGCATGAAGCGGCTGTGTACGATCACGGCGCGGGCGCTTTCGAGGAGGCGGCGCGTCATGCGCACGCCTTCGTAGTCGGGGCCGACTTCCAGATGGCGCACCTTTTCGGCAAATTCGCGCGCCGCGGCGCCGCCTTCGAATTCGCATTCGCGGACGTAGGCGTCCCAATCGCCGCGCTTGATGGTGAGATCGGCGATCAAGTGATGCAAGTTGCTTTCATGCATCACCACCACGCCGGGATGGCGGAGGGCCATCTCATAGACGAAGCCGTGATAGCCGTTATTGCCGACGTGGTAGACGGGCACATCGAAGCGCTCGGGCTCGAAGGCCATGTGCCCGCCGGAGAAGACCTCGAGCTCGACCAGCGGGCGGAGCGCTTCGACCAGGGCCTCGGAATAATCGGCGATGCCGCTGCGCGCAGGGGGCAGCGGCGAGAAGAACGCCACGCGCATTCTAGCGCACCAACTCCAGCGAGATGGTCCCTACCGCCACCGGGATGTTGACCAGCAAAGGTGTGCGTGCCGGATCGCGCGCGTAGAAAATCTCAAAAGTGAAATTCGAAACGGGACCTTTTACCGAGACGTTGACGTGGTCGGTGACGGTTTGTTTTCCCGCGACGGGGATGTTCTGTGCGCCGGTGTACTCCATCCTCACCTGGTAGGCGCCGCCGAAGTAGACCTTGCCGGCCGGCGGCATGCGCCCCTGGCCGAGCTCCTTGCGAGCGAAATATTCGAAAGCCAGCGCATCGCGCGCGCAGGGCGGGATATCGAGCTCGGTCTTTCCGCCGCCCAGCGGAAAAAGCGTCTGGCGCGTGGCGTGGCCGCCATGCTGGTCGAACGTGGTCTTCTCGGTGTTCCTCTTGTTACCGCGGCTCAATTCGCGGTTGAGCTCGGTCGAGCAGTATTCCGGAGTGACGGCGGATTTGTACTTGTCGGCGATGGGCAGTCCGGGAACGGCGACGTTCAGCGCGGCTTCGAAATTCCAGCCGGACTCGGCTTTCTGGGCGGTGAGCGTCACTTCGCCCAGCGTGAGGCCGCTGGGCCAGTTGACGTTGTAGCGGAGCGTTTCGTTCTGGAAGGGGAATCCGGTGAGGGGCTGGTCCGCCGCGTGCACAGGTGCGGCCAGGAGCACGGATCCGAGGAGAAAACGGGAGAGGAAATTCATCGATGGGCTACGGGGTCCGAGTACACGGCGCGCCGTCCGCGTTGTTCGAGCACGTCGCTGAAGACTTCCAGGGTGCGGCTTGCGGTCTTGTGCCAACTGAAGTGGGCAGCGCGCTGCAGGCCCAATCGCTCGAAGCGCGTGCGCAGCTCGCGGTCCAGAAGGAGATCGGCCAGCGCGCGTACGATCTCATCGGCGGCGTAGGGATCGAACAGGATGGCCGCGCCGTCCACCACTTCCGGCAAGGCCGAAGTATGCGAGCACGCCACCGCGCGTCCGCAGGCCATGGCCTCCAGGGCGGGCAGCCCGAAGCCCTCGTAGAAGGATGGGAATACGAACAAGTCGCAGGCGTTGTAGAGCTGCAGCAGGTCGTCGTCGGAGACGAAGCCCGAGAACTGAATGCGGCCCGCGATGCCGCTGTCGCGCGCGGCCTTGTGCACCTGGTCGGCAAACCAGGTTTCCTTGCCGGCGAACACGAGGTTCTGCTTGAGCTGGGGGTAGGCATTCAGGAGGCGCGCGAAGGCCTTGATGAGGCCGATCTGATTCTTGCGCGGCTGCAGGTCGCCGACGGAGAGCACGAACGGCGCGTTGATGGAGAAGCGCTCTCTCACCGCCGCTGCGGCAGCCTCGCGCGAAATCGGCCGAAACTCAGACGCGGCGGCGTTGGGCACCACCACTACTTTATCCTCGGCCAGATCGCCGTAGACCTTCAGGATCGAAGCGCGCGAGAACTCGCTGCCGGTAAGAATCCTCGCCGCGCGATTCACGGTGCGGCGCACGGTGAACTGTAATTGCCATGCCCGATCGCGGGTGAAATATTCGGGATGCTCGAGAAAGCTTACGTCGTGCACGCTCACTACGACGGGCACCGGGCACGCGAGCGGAGCCGTGTATTGCACGTGCAGCAGGTCGGGACGATCCTGACGGACCCGCATGGCCAGGTCGAAGCCGAGCCGCACAAACGGATTGGTGGCGACACGCCGGGTGCGGATGCTTGCGGGAAGGTACTCCGAAGCGCTGTCTGCCGACACGTAGGCGATGAACTCTGACCCGTGGTTCAGGCCGGCAAGCGCGTTCAGAAGACTCCGAACGTAAACCTCATTCCCCGTGAGGTGGCGGCCGATGGCGTGGGCATCAACGGCGAAGCGCATCTATGATTAGCTTTCAGTATAACGGACCATGATGACTCGCGCCGAGTTAAAAGTCCAACATATTTCTCGCCGACTCCCATGTAAACTCCTTTTCCACCAACAGTCTGCCAGCAGTACCCAAACTTCGGCACAACTCAGGGCACGTCAGGAGCCGCGTAACGGCCCTGGCGAACTCAGCGGGTGTATCGGCGAGCAGAATGTTTTCCATATCGCGAGCGGGCAGACCTTCGGCTCCGAGCCTCGTCGAAACCACTGGCAAGCCTGCATTCCAGGCCTCCAGGATCTTCAGCCGCGTCCCGCTGCCGGCGCGCAACGGTACTACCGCAATGCGGGAGCGGGCGATTTCGGCGAGAGCGTCAGGCACGGGACCGACCAACTCGATTCGGGAATCGTTCGATACAAGTCGGGCCACAGCGTGCGGATTCTTACCAACCAGACGCCATGTCAATAAGTGATGTTTTTCACGAAGTAAGGGCCATATCTCCGATCGGAAGAAACGTACCGCGTCGAAGTTAGGATGATATTCCATGTTGCCCGAGAAGACGATGGCCTCATCGTCGCCGGGCGGCGGCAGCGGCACAAGCCGCACCGCATTGGGGTAGACCGAGACGTCGGCTTTGGGCGCGATGGTACGCACGGCCGAAGCGTCGGCATCCGAAGCCGTGAGGACTTTAGAAAAGCGCGGCAGCCACTGCTGCTCCAGCCTGCGAGCCGCACCTTCAAACGCACGATGAGCCACGCCGATGGCGCCGGGTTCGACTCGCGCGCAGCGCCCGTGAAGCACGCTTTCCACGTTGTGCAGGTCGAGCACGGTCCGTTCGCAGGCAGCGGCAATCTGCTGCTGATACGGCGCGCACCAGAAGTGCTCGATGACGCCGAGATCGTACTCGAAGCCGTCCGTGGCGCGCAGGACGGCGTCTTCGAAGCCGGAGAATCGGTCCATCAGCGGCGGGACATTACGAAGCAAGCGCCCGGCGTTGCGCAGCGCGCGGGCGGCAAAACCGCGGCCGTGGGCGGCGAGTTCGAGAACCGTCGCGCGGCGAACCAGGCCCTGAGGCAGTTGCGCTCTCGGATCCGGGGCGCCGGGCTCACGAAAGACGATGAGGTCGGTGAGGTAGCGGGCCGCCACATGTTCGAGAAGGGACGCGGTGCGGATGGCGCCTCCGCCGGCGATTGGGTAGGGAGTTTCAGGAGCGAGGAATAGTGCCTGCGGCTTACTGATCAAAACGCTGCCGCGCCTCCTCGTAGACCTGGCGAGTGAGGCGTGCCGTGTGCTCCCAGGAGAACTCCGCGGCACGGGAGAGGGAGCGCGCGCGCATGCCTGCCGCCAGGCTGCGGTCCGCTGTTACTTCGGACATTGCGCGAGCCAGCTCTTCGGCGCCATCCGCGTACAGCGCGGCATCGCCTCCGGTCTCCAGCAACGCCCGCGACGCAATCACTGGAGCGCCGCACTGCATCGCCTCCAGCAGAGGCAATCCGAAACCCTCGTACAGTGAGGGATACACAAGCGCCAACGCGCCCGAGTATAGCGCAGCGAGCCGGGCGTCGGCGACTTCCCCCATCAGGCACATGCCGGGCTCTTCACGGATCTCGGGAGCGTCCGCCCGGCGCCGCCCGACCAAGACCAGGTCGACTGCCGAGCTGCGACGCACCGCGCGCCACGCATCCAGCAGCACCTCGAGATTCTTGCGCGGCTCCAGCGTGCCGACGAAGAGAAAGTAAGGTGCGGATGTTTGGGGAGCAGGAACTGGGCGCAGCCAGGAAGCGGCGGCCTCGGGTACAGTCACAACCCGTTCCGGCGGCAGGCGGAAGCGTTCCATCGCCTGCCTGCGCACGGTCTCGCTAGGTGTAATCACCATGGTGGCCAGGTCTAGGTCAAGCAGAATCGGTGTGCGGCGCCGTACACGGGTTGCGTCATGATGCCACCGCTCGTCCATCCAGGGCGAGAGGTCGTGAAGGGTGAGGACGCTGGGACGCCGGCCGAGATAGGGCACCGCGAAATCGGGGCCGTGGATCAGGTCGGCATTCAGACGGCTGAGCTCCCGTGAGAGCCCCCACAGCCACCAGCGCCGCTCCACGGCGTTGCGCGGGCCACCGCCGCGCATGAGGTTCGGCGGCGCGCCGGCAGGCATTTGGAAGGCCTGGTCTGAGACCAGGTAGTACTCATCATCCGGAAAGGTGTGAGCCAGCGCGAGACTCAGCTCACTGGTGTACCGCGCCAGCCCGCCGCTGGAGAGGCTGAGCGCCGCGGCTTCGATCACCACTCTCATGGAGCGCCGCTCTACGAAACGATTTGGCGGTTGCCGTAATTGTGTTCGTAATACGACCGGTACTCGCCGCTGCGCACGCGCGCCACCCAGGATGAGTTCTCGCGATACCACTCGAT